>Ga0126375_10000486_pt1 | contig 10902 bp, 9 predicted proteins | sample PanSoiMetPlot_14_FD_109577 | JGI IMG/M metagenome (GOLD analysis project Ga0126375, IMG submission 109577) | Tropical forest soil microbial communities from Panama - MetaG Plot_14 | ecosystem: Environmental > Terrestrial > Soil > Tropical forest | place: Panama | collected 2016-02-17 | reverse complement strand
CGGCACATTCGCGCTCATTCGCGTTTGCCCGTCGTCATGCTTGACGCTCGCGGTGACGATATTGAGCGGGTCATTGGATTGCAGATCGGCGCGGATGATTATCTTGCGAAGCCATTCAACCCACTCGAACTCGTGGCAAGGATAGAAGCTGTGCTGCGACGCACGCAGATGGATCTGGCACAGAAACCGGTGCGCAAAAATGTAGTCGTCGGAGACCTTGAAATTGATGGTTTGACAAGAACAGTGCGCCGGGCTGGAGAAATAGTAAACCTAACCTTCATTGAATACTCGCTACTAGAACACCTTCTGAGCGCGCCTGGCCAAATTCTCGAGCGAGCCCGGATCGTTAAAGAGGTCTTGCATCGTGATCTTTCACCGCTTGATCGCAGCATCGACACCCATTTAAGTAATCTCCGTCGGAAATTGGGGCATAAAGTGAATGGTAAAGAACGGATTAGGACCGTGCGCAGCGTCGGCTACATTTATGCCTCGCCTAACGGACGGAAATAATTACAGAGCCTTCACATTACGTTGAGACGTGGCGATCCAAAGCGCGAAGATGCGAATTGTGTTTAGCGCCGTTTCGCTAGAATGTTTTTACCCAACCTTACAGCAAACATTCCTATCTGAATCCTGATTTTGGCCACGTTGTCTTCTCGCGAGATCGAGGCGATGAGGTCTTAACAGACTCTTTGCATTCCTTCTCGTTCATTCGACGTCTAACAGGTGAGCCGACGACCGGTGTTGAATCTGTGCGATGTCAGTCTTAAGCCGTCGAACAAAGTGAATGGCTGCCTCAGAGGCACGATCTTTCGAGACAAAGGAGATCGAATTATGAAGTTGTGGTTTTTATCAATCCTATTTCTGTCAATATTTGTGGCAAATACCAGTTCAACTATTGCTCAGGATAAAGCAGAACCTGCAGTCAAAGACTTCAGCTCATTAATTGATCAGGTCTTTGCTCCAATCACCGACAAATTGAATCTTACCCAGGAGCAACAGTTCCAGATCGTCGCGATAATTACAGAAGCGGAAGTCAGGGCCGATCCATTGTTACAATCATTGGCCATCGGTGAGCAGCAGTTGAGCGAATTTTCGTTCTTCGGGGTTCCGGAAGGCAATCGTCTGAAGGAACTCTGTGATCAGGAGGCACAGATCTTGAGTGAGATTATGCAGCTGAAAGTACGGACGAAGGCGGAGATAATTCGACTCCTCACAACCGAACAAAGAGCGATTGTGGCGCGACAATTCAACATAAAACTCACCTTGAAGGACATTTGGAATCAGCCGCGATGAGGAAATTTAGCGAAGCAGGCGCAAGCCAAAGCGACCGCAAGATAACAAGGAGAGGAGATCATGCTGAAGGTACACACGACGAATGGTCCAAATGTCGCCGTCCTCTGCGTACAAGGTCGAATTGTGCGCGGTGAAATGGAAGTCTTGCGAGACGCTGTGCTGGCCCAACGGAAGGTGAGTGTTGTGGTGCTCGACTTGGCGCGGGTCAGCATGATTGACGCCGGCGGATTGAGCCTGCTGCTGGAACTGCGTCAGCACATGGAGTCAAGCGGCCTCGAGTTCAGGTTAAAAAACGTGACGAAATTGGTGAGACAAGTCCTGGAAATCACGCGCTTGGATACCGTCTTCGACATGTCAGTGGAAAAGGATGTGCCGGTTGCTCCTTTACAACAGCGACGGCGGATTTTGCTTGAGACAGCAACTTGTAGGTAAGCGTGAAGCTGATGAATCAAAAACTACTGCTCTTCTGGTACTGCAACGTTTCGATCATCCTGGTCCTTATAGGAATAACATTCTCGTTCTTTGGACTTCAGATATTGCCCGTTAATAGAGCCGTTTTATTGTCCTGGGAAAGTGCAATTTATGGAGCAATCATGATGGGCTGGGGAGCAACACTTTTCTTGTTGGGACGAATTGCTTTCCGCAGACGTGACGCGGAACTGATGAAGGCCATGCTTTGTGGCCTCTTTGTGTGGCTTGTTGTAGAGGCATTCTTCTCTTTATATCTTGGCGTCTTCTTCAATGTCGGAGTCGATATAGCAGTCCTCGCATTATTCAGCATTCCTCTCATAATTGGCATCCGACATGTAAGAAAAACGACAGCAGACAACGAAAGCCCGAATCCGCAATCTACTGATCTCTAACGGACTATGGAGACTTTTAAAATTCCGAACGCCTTGGTTCTTGCACCGATGTGCTGCAGTGACGTAAAAAGAACCCGTGGCGGAACTGTCAACCGATGCCCGCATGGGTCACTACCGCATCGTTTCCAGGATCGGTGCGGGTGGAATGGGCGAAGTGTATTTGGCGCAAGACACTAAGCTTGACCGCAGAGTAGCGCTGAAAATCTTACCGGTGGAACTGGCATCAGACCAGGACCGCACCCGCCGGTTTGTGCAAGAAGCGAAAGCGGCTTCGGCGCTCAATCATCCGAACATCATCACAATTCATGAAATTGATGAGAGTGCTTCAGGTCATTACATAGCGACAGAGTTCATCGATGGATGGACGTTGCGTGCGTACTCCGTGCGGTCGCCACTCACCCTGGAAAAATCGGTCGATATTGCAATGCAGATCGCCAGCGCCCTCGCGGCTGCGCACGCCGCCGGCATTGTTCATCGCGATATCAAGCCGGAGAACATCATGGTCCGCCGAGACGGCATAGTTAAGGTGCTGGATTTTGGTCTGGCTAAATTAACTGAGCAGGCTGCCGGCGACGCGCGGAACTCTGACGCAGCTACTCGGGTCGCTATTCATACTGAGCCGGGCATCATCATGGGCACGGTCGCGTACATGTCGCCGGAGCAGGCGCGCGGCCAAACTATCGACGCCCGGTCCGACATTTGGAGCTTGGGGGTGGTGCTGTACGAGCTGCTCACCGGCCGGCAGCCTTTTGAAGGCGAGACAATGACCGATCGCCTGGCGGCAATCTTACGCGTGGAAGCTGTACCGCCATCGGAGTTTAATCGTGACATTCCTGCCGAACTCGAACGTATTGTCTTGCAGGCGCTACGCAAAGAACTCGCGGAACGCTATCAGTCGGCTCAAGCTTTGCTGATTGATTTGCAGCAGTTCAAGAGGCAACTGGAATTTACCGCGGAACTTGATCGCTCAGGTTCGCGAAGCCAACGGGCTGAGGCAGAAACCCAAGTGCTTAGACGCGTTACGGCCGAGCAACTTAACACACGAAAAACCACCTTGCTCAGATCGGTGAGCGAGCGCCACACGGTCGGACGAGAGGCGGAGCGCGCGGCTCTACGAGCAGGATTCGAAGCGGCACTCTCGGGTCGCGGCCTCCTGCTATGCGTGGCTGGAGAGCCGGGAATCGGCAAGACCACTTTGGTCGAAGAGTTTCTGTCAGAACTTATATCGAAGGGTAACTGCGTTGTCGCGCGCGGCAGGTGCAGCGAGCGACTTGCCGGAACTGAGGCGTACCTACCGTTGTTGGAAGCGCTTGAGAGTTTGGTCGAGAACGAAAGCGATTTGGCAACGGCCATGAAGCAGATCTCCCCGACGTGGTATGCCCAGGTGGTTCCGTTATCAAGTGACGACGAAGAGACAACGAGGCTGAGGAATGAAGTCAGAGCCGCCTCGCAGGAACGGATGAAACGAGAACTCGCAGCTTTCCTCCAGCAAGTTTTGCGGCAGCGCAGAGTCGTGCTCTTTTTTGACGATTTGCATTGGGCTGACGTGTCGACGATCGATGTACTCAGTTTTCTGGCCGGCAAATTCGACACGCTTGGGGTGCTGATTTTGGTTACCTATCGCCCTTCTGATTTATTGCTGATGAAGCATCCTTTCTTGCAAATCAGGTCTGACTTGCAAGCGCGGGGCCTCTGCCGGGAAGTGACTCTCGAATTCCTGAGTGAAGCGAACGTTGCCGAGTACCTGGCGCTGGAATTCCCCGATCATGCTTTCACTTCTGAGTTTTCAAAGTTGCTGCATGCTAAAACCGAGGGCAGCCCTTTGTTTATGGCTGACCTGCTCCGGTACTTGCGGGATCTTACTGTAATTGCCAACACGAGCGGCATTTGGAAATTGGAAAAAACATTGCCTGACCTCGAGCGGGAATTGCCCGAGTCGGTGCGCGGAATGATCGAGCGCAAGATCGCACAACTCAGCGATCAAGAGCACAAACTACTCGTCGCGGCGAGCGTGCAGGGCTATGAATTTGACTCGGCAGTTGTCGCGCGCGTATTGAAAGTTGACGTTGACGAGGTCGAAGAGCATTTGGAAAGGCTCGACCGCACGCACGCATTCGTCAAGCTCGTAGGGGAACGCGAATATTCAAATCATACCCTTTCTCTGCGTTACCGATTCGTCCATGTGCTTTATCAGAACGCGCTTTACTCGTCACTGCGACCGACACGAAAGTTGTCACTGAGCCGTGAGATCGCGGAATCAATCGAAGCCTGTTACGGCGAAGATCGAGCAAGCGTAGTGGGCGAGTTGGCGGCGCTGTCGGAAGCGTCGCGTCAATACGGGCGGGCGGCAGAGTATTTCACGCTTGCCGCCCAACAGGCTACTCAGATTTCGGCCACCCAGGAAGCGGCGACCCTGGCGCGACACGGACTAAGGATGGTTGAAATGCTGCCCGAGAGTCGTGAGCAACGCGAGCGGGAGCTTTCTCTGCAAGTCATCCTGGGGAATGTATTGTGCGCGAGTAAAGGCTACGCCGCTCCCGAAGTAGAGGAGACTTTTTCGCGGGCGTACAAACTTGGCAAGGAGGTCGGTGATCCACAATTTCTGCTACCACTATTGTGGGGATTGCACGCCGTTAGTTTCTGCCGGGCGCAATACAAGAAAGCGTTGGCTTACGGTGAAGAGTTTGTCCGCTTAGCGGAGACGGCGCAATCACCAGCTCTAGTCATCGGTTATTCACTGCTGGGCAGCTCTCGCTTGTGGATGGGCGCCCTAGAGAACGCGCTCACTTATCTGCGTCAAAGCGCATCGCTCTATTCGCCGGCAGAACATCGGGTTCTGACTTGGACGTACGGACATGAACAGGGAATGTATGCCGAAGTTTTTCTCGCCTTTGCACTTTGGATACTTGGCTACCCGGATCAAGCCCTCGCCCATACGAAAGAATTTCTTCGTTTGGGAGTGGACGCTTCCCATGCCCAGAGTAAAGCATTCGCGCTGTCTTGCGCGGCCACGATCTATCAATGGTACGGAGATTCGGTGCGAGTGACTGAACTTGCGGACGAAGGCCTGGCATTTTCCGAAGAGCAGGGACTGCCGTTCTGGCGCGGAATAATGACTGTAACGCGTGGCTGGGCAAGGGCTGAACAGGGAGATGCAACTGACGGAATCGCCGACATGCGCCGCGGCCTCGCCGACTTTCGCGCCACCGGGGCAGAAATCACAGTGGCCTCCCATCTGGTTCGGTTGGGCGAGGCGTATGGGAAAGCCGGGCAGCCTCACGAAGGTTTGGCCGTGCTCTCAGAAGATCCAGCGTTAGCCGAAGACAAAGAGGAGCGCTGTTGGGAGGCTGACCTGTATCGCATTAAAGGTGAACTTTTGCTGGACACTGGATGCGCCGCATCTGAAGTCGAGGTTCTGTTTAATAAGGCGATCGAGATCGCTCGCCGCCAGAAGGCAAAATCAATAGAACTCAAAGGGGCGATGAGCCTTGCAAGATTGTGGCAGCAACAGGGCAAAAGATCCGAAGCGCAAGAGTTGCTCGCTGATGTTTACAACTGGTTCACTGAAGGCTTCGAGATGGCCGATCTAAAAGCGGCGCGAAAATTATTGAGCGACCTTTCTTGAGACACCAAAGTGCTTTCGCATCGGAACGAACTTTAATTCAATCGCACCGGCAGGGTAGAGAATCGGCTCCGACGCTTCATATCCCATCTTGCGGTAGAAACCCAGCCCCGGTAGCGTCGACATCAGCTCGAGCGCGCAAAACCTTGCCCTCTGCGCTTCTTCTTCACATCGCTCCAGAATTGCTCGGCCCACGCCCCGCCGCGCCCATTTCGGATGCACGAAGAACGCCCGAATCTTCGCCGCGTCTTGGGTCGGGTCAAGCAGGCCTGGCTCACGCGACGCCGCCTGGTCGCCTCCGAAAAGCGTTCGCCGACGGCTCCAGCCGCCGCAACCAATCAGTTCGCCACGGGCCTCGGCAACAAAATAGGTCTCGTCGTCGATTAATTCTGAGTCCACGCCAAATATCGAGGACACAGCTGCTTCGATCTGTTCATCGGTGTAGTCGTTCTGGCTTAAACCGCGCGCAGAAGAAACGATCAGCTTCGAGATCGCGCCAACGTCTTCAGCTCGCGCCACTCTGATTTCATATTCCATGTGCTCACTGAGATAGGTATCGCTCTTTGATAATATTCAAATGGTGCTGAATATGCCCTACCAGGAAGTAACCGATAGCACGGACCGACATTGGGTGGGTCACGATGTTGCATAGCAGCTGGCTTTGCTCGTCAGTTAAATGTTCGTACAGATATTCCGACGAAGCACGCACAGCTCTAAACTCTGAAATCAAACTTTCCAGGGTTCGGCGAGAAACATCAACGTTCCCCGCATATAATTCTTCAACCATTCTGTAGTGCGGCGAGTCATCGCCCCTGGCAGCAGCTAGTCCTCGATAAGAAAACACTCGCTCAGTATCAATTATGTGCATGAACACTTGCTTAATCGTCCATTTACCTTCGGCATAGCGGTAATCAAGTTTCTCGGCGGGTATAGCTTCAAAAAAGGCGATGGTCTCGTTCGCGTTTTGTTTTAGCAGATTGTAAAAATCGCCCTCTGTCACGAGATCAAAATAATGTTGATATCCCGGTGCGTATTCACCTGTTAATGGTTTTTGCATGATTCATACCGAGTGTTCGACGGTAGCGCGCGTTTGCGCCTGAGGCCAGGGGAGTGCATTTATGATCTCGAGAGCATGCTGACGCATGAAGTCACCGACAAGCTCGAGATGTACCCAGTCCGGTTGAGCGTTCACCCAAGCTGCCGCTTTTGCTAAGTCGCAACCAAGTAATGGCTTGTAGGTCGGAACGTCGGTCCCGCGCGCGGCAAATACCACGCGGCCGAAACCGATCTGCGTGATGACGAAGGAGCAAAGCAGGCAAGGTTCGCAACTACTGTAAAGTGTTGCGCCGGATAATTTGTTCCACGAGCCCAGACGACGCCACGCTTTACGAATGGCCACTATTTCGGCGTGGGCAGTCGGATCCAGATCGGCGCGCACAGTGTTGTGACCCGCGGCGACCAACTCTTCGTCGCAAACCACCACTGCTCCAAACGGCGTCTGGCCGTTAGCTACGGCAGTTTCCGCTTGCTGGAGAGCAAGCTCCATGAAGTGAATATCCCGTTGTTCTGGCGTCATTCTAAGCTATTTCCGACGCTTGAAATAATAAGCCGGATCCGTCGGAGGCCCGGCTACTGCCACTAACTCCCAACCGTTGGCGCCGAGCTTGTCGAGTTGTTGTTCGAGGCCGAATGCCTCGCGCGTGAATGCGGCACTCGGCTCCTTACGCATCCGCGGGTTGTCGACCGGAATCAGGCTGGTCGTGGTGGGACCGGCCAACGCCAGATACTCCCATTGCTCGGTGGCAACTTTGCTGACGGCATTTGCGTTCTCTTGTCCCCTGATTTTCAGACCCGCAAACAGGACAAACGCCAAAACCGCAAAGCACAAAACCCATGTGGTTTGTTTCAGAACCTCTTTCACTCGATTCATAACAATCTTCCTTTCGGCGTCGGCACCTTCACACTGTAGCTTCTTACGAAGCTGTTCGCGTGAAGGCCCCGTTCAATTGTTGTTAAATTGCAATCGATTCCCCGAGAAGTGGAGCCCTTCACATCCAGATGAGCTTTGAAGTTCCAGAAACGCTACATGCGGCACGGGCCACATGAAGCGCCTGGTTCGGCGTCAGGCTTGCTCGTCTTCCACGGTCACCCATCGGTCGCGCGGACGGGCCAGGAGTGGAGTGAGCAGCCGGACCGTCTCGGCGTCCTTGTACTGCTGCAGAACCCTGTCTGCATCGTCACGACTCCGCCAACGGCCGAGCACTATGATGTGGCCCGGTGTGTCCAGATCGACGAGCAATTCGTGCGAGACGTAGCCCTCGAATGCGCGCATGTCCGACCATATCTGCCGCGTAAGGTGAAGGCCTTCCGCCTCCGCGCCAGCTTTCAGCCAGGTTTCCCACACTACCGTGACCACCATAAGCATGTCCTCAGGCCCTGTCAGCATTCATCGCGTGAGTTGCTGAACGCATCGAACCAGACTTGAGGCGCTCATACTCCTGTAGCGCGTCGATCAATATCGGCGTATCTGCATCGGCATTCTTCCAATTACTTACAAATTGGTTGTAGTAATCCAGACTCGCGGCGATATCGCCAGCCTTTGCGTTGTTGCGCGCCAGACCGACCAGGGCAGCCGGATAGAATGCCGAAAACGGATCCGACCCGCGGTGTTCGATAATTCGCTGATATTCACTGTTGGCTTGAGGAAAGGACCCTAACATCGAATACGCCTGCGCACGGAAATAGACCGGGGCAAGCGCGGCCACGAAACCCAGTTCATACGGAGCTACGATCGCGAGTTGCTCGAGCGCTCGCTCGGGCTCATTGCAATTAAGTTCGATCGCCGCCCTGACCATTGGAGCGAGAATTGAATTGATGATTGTGTGCTCAGGATTCTTACTGGACAGCTCAGTGGATATGGTTTCGGCCTCATCTGGAGATCCGATGACGGCCAGGGTCACGGCCGCGCGCAACTGTGGATCGTAACCAGGCTTTCTCGCCAGCACCATGGACGCAATTTCTTTTGCTCGATCGTAATTGCCATAAGCAAGCTCCATCCAGCTTGCCCAGGCAAAATGGCTACTGCCAACGTCAGGTAGATTCCGCGACCCGGCCATTTGTGAAGTTTGCTCATAAAGCTCGCGAGCTTCACGAACCTTGCCGGCGCAGGCCGCGACCTGGGCGCGAGCCCCCACAATCTCGAATTCGCGTGGGCGGTCTCGGCCCCATTCAAGATGCCGAGCTGCTTCTTTTTCGTCGCCCGCAAGCACAGCCAACTGGTACAGCAGTCGCCGGGTTGGGAGCGTCTCGATGTTCTTTTGCACCGCCTGCTCGGCCGTCTTTCGGGCCTCGTCAAAGTTACCCAACCCGCGATAAGCATGCGCCAGGTTCGAATAGGGAAAACCGTGGTGAGCGTTGCGACTCAGCGCGTCTTTTGCTTCATTTACGGCCCGTTCGAAATCGCCAAGGAGGTTATAGGTATAGGACAGACTATTCGGGGGCTGGAATTCTTCCGGAAACACATACTTCCAGACTTCGAGCGCTTGACTAGCCGCCGTTTGGTCACCGGTCACCTCAAATTCGTACTGGTACATGATCGATAAACGCTCACGCTCGCTCACCAGGTCCTTCCGCTCATAAGCCAGCTTTGCATATTCCTTCGCGCGTTCGTCTTCTCCAAGATTGCTGTAGATCCGTGAAAGACTGACGTAGGCTGAAGCGAAATCTGGATCAAGCTCGACCGCCTTGAGAAAGAAAGGTATCGCTTCCGCCGAGTGCGCAAGACGCATCAGCGCGTTTGCCTGCGTCATGAGTAATCCCGCTTCGGCTGCATGCGTGGCCAAAGCATGGTAGGTCGCGGCCGAGCGCTCGAATTCACTCAACGCATAGTAGGCGTCGCCAATTTTTTCAAGAATCTGCACATCAAGCTCCGCGTGCCGTTCCTGATTAATTTTGGTGAGAAGTTCCCGGGCATGTTCCAGCGTTGCGATTGCTTCACGATGAGCATAGCGGCGGCTCGCGTTCTCAGCCGCATGTACCAGGTATTCAATTGCGCGCTCATATTCGTGTCCCTCCTCAAAGTGGAGAGCGACCATAGCGGCAGCCTCGGTGGCCGCGATGGAGCAAACGGTCACCATGCCCTTGGCGAGCAGCCGGTGAAGATTCACGCGCTGGTTCGCGCTTAGCTGGCGGTAGAGAACCTCCCGATAAAGCGAGTGTCCAAACTCATACGTGGAGGAAATCAAACCACTGGGAAACTCCCGCGTGCCGGTGGCCTTAAGAAACTGTTGTCGGGCGGCTAATTGCGTGCATTGTTCCTCGGCGTCACTAAAAGGAGTCTCCAACATTATTCCTACGGAGCAGGAGGTGAAACGTTCACCGGCAACGCTGGCATATTTGAGAACTTTCTGCTGCTGATCGCTCAAATTCCCAAGTTGTACTTCCAGCATGCTTCGCAGCGTATCGGGTACGCCGGGATCGAGTTGCTCCAGTGGAATAGTTAATTTCCAGCGTCCGTCGACCCGGGTGAGCAGATTCTGTTGAGCCAGGTGGTCCAGCATCGCCGTCATGAACAGTGGGTTTCCGTCAGAATGATGGTGAATGATAGTCGCCAGACCGCTGGGAAGGTCGCCGTTAACGAATTCGCTTTTGAGATACTCCGCGACGTCGGCCTCCTCCAATCGCTCAAGCGAAAGTTCGTGACTGAGATGATGAAGCACCAGGTCCTGCTTGAGACTCTTTAGCGGGCTGTCGGACAGGATTAAGTCGGCCGGCCGAAACGTGCCAATCAACATAAGCCTGGCCATCTCACGCCGCCGCGCAATTGCTGAAATGAGATCGAGAGTCGAATGATCTACCCAGTGAAGGTCCTCCAGGATGATTACCAGCCCCGTGGTGGCGGTGAACGTTTCCAGGGCTTCGCACAGCTCGCGGACCATGCGCTCGCGCGTCGCTCCAGCCAGCTTGCGTTCTAGCGCCGCCCGCTTCTCAGGACTGAGCAGCGATGGGAATTGAATCAGCCACGTCGGTGCCTGGGCCACCAGGGTTTCCTGAAAACCTTTAGCGGCAGGTCCCTTGGTAAGTTGGCCCAGTGCTTCGAAGATCGGATAATAGGCTTCTTTG
>Ga0126375_10000485_pt1 | contig 10909 bp, 9 predicted proteins | sample PanSoiMetPlot_14_FD_109577 | JGI IMG/M metagenome (GOLD analysis project Ga0126375, IMG submission 109577) | Tropical forest soil microbial communities from Panama - MetaG Plot_14 | ecosystem: Environmental > Terrestrial > Soil > Tropical forest | place: Panama | collected 2016-02-17 | reverse complement strand
GAATCGCCCCAGGATTGTGATGCAAGCGGCAGCGGCAGTTCAGTGATTGCCTGGTGAGCAAACGGTCGCGGCGAAACGCCGCAAATCAGCGTGTAAGCGGTTTTCGCTAAAGAGTAGATATCCGCTGAAGGCGTTAGCTGCAACACGCTTTGACCAGCAATCAAATCGAGCTGCGATGTTTGTACCAGCGGATTGTGTTCCGGAGCCGCGTAGATGTTGGTCCCGACGCGAGTGATGGCGCCGTCGGACCCCTCGAGGCGAGCGACGCCAAAGTCAGCAATTTTGACTGTTTGACGGTCGGCAGTGAGCAGGAGGTTCTGCGGCTTGATGTCGCGATGGATTACGCCGCATTGGTGCGCGTGCGCCAAACCCGCGCATACCTGCTTTAAATAACCGAGCGCACGATCCAACGAGAGCGGTTCGGCGCGGCAAAGCTTTGCCAGATCGCCGCCACCCAAATATTCCAGTACCAAATAATGAAAGGCTGTGCCGTTGAGATCGATTGCCGTTCCATGTCCGAGGCGGCTGATGATGTTGGGATGTCGTACGCGGTCGAGCGCAATCGCTTCGTTCTGGAAATTTTGAATTAGCGTACGCTCGAGATCAGGATCCTGGTATCCCTGGAGCAGAACGTTGAGCGCCTTAATAACGACGTTGCGAAATCTTTCGTCGCTCGCAGCCCGATCGCGGGCCATGTAAATCTCTGCGTAACTTCCGCGCCCGAGACAGTCTTCGATGTCGTAGCGATTGTCGAGTCTGCATTGAAGAAGCTTTAAGTCACTCATCCGCGGACCACTACTTTGGCGGGGCTTGACTCTTCAGTCCGAGGATTTCATCGAGGACACTGATGGCCCTGTCTTCGGCCATCGACGCCTCCTGCGAGCCGCCTCCGCCCCTGCTCATCTTCAGACCGGCCGCAGCGTCTGCCAACTTCACTTCGGTGGCCAGTGGCAACGGGTTCTTACTCTCAGAACGAAGATTAGTGAGCGCGAGTTCAAAAGCCTGCATGGCGTCCTTTTGGTTTCCGGTGAGCATCGACGCGCGGCCGAATAAATAGAGGAATTCGGGATCTTTTGAGTCCTTCCAGTTAGTCACCGTAGCGGCGTTGCTGGTCAGCCATCCCTGTGGATTGGCATCAACAGTCGCTCGTTTGGAGGAGAGCGCGGAGTCCGAAGGCGCGGGACTGGGCTGATTACTGGGATCGGTTGCGGTCGAGTGTCGCTGGCGCTGATAAATCATGCCGCCGTAGAACGCAGCGGCGACACCGCCGACAAACAGCAGAAACACCAAGAAACGCAGAACAGCCCGTGCGCCGCCGGATTTGGACTGAGCGATTGAAGTAGTTTGCACGCGCTGGGGCACAGCCGTAGCCGGAAAAGCAATTCGCGAAGGTGGAACCAAACTGCTCGGAGGTTCGGCCGCGGGTTTCGTGTCGATATCGAGCGTCTCAGTAAATCTCTCACGCGACACAGTGGTTTCTTCCTCCAGGTCAGCGGCTTCAAATGGCGGCGTTCCAACCTGAACGATGACAGCGGTGAGGTTGTCTTCTGCTCCGCGTTGATAGCAGCGCCGCTTCATCTCTTCGCAGAGTTCGTTCGGGTTCCTGCCACTTGTCAACAATTCGTGTAGCTCGTTGTCTGTAAGATGACGCGTGATGCCGTCTGTGCATAAGAGGAAGGAGCTGCCGTCTTCGACTTCGATCACCTTCATATCAGCTTCGACTGAATCTTCGGCGCCGAGCGCCCGGCTAATCACGTTTTTGCTCGGATGGTTCGCAGCCTGTTCCGGTGTCATTCGGCCGGCGCGCACTTCTTCTTCGACGATTGAATGATCTTCGGTTTCGCGATGCAGATTGCCGTCAGGAGTGACACGATAAAGTCGGGAGTCGCCAACGTGCCCGATCGTGGCGCGGTAACCCTCGAGGTGAAGCGCTACGACAGTCGTGGCCATCATTGAGAAGCGAGGATTCTCTGACGCCATATGGTGAATCGAACTGTTGGCGCGTTGAATCGCCAGCTCCATCAGATCTTCGACGTCTTCGCCGTCTTTAATTTTGCTTCGAAATGCGTCGCTCAGCACGTCGACGGCGGTTTGCGACGCCACTTCACCGGCGTCGGCGCCGCCCACGCCATCCGCGACGACAAAGATCCCGCGCTCGGCGTCGACGAGATAAGAATCCTCGTTCAGCGGGCGTTTTTCGCTCAGCCCACGATCGGAGATCGAAGCGACCTCGATGTTATTTGCGGGCGACGCGCTGCTCATTCGACTGCCTCCAAGTCGATCGATGGTTCGGGCTCTCGCTCTATCCTGGCTACTACCCGCGCGTCGTAGGCGTTGCGATGCGAAAAAGCCATCAGCATCCCCAACATGGCGAAACTGGTAATCAAGCTAAATCCTCCGTGGCTTACAAACGGCAAGGTGATGCCGGTCATGGGCAACGCGCGAGTAATTCCGCCGATGTTGACCAGTGCCTGAATTCCTACAAAAGCCGTTAACCCGGCCGCGCACAACTTGGTAAACATATCACGCGCTTCAATTGAAGTGCGAATGCCCGCAATCACAAAAATAATCACCGCCAGAACGACCAATGCACCCCCGACCAACCCCATTTCCTCCGCGATTGCGGCGTAGACATAATCCGAGTCTGCGATGGGGATGACTTCCGGAAAACCTAGCCCCAGCCCACGGCCCGTCGTTTTTCCGGATGCAATTCCGAAGATTGCCTGGGCGGGCTGAAACGCAAGCTTGTCGAACCAAATATCGGTATTAACGCTACGCTTCATAGCCTCGCTTTCAGCGGCGAGTTCTTTCAGGCGAGGGTCTTTCTCCAGGGCTTCGTCGAAATCCTTTTTCCACCAGGAGACTTCCGGCGACGGTGGATCGAAGCCATCGAGCCACAAATGGAATCGCTGCTGGATACGTGAGGGCAGCGCGTGCTGGATCGGACGGGCGATGGTCGGAATCAAAGGAAACTTTTGCTGAACGTCCAGGGGCAGAGCGCCAATTACCAGGATTGAGATAACCAGAAAGACGGAACCTACAAAGAGTAGAAGCTGCGGCCAACGGCGCACGGCGATCAAATACAGCGTCGCATACGCGCCCGCAAAAATGAGCATCTGCCCGAAGTCCTTAAGCGCGAAGAATGGGATGAAGGGAATCAACGCCATCACCACCAAAGGAATAATGTCGCGCGCGCGGGGAATACCCCAATAGGTCCGGGCCAAATCCTTGTAACGCGCAGTCAGGATGCCCGCGAAGCCGAGCAAAAAAGGAACCTTCGCAGGTTCCCAGGGTGTCGTATTACCCACAGCTTTTCCGGCACTGGAATAAACGATCGCAACACCCAAAGGAATCAACGTCAAGAGCACCACGATGAAACTGTTTCGCTGAATCCAGGATAAGAACCGGTCACTGATACAGAACGAAAACGCCAGCGCGAAGGCCACCAACGAAATGACCGGGATCCAGGTGTAGCTCGATGTCATCGCGTTCCATAGCGTGTAGCCGGACTCCCTGGTCGGCGCTTCTTGTTCGACCGGTGGTGGCTGGGCCGGTAATCCCATCAGTTGGCGCTTATTAGGGTCGTAATTCTGGTTGATGTAACGCAGGCGCAGGGTGTCCGTTTTCTCCTGACGCGCTGCAGACTTGTTCCGCGCGTTGTATTCGGGATCGCTGTACAGCCGGTACTGGACGAGCATTCCCACACAAAACAGAAGAATCGCCGTGCTAAACAGAACCCAGTTTCCTTTGAATTTTTTGAAAGCCGATACCCAAAGCGCCATCACGATGATGGGAAGGAACAGCAGGATGTCGCGGGCGGCTCCGATTAGAGAGGTCTCATAACCGCGAATGGCCGCTGCGCGGTAAATGGCGTAATAGCCGACAATCTCGATGGCGACTAATGCAAACAACACCAGCAGATGTGATGAAAGACGATTACGCATTCTGTGAATCTTGAGTTTAGGCGTGCATTGATGCGCGCTCTAAATCATTACCTTCTCCGTTTTCGCGGTGGCGCAGCTTGTGGCGCTGCCTGTTGATCACCACCACTCCCAAAATATCCAAGCGCCTTAGCCTTCAAAATAAGCTGCGCCGCGACAGGACCGGCATTCTTACCGCCGTAAAAACTTATGCCTGGGCCTGGTCCTTCCAGTAGGACGGCCATCGCGATAACTGGCTTTTCCAGCGGCGCGAAACTCAGGTACCAGGCATCGCTGCGCAGCTTGTCTTCCATTACTATTTCTTCGTACTGGCGGATAATCTTGCCTTTAAAGTCGCGTTCAGTAACCACGCGTCTTTTCGGTTCACCGGTTTTCGGGTCAATGACTGGCACCGCTTTCTGCGCGGTGCCTGTTTTGCCTCCACTCCGTATTCCGGCGGCTTTTACGGGGGCCATGGCACTGTTTGCTGTGCCGCCCTCGGTCACGAGATTCATGATGTGTCGTATGTCGGCGGCCTGCTCGCGCGTCAACACTTGGTTGAAGACTTCAGGCGGTCGATCCATTTCAAGCTTAGGCTTCATTAACCTGCCTTCGAGGTTTGCCGCGACCGAAATCAACATAGCCATTTGGAATGGCGTCATCTGCGACGCATATCCCTGGCCATAACCTTCATACATGAGTTCGCAGCGGGTTGAATGCGGACCTGCCTTCAACCATGACTCAGTCGGCGCGACGGCGTTCTTGACCGCGCTGCTGCTCGCGTTCCAAATCTCCGGCTCCCGTCGTCCCTGTCCTTCGCCGCTTAAGCTATCGTAGGCACCCAGGCCGACGAGCTTCGCTGTGTCGTGGATCTTCACGCCACCCAATTGGGTTCCCAAATAAGAAAAATAGATGTTGCTCGAATGCTGGTAAGCAGAATCGATGCCAATATTGCCGCAGGCTTCGCAGCCACCGTTGTCATCGGTAATCGTGCGGCCGCAACCCGGGGGCGAAAAGCCTCCGCTGGTGTTAAAGCGCGTGTTCTGCATCCCGTTACGAAACGCGGTGTACATCATCAACGTTTTGAACGTCGAGCCGGGCACGTAATATTCGTTCAGCGCGCGGTTCAATAACGGCCGTTCCTTCTTGTCGTTGTCCAGTTTGATCCACGCCGCCTCATCATCGACCTGTTTCAGGCTGTAAGACGGGTTGCTGTACATTGCCAGCACTTCGCCGGTCTGCGGATTGAACATGACCACGGCGCCGTGATTTCCCTTTAACTGGTCGACGACGGCCAGCTGAAGGTCCTGATCGATTGTCAGCGTGTAGTCTTTGTTTAGTTTCTGTTGGACGGTCTGTCCCTTGATAATTTGCCAAACTTCGGGGACAGCGCCGGATTCTGTACCAAAGAGAGCGCGCTCCAAGCCCGGTTCGCCGCGATCCGATCCGAAAATGTGAGCCATCGCCGCATCCAACGGGTATTCGCGATCGATTTCACCGTTCGAATTCTTCTTGTAGTAAGCCAGAGGTCGGCCTTTGCGATCATAAATCCAGCCTCGCAGCGTCGATTCAGTCAACCGGCGGTTGCGTAGATCTTTATATCCAAGTTCCTGAAATTTCGGGTTACGCTCCGCGGCGTAACGCGCCCAGTAGACGTGAAAGCTGAAAATAAAGATGGCCGCTAGCGCGAACAGCCAGCGCCAGGCGCGCAGCCCTCGATTTGTGGTCGTTGCTCCTAATCTTTTCTGAATATCCCTGGGCAGACTTGCAGGCGCAGTTGGCGCGACCGGAGCGCGACTAAACCAGGCGCGCAAGATCGAGACCACGAGCAGCAATCCCACCACGGCTATTCCAATCAGATAGATTAGGGTTAGCCAGGCAGGCAGCTTCTCAGGAGTAGGGACAGCTTGCGGTGTTGGAGTCTGGAAAAGCGCGAGTACCGGTGATGTCATGGATTAATCTTACGAAGGCGAACTTCAACGTCGCCGAATGCCACGACATCGCCTTCCTGAATTGGACGAGCTTCACCGTAGGGGATGCGCACGCCGTTAATGTGCGTGCCGTTGGTCGAGCCGGTATCAGCGACCAGGAGGTTGTGTTGGAAATCCAATTTCAGCGCCGCATGAACCTTCGATACGCTCGCGTGGTTCAGGTGCAGGTCATTGTCCGTCCCACGACCAACATTTATCCGGCGGCCGCCTGCGACAAACACCAATTCGATTTCTTTTGAACCTTCGGGAAGGGTTATTCGGACAGCCATCGGAATTTCGGCTTTCTCAGCATGCGGCTTGATTGGCTTACCAAGCTTCTTCTCTAAATCCTTTTGCTGAAATTGCTCTTCAAATTCGCCAAAATTGGGCTCAACGGTAATGCCTCTGGTAAAGATATCGACTTCTGTTTCAATGACGACCGGGGCGAGCGTCCGGTAACGGTTATCGTTTATGTGATCGATTGCGGCGGCTAATATTTCAGTTTCCAGCCTCTTGAGGACATCAGGCGGCGTTTCCGAGTGCGTGCCCCACTCAACTTTCAGTTTCAGTTGATGAGGCGCGATCCGGCCTTTGCCTTTCTCATCCCGCACTTTGCCGTCGATGGCCCGGTTCATGCGCACAACGATCTGATCAGTAGTGGTGGCGACGCTGGGATCGATCGAGCGGCCCAGCTTCCGATCCACGACATCGCCAACGCCTTCCAGCACCCGGCGCATTAAGCGTTCGGGCAGGATGGTATCTCGTCTTTTGGGGGGTTGATTCTGTTCGTCAGCCATGAATAACGATACGAATTGCAGTCCTCGCTAGTTTAGCGCGTCTCGCCAGCTCTAAATTGTTTACACCAATTTCGCTGATATTCTAGCTGAAACCTGGTCGTAATCGTAACAGGAAAGCGGAAATTAAGAGGAATGAGGATTAGTGGCTTGCGAAAAATATTACTTGACGGTCCTGTTAAGATCGAATCGATGGGAGAAGACGCCACCCGTGGCCTGCCCGATAGTCGGCCTTTTGAGGAACGTGTGTTCGCGCGCTTTGACGCCATGGACACCAGGTTCGACGCTGTCGATAGGCGGTTCGAAGATGTAGACGCGCGTTTCGATGCTGTGGACGCGCGGTTGGATGGGATCGACATCCGGCTGGAGGGACTCGATGGGAGAGTTCTGGCGCTGGAAGCCAAAGCTCTTGACACTAAACCGATTTGGGAGCGGGCTCTGGCACAGATTCTCGAGGTACAGAATGGCGTTGCTGATCTCAATCGCAAATTTGATGTCCTGACAATGGATGTTATGCAGGTTCGAGCCGACCAGAGACGCGTCGAGAAACGAATGAGTGATCTGGAATCGCGCATTCAGTAACTTTGCCTCCTAGCCTCTTTGCCGGAACGCCTCGTAGAGAAGAATTCCCGCCGCCACCGCGACATTCAAGCTCTCAGTTGATCCCTTCATCGGAATTCTGGTTGCTTCCTGTGTCGCGGCGATTTCTTCCTCGGACAGGCCCTTTGATTCGGCCCCAAGGATCAATGCAGTCGGCCGCCGCCAATCGATTTCCGTATAGGTTCGCGTTGCCCTTACGTCCGCGCAGATTGTTTGAATCGAGCGTTTCCGGCACCAGTCAATTGCGTGCGAGTAGTCAACGTCCGTCCAAATCGGCAGACGAAAAGCGGCGCCCATGGCTCCGCGCAAAGCTTTAGGTGAAAAAGAATCGGTCGTTCCAACTGTCGTTACTGCGCCTGTCACACCTGCGGCTTCCGCAGTTCGCAGGATTGCCCCAAGGTTTACCGGGTTATTAATGCCATGAAGAATGACCAGCAGGGGCGTCCGCGCCTGGCGTCGAGCAAACTCGCCTTCCGTCGTGGCCGGGCGAGATGAGAGAAGAATTATTCCCTGCGGAGTCTTCGTGTACGAGATGGAAGCCAGTAGTCGTTCGCTGACTAACGCCGATTTCGCCGCCACCTCCTCGAGCTCCCGAATTAAAGTCGCCGCGCGCTCTTTCTTAGCGATTCGTTCAGAAAAGATGACCGCCTCGATCTTTAGACCTGAACGCAGCGCTTCTTCACACAAGCGTAATCCCTCAACAAATATCAACTCGTTGGCCTTGCCGTCGCGAACGGCACGCGCGTGGCGGAGCAGGGAATTGTCGCGACTGCTTATATTCATTGCCGATTTGCGATTGCCGTTTGCCGATTGTTCGAAGTCGTTTCTTTAATTTTCATCTTTTGTAGAAGGTTCAGCGACGAAATCAAGCAGCCCAAATGGCAATCGTCAATTGGCAATCGGCAATGCTATTTCTGCCCAGATCGGCCAGTGGTCAGAAACCTTCAAAGGCCGGGCAACGCCCCAACGATTGACGCGCAGACGCTTTACGAAAATCCAATCTGCGTGAAAGCGAATTAGGCCCGCGCCGCGCCAGGTTGCGATGTTTGTGGGGAACGGTGTGGTGTACCCGTGCGACTCGAGCAGCTTTCTAATCTCAACTGCCTTTTGTTTGGAGAGGGTATTGAAGTCTCCCAGAATCACGACCGGACCGTCGTGCTTTTCTGCGAGGTCCAGAACCGCTTCGGTTTGCTGATGTTGATTGTCGAGTGGTCCATGCGGATCGATGTGCGCGTTGAACAGCCGAAGCTGATGTCGGCCGAGCTCCGTAGTCGCGGCCATTGCTAATCGCGGTCGCCAGGCGCATTCGTGCCACGGTAAATCAATCCGAGCCACGTCGCGCAACGGCACGGCGGTCAAAAGCGCGACGCCCATATCCCCCTCATCATCAATCGCAACCTGCTCTTCGAAATTCAGCCACCACTCACGCTGCCGCGGCTTGATCCCTCGCGGCAATCCGGCACCCACGTGAATGTACGCCAGCGCGAGTTCCTCAGCCAGCCGCGCCGCAATATGTTGTTTTCCGGAACGGCCCGTCTCTTTATCAGCTTCCTGCAATGCTACAATGTCAGGCCGCGGCAACAGTTCATTGCTTGAAAAGATCTCAGCTGCAGTCCGGATGTTTTCGGCTATCGCTTCGGCTCGTGCAGTCGGAAAGTTGTAACCAATCTTTCGCAGCAGTCCCGATCCGATGAGACGAGGGCCAACCGCGTAACGAATATTGTAAGAGGCAAGCAGCAAACGTGATCGCTTCTCGTCAACTTCACTTGATACCGGTCGGCCACCAAATTCGATACGGTCGCTGCGTGTACTCATCTGCCGGAGGATGATACTCGGTCAACCGCAGGTGTAAGAAGCTCAACCGGGTCGTGTCCCAATTTCGGCTTCACTCTGCGTTCTCTCGGTGCAGAGAGCTCCAGGTTAGGATACAACCCGGCAACAAGGCCATGGTTTCAAGCGATTTTTTGAAGTTCATTTGCTGACGCATCCATATGTCCAGAGAAATCATCGCGGTCGTCGACGATATTTTCTTCGCCTCCAAAATTCGTGGTACGGCGGATCAAGTCGGTGTATCAGTTGAGTTCGTGCGGAGCGCCGAGGCCGTCACCGAGATGATTCAGCGCAAAAGACCGTCGCTGATTATCTGCGATCTTCATTCAGCCAGAATTAATCCGATTGATTTGGCGAAAGAGCTCAAGGGTCAGGAAGAAACGAAAAGCATTCCGCTATTGGGCTTCTTTTCTCACGTTCAAACGGAGCTCCAACGCCAGGCGCAGCAAGCAGGTTTCGATCGCGTGATTCCGCGATCTCTTTTCGCAAGTTCTCTGAGCAAAATCTTAGCCGGAACGGAATGACGTTTAACTGACTGGCTGCGGCGCGACGACTTCGTGAATGGGCCGCACTTCCTGTATCAGCTGGTCGTACTGTTCGAGTGTTAGTGCCTGTGCTCCATCTGACAAAGCCTTGTCAGGCTGATCGTGCACTTCAACTATCAAACCGTCAGCACCAACCGCGACACCCGCGCAGGCGAGCGGAATCACCATATAGTTCTTGCCGGTGCCGTGAGAAGGATCGACAATTACCGGCAAATGTGAGATCCGGCGGACCGCTGGGATCGAGGCAAGATCGAGCGTGTTGCGAGTGTGCTGCGCAAATGTACGCACGCCGCGCTCACATAGCACCACGTTGTAGTTGCCCTCAGACATGATGTATTCGGCGGCCAGCAACCACTCGTCCAACGTTGCCGATAAACCGCGCTTGAGAAGGACTGGCAGATGCGATTTACCGGCACGGCGCAGCAAAGTAAAATTTTGCATGTTGCGCGCGCCAATTTGAATCATGTCGCCGTATTTTTCAACGAGATCGACACCGGCGTCGTCGAGAGCCTCCGTCACGATCTTGAGTCCGTAAGCCTCGCGCACTTCGGCCAAAATCTTCAGGCCTTCTTCTCCCAAACCCTGGAAGGCGTAGGGTGAAGTTCGTGGCTTGTACGCACCGCCGCGAAAGAACCTGGCGCCACTGCGGCGAACAGCTTCCGCGATCGCAAAGGCCTGAGCATGACTCTCGACCGCGCAAGGACCGGCGATGATTGCCAGCTCATCGCCCCCAATTGTGGCGTCACCAACACGCACCACGGTCTTCTCGGGTCGCAGATCGAGCGTGATTAGTTTGTATGGTTTACTGACCCTGATTGCCTCGGCGACACCGGGCAGATTTTCGAATCGAGTTGGATCGACTGCCCCTTGATTTCCGGTAATACCGATGGCTGTGCGCGTAGCACCGGGCATCGCATGCGGTTTAAATCCAAGTTCAGTGATGACCTCACACACGTGCGCGATCTGCGCATCGGTGGCGTCGGCTTTCATGACGATTAGCATTGGTTAATAGTGTAAATCGGAACTTGGGAATCGTAAATCGAAGTCTGGTTACATACGTTCCGGGACCGAAATTCCCAGCGTGGCCAGCGCCGCAATCAATTGGCGGCGAGTATAGTCGGCAACTGTGATCAGAACGCCCCGTTTCACCGGGTTTTCTTCGGCAATAATTCGATGACGATGATAGAAAAGGTTAAAAGCCTTCGCGAGATTGAAAGTGTACTTCGCCAGTACGGCCGGCTCAGCACTGG
>Ga0126375_10000484_pt1 | contig 10918 bp, 5 predicted proteins | sample PanSoiMetPlot_14_FD_109577 | JGI IMG/M metagenome (GOLD analysis project Ga0126375, IMG submission 109577) | Tropical forest soil microbial communities from Panama - MetaG Plot_14 | ecosystem: Environmental > Terrestrial > Soil > Tropical forest | place: Panama | collected 2016-02-17 | reverse complement strand
GCCGCGGTCGACGCGATGCTCGACGGCAGCGCGCCCGCATCCCTCATCGCTGCGCTGCTCGTCGCCTTGCGCGTCAAGGGCGAAACCCCGGACGAGATCGCCGGCGCCGCGCAGGCGCTGCGGGCGCGCGCGGCGCGCGTCACGGTGCCGCTCGACCGGCTGGTCGATACCTGCGGCACGGGCGGCGACGGAGCCCACACCTTCAACATCTCCACCGCCGCGGCGTTCGTCACCGCGGCCGCGGGAGCCCGGGTCGCCAAGCACGGAAACCGCGCCGCCTCCTCCAAATGCGGCAGCGCCGACGTGCTCGCCGCGCTCGGGGCGGAGGTGGAGCTGCCGCCGGAAGCCGTCGCCGCCTGCATCGAGGAGTGCGGCATCGGATTCCTCTTCGCGCCGCGCCACCACGCGGCCATGCGCCACGTGGCGCCCATCCGGAAGGAGCTGGGCATCCGTACGCTGTTCAACCTGCTCGGGCCGCTGGCGAATCCCGCTGGGGCGCGGCGGCAGCTCCTCGGAGTCCCGGCGCTGCACCTGGTGCCGATCCTTGCCCAGACGCTGGTCGAGCTGGGGGCGGAGCGGGCCTTCGTGGTTCACGGCCACGGTGGCCTCGACGAGATCTCTCCCGCGGGTGCCACGCGCGTGGCAGAGGTCCGCGGCGGACGCGTGCGCGAGTTCGAAGTGACTCCCGAAGAGCTGGGCGTCCCGCGCGGCGCCGTCGATGACCTGCGCGGCGGCGACGCGGAGCGGAACGCCGCGTTGCTGCGCGAGGTGCTGCGCGGTGAGAAGGGGGTGCGCCGCAGCGCCGTCTTGATCAATGCGGGCGCGGCCATCGCGGCCGCCGAGGTCTGCGAATCGATCCGCGACGGCGTGCGCCTCGCGGAGCAGGCGATCGACTCCGGCGCAGCGCTCGAGCGGCTCGAGCAGTTCGTGCGCAAGTCGCGCTCCTTGAAGTCGCCTCCGGGGGCGCCGTGAGCGCGACCCATCTCGATCGGCTGGTCGCCTCCGCGCTGGAGCAGATGGCCGCCCGCGCCGCGCGCGTGTCGCTCAAGGAAGTGCGCGCACGCGCCCTGTCGGCCCCCTCTCCGCGCCCGTTCGCCGCCGCGCTCCGGGCCGCCAAGGAGCGGGGCCGCGCGCTCATCGCCGAGGTGAAGCGCGCCTCGCCCAGCCGGGGAGCGATCGCCTTGGACCTCGATCCCGCCGGCCTGGCCGCCGCGGTGGAGCGGGGCGGCGCCGCCTGCGTTTCGGTGCTCACCGACCGGGCAAACTTCGGCGGCTCTCTCGAGGATCTGGCCGCCGCCCGGAAGGCCTGCTCGCTGCCGCTGCTCCGCAAGGACTTTCTCGTCACGCCCTATCAGATCTACGAGGCGCGAGGGCACGGGGCGGATGCGGTGCTGCTCATCGCCGCCGCGCTGACCCCGCCGCTCCTCTCCGAGCTGCGGGCTCTGGCGCGCGAGCTCGGCCTCACGGTGTTGCTCGAGGTGCACACGGAGGAGGAGCTTCCCTCGGCGCGCGCCGCGGAGCCCGACCTGCTCGGGATCAACGCGCGCAACCTGAAGACGCTGGTGGTGAGACCGGAGACGTTCCGCGAGCTGGCTCCGCTCGCGCGCGGCATCGCGCCGCTCGTCGCCGAGAGCGGAGTGCGCACCGCCGCGGACGCCCGGCGCTACGCCGAGCTGGGCGCCGATGCCCTCCTGGTCGGAGAGGCGCTGTCCTCCGCCGGGGACCCCGAAGCGGCCACCCGCGCCCTGGTGCAAGGATGAGCGGGCTGCGCATCAAGCTGTGCGGGGTCCGCCGCGCGCGCGACGCCGAGCTGTGCGCACGGGCCGGGGCGGACGAGATCGGCCTCGTGTTCGCGCCTCGAAGCCGCCGCTGTGTCACCGTGGAGACCGCCCGCGAGATCCGCGCCGCGCTCCCCGCGGAGACGCGCCTGGTCGGCGTGTTCCAGGACGCCGAGCTGGCCCAGGCGCTGCGCGTCGCGGAAGAGGCCGGGCTTTCCGCGCTGCAGCTGCACGGGACGCTTCCGCAGCCGGCCGGAGCGCTGCCCCTCTACGCCGCGATCCAGGTCGAGGGCGAGGTCGCGCTCGCGCGGCTCGGGAAGCTGGGCGGCTTCCGGCGCGTCCTCCTCGACGGCCCTGGGGGCGGAGGAGGGGGCGTCTCCTTCGCCTGGACCCTGGCCCAGAAGGCGCGGTCGCTCTGCGCGGCGGAGGTGTTCATCGGTGGCGGGCTGACGGCCCAGAACGTCGCGCAGGCCATCCGGGCCGGGCGGCCCGACGGCGTCGACGTCGCCTCCGGCATCGAGGGGCCCGATGGCTTCAAAGATCCTGCCCGCGTGCGGGACTTCGTCGCGGCGGCGCGCGCCGCCGCTGAGGAGCTCCGATGAAGCGGGCGTTGCCTCTGTTCACCTCCGATCCGGGCGACCTTCCCGACGCGCGCGGACGCTTCGGCGCCTACGGAGGCCGCTTCGTGCCGGAGACGCTGATCCCGGCGCTGGACGAGTTGGAGTCGGCCTGGCGCGCCGCCCGGGCCGACCAGGGCTATCGCGACGAGCTGTCCGCGCTCTTGCAGGACTACGCGGGCCGGCCCACGCCTCTGTCCGAGGCGCCGCGCCTGGCGCAGGCGCTCTCCGTGAAGGCGCGGCTCTTCTTGAAGCGCGAGGACCTGCTGCACACCGGCGCGCACAAGCTGAACAACACGCTGGGCCAGGCCCTGCTGGCGCGCCGCATGGGGAAGAAGCGCGTCATCGCGGAGACGGGCGCGGGCCAGCACGGCGTCGCGACCGCGACGGTCTGCGCGCTGCTCGGCCTGCAGTGCGTCGTCTACATGGGTGCCGAGGACGTCGATCGCCAGGCTCCCAACGTCTCGCGCATGGGGCTTCTCGGCGCGGAGGTGCGCCCCGTGGAGGCCGGGTCGCGCACCTTGAAGGACGCGATGAACGAGGCGATCCGCGACTGGGTCACCAACGTCCGGACCACCTACTACTGCATCGGCAGCGCCGCCGGGCCGCATCCCTACCCGCTCGTCGTCCGCGAGCTGCAGTCGATCATCGGCGAGGAGATCGCGGCGCAATGCCAGGACCGGCTGGGCCGCGCGCCCGACGCGCTGGTCGCCTGCGTGGGCGGCGGATCGAACGCCATCGGCGCCTTCCACCGCTTCGTCCCGGAGCGAGGCGTCCGGCTCTTCGGAGTGGAGGCCGCCGGCCTGGGGCTCGACTCGGGCAAGCACGGCGCGTCGCTGTCTCGGGGGCGCCCCGGCGTGCTGCACGGGTCGCGCTCGTACCTGCTCCAGACCGACGACGGGCAGGTCGTGGAGGCACACTCCATCAGCGCCGGGCTCGACTATCCGGGCGTGGGTCCGGAGCTCTCGCACCTGCGCGACCTGGGCCGCCTGGAGGTGCTCGCCGCCACCGACGCCGAGGCCCTGGAAGGCTTCCGCGCGCTGGCCAGGAGCGAAGGGATCCTCTGCGCTCTCGAGTCCGCCCACGCGATCGCGGCGCTCTCCAAGCTGCCCGCCGCCGTGCGCGACGCCTCGGGTGCGGCCGTGGTCGTGAACCTGAGCGGGCGGGGAGACAAGGACCTGGGCACCATCCTCAAGGCGCTGGGAGCCGCGAAGTGAGCCGCCTGTCCGACGCATTTCCGCGCGGGCGCACCGCGCTCGTCTGCTACGCGATGGGCGGCGACCCGACGCTCGCGGCGACCGAGGAGCTGCTCCGGGCCATCGACGGCGAAGGCGCGGACGTGATCGAGATTGGCCTGCCGTTCTCCGATCCGATCGCCGATGGCCCCACGCTGCAGGCTGCCGCGACGCGGGCGCTCCGAGGTGGAACCACGCTTTCGCGCCTCCTGGAAACCGTGGAACGGCTGCGGCTGCGCGCTCCGCTGGTGGCGATGGGCTACATGAACCCCGTCGAGTCGATGGGCAACCACGCGTTCGCGCGCGCCCTGGCCCGGGCGGGAATCGCCGGCGCGATCGTCCCCGACCTGCCGCTGGAGGAAGCGCCGCCGCTGCGGGAAAGCCTGGACCAGGAAGGCGTGGACCTCGTGCCGCTCATCGCGCCGACCACCGGCCCCGAGCGTGCCGCGGCGATCGCCCGGCAGGCGCGGGGATTCCTCTACTACGTCAGCGTGACCGGGGTGACCGGAGCGCGGGCCGAGCTGCCGCCCGATCTGGCCGCCCGGCTACGCGAGCTGCGCGCCCTCTCGCCCGTGCCAGTCGCGGTGGGGTTCGGCATCTCGCGCCCGGAGCAGGCCGCCGAGCTGCGCGGCCTCGCTGACGGCGTGGTGGTGGGCAGCGCCCTGGTCGCGGCGCACCACCAGGGCGGTGTGCGCGCCGCGGCCGAGTTGGTCCGCGGCCTCCGCGCCTCTCTGGGGTAAGGCCACATGACGACCTCTCTCGGAGTGACGGGGTAACTACGGACCGGCACAGGAAGTCGATGGAGCTTGAGCCCGTTCCATCGGCGGCTATTGATTACTTGACGAGCCCTTCGTCCTGGTCCTGATGGTTTCCAGGCAGGCTGCCGATCCGTGCGCGTCGCGCGCGGATCGAGCGGCGCTGCGCGAGAGGGCGCCGCGATTGGCGTGCCTACCTTAGTGGCGCGCCGAGCTCGAAGATAAGTAACGAAAGCGCCCTGAAAATTCCTCTGTTTCGGAAGCGCCGAATCTCGAAGTTCCAAACATACCGCTTCCGGGCGCGCGTCGGCGGATTATGGTCCGCGCGTTTCGCGTGGAGGTCTCCATGCAATCCCTCCCGAGACGCCCGAAACATTCGAATGCTCGATGGGCGGCGGTGTTTCTCCTCGCGCTGTCGATCGCCACCGCGCGCGGAGACGACTGCAAGGAGCCCGATCCGAATGCGGCTGCCTCCGGCACTCCTGCCGAGGACGCGCCCACCGGTGTCGCTCCCGAGGAGCCGCTGACGCTGCATCTCTCCGACCTGGAGAACCGGATCGATCAGGCCGAGCAGCTCGCCGGAGCGACGCAACAGCAGCAGGAGGATCTGCAGCGGCTGTTCGCCGCCGAAGCCGAATTCCAGGCGATGGAGGCTGAATGGCAGCAACAGGTGCAGGACTTCGGCAGGTTCTTCGCCTCGAACGGCATCTTTCACTCCTCGCTGACGACGATCAACGAGGCGAACGCGTACCTCAGCAACCAGGCCGTCTACACGGTGCCACTCGGGCCGATCAACTTCACCTACCACGGCGCGGGGGTCGGGTACTGGACGGGCGAACGCATCTACTTCGACCAGTTCACCAACACCACCTACGACATCGGTTTCGGAAGGTTCTGGGGCGGAGGCGGCTGGAACGTCAACCGCCACTTCAGCCCGCCCGAGCTCTACGTCAAAGGCATGCTCGGCGAGGTCGTGGTCCCGGTCGACACCGCGAAGGCCGTACAGTGCATCATCAGCACCTTCGATCTCCGCAACTACTGCAGCGCGTCGTACGCGATTCGCTACGTCTATTACGCCCCGGACGGCTCGACGGTATCGTTCTTTCAGCGGCCCTCGGAAGCGCCGGTCTGGAACCGCGTGCTCGACTGCAACCTGAACCAGTCGGCGGATCCGATCCCGACGCAGTACTGGTCCGCCGACGGCTCCGCTTCACTCGACATCAGCAACTACCTGAAGCCGGTCATCCGCTGGTCCGACGGCCGCATCGAGGAAGTTCACTGGCCAGTGCCGATCAGCAGCGTCAACTCGCCGTTCAGCATGCACCAGGAAAACTGCTCGTTCACCGCGCTGATCTGGCCCAACCAGGTGGTGCATTCGCTCTATTCGTACGACACGCTCCACGTCACCGATCGCAACGGGAACGTGACGACCTACGAGTATCCGGACGCCCAGACGATCGCCGTTACCGATCCGCGCGGGCGCAAGACGACGCTCTCGTTCAGCGCCGCCCAGGGGTCCTCCGCGTACGGCGCGTTCACCGCCGGCGGCACGCCCCGGCTGACCAAGGTCACCTACGCCGGACCGGGCGGCGTGCCGCTCACCTACAACCTCAACTGGGTGACGAAGACACTGAGCTTCGCCAGCGCGAGCTCGTTCCCCGACGTCAAGTGCTACGACCAGTGCCCCAGCGATCCGACCCAGCAGTGCGTCATTCCCTGCAGCACCTCCGAAATCGTCGATCTGGTGGATACGATCCAGATCCCCGACGGGCGGTCCTACGCGTTCACCTACGGCGACTGGGGCAACCTCACCCAGGTGTCGGAACCGAACGGTGCCGTGGTCGCCTGGACGTACGGCAACGCGACGAACACCGCCTACGGCGCCGCTGCCAACACCGTCGCCGGCGGCAACGTGGCCGGTCAGGAGGCTGCATTCCAGGCCCGCGGGGTGATCGGGCGCACCGTCTACCCGATGGGCCTCGCCAAGCCCGGCTTCACCATCAACAGCACGTTGTCGACCAGTACGATCACCAGCCCGATCTGCACCGGCGCCTTGACGGGCACGCCGCGCTGCTGCGGCCTGCTCTGGCGCTCCGACACAATGCCCGATGGAACGATCAAGAAGTCGGCGATCTGCAACAGCGACGGCAACAACGGCTGCGGATTCTTCAACGCTCCGTATTCCACGACGAACGTGACGATGATCGGACAGAAGATCGCCGAGGAGACGTGGACTGCGGGGGCCTCCGCCCCGATCGCCTCGTCCTACTTCGGCGACACCTCGACCGGCGAGGTGTACTACGCGGCGGACAGCCAGGCGACGTACTCGAGCTGCCCGTCGCCGCCGCTCGACGCCCGACCGACGCGGGTGGTCTCGAAGCGCGACAGCGTGCTGACGACGACCACCTACGCCTACGGGGATGCGATCAACGTTGGCGGCACCGTCAGCCGGAACACCGGAAACGTGACGGCGGAATCGATCTGGTCGGGCAGCGCCACCGACGGGACCGGGACCAAGCTGGTCGAGACCGATACCACCTATCTCCACGACGCGAACTACAACGCCCGGCAGCTGCTCCACTTGATGAGCAGCGTGAAAGTGCTCGATCCGAGCGGCGCCGCACCGGTGGCGGTGTCTAGCAAGTCCGTCGCTTACGACGAACGCCCGCTCCAGCCAAGCGGCCAGCCCGGCCTCGACACCGTCTACACCAACGCGTACCGCGGCAATCCGACGACGATGACGACCTACCTGACGCCTGCGGCCCCGGCGGGGCCGATCTCATCGGCGGTCTCCTACTACGACAACGGCGCGATCCGGAGCACGCAGAACCCGAACGACCTCGCCGCCGGCCGGTTCACGAGCCTCGTCGACTCGAATTTCGGCCTCTGTCCGGCGAATCCGGCGATCACCACCACCGTCACCAATGTCCTTTCGCAGCGCGTGTCGACCGTGACCGACTGCTGGTTCGGCGGGACGCTGAGCGTGCTCGATCCGAACGCGCAGCTGTCCTGCTCGCAATACGACGGCCTCGGACGCGAGATCGAGACCGCCGCGCCCGGCGACACCCTCACCAACCAGCCGTCGTGCGGCAGTACGAGCACCGTCCCCGCCGCTTGTTTCGTGCGCGATCCCAATTGTCTGACCAGCGGCATCGCGATCGGCAACGGCGGCAACGGGCCGACGACCTGGACCGAGTACTTCCCGTTCGGGCTCGGCGGCGTCTCGTACAACCAGGCGCGCCACGTCGTGCACCGCAAGGACGGGTCCGCGAGCGGCCTCTACAGCAAGACGTTCAGCGACGGGCTGGGGCGGACGATCGAGACGTGCGCAAAGATCGATGGCGCCACCAGCGCTGGAGCCGGAACCAACAACGAGATCTGTTCCTACCTCGTCTACGACGCGATCGGGCGCCCTTTCCAGACCTTCGGGCCGTTCTACGCGACGAGCGTCGGCGTCGCGAGCCAGCCCTCGACCGTGCAGTACGCGCAGAACTGCTACGACGCTCTCGGGCGCCTCAACGCCGACGGGATCCTCTGGGGCGGCACCTGGTCTTGCGGCTCTTCGCCGCCGGCGACGAGCCTGATCACGACGGCCGCCTGGGCCGGCTCCGGGAACACCTGGCTCAAGACCACTACGAATGCCAACGGAAATCAGTCGCGATCGGTGACCGACGTGCTCGGTCGCGTCATCGAGACCGATCAATACCTCTGCGCGACCAGCCCCTGCCCGGCGACGACGGGCGCGACCCAGCTCGCGACCAAACTGCAGTACGACGTCCTCGGCCGGCTGACCCAGGCGACCGACCCGTCGGGCAACGTGATGTCGTTCACCTTCGACGGACTCGGCCGCAAGACGAAGATGCACGACCCCGACATGGGCGACTGGACGTACGGCTACGACAACGACGGCAACCTGACCTCGCAGACCGATGCCAACGGCCAGACCATCACCATGCAATACGACGCGCTGGACCGGATCACGCTCAAGGACCTGCCGCCCGCGGGGCCCGACGTCAACGACGTGACTTATTTCTACGACGGCAACCTGCCGATCACCTGTTACTCCTGCTTCGACCCCGCCACCGGGACCACCGGCACCTGCAATCAGCCGACGGCGACCTGCGTCGGCGTGGGCGGGGAAGTGGGCAAGGCGTGCGTTCCGCGGACGACGCAGTCCTGCCAGGACGTCGCCTGCAACGAGTCGTGCAGCACGGCGTGCACCGGGGGCTCGCAGACCTGTGACGCTGCCGGCCTCGGCTGGAGCACGTGCACCGGCGGCACCTGCCCGACCCCGCCGCCGACGGTGACCTGTACTCCGGGCGCGCTGCAGAGCTGCGACGACGTCACCTGTGACGAGTCCTGCAGCAAGCCGTGCAGCTTCGGAACCACGCAGTGCAACCCGGCCGGCAACGGCTGGAGCGTGTGCACCGGTGGCGTCTGCCCGACGTCGCCGCCCACGATCAGCTGCACGCCAGGCGCGGTGCAGGCGTGCGACAACGTCGTTTGCGACGAGTCGTGCGGCAGCGGCTCCTGCACCGGCGCGACGATGACCTGTAATTCGACTGGGAACGGCTGGAGCGCGTGCACCGGCGGGACGTGCCCGTGCGTGCCGGGCAGCACGCGGACCGTCGCCTGCGGCGCCTGCGGGACGGAGACCGACAGGTGCGACACCACCACCGGGACCTGGATCGCCGGGGCCTGCCTGGGACAGGGCGCTTGCGCTCCCGGCTCGACGCAGGCCGTCGGCTGCGGCAACTGCGGCATGCAGACCAACACCTGCAGCACCACGTGCCAGTGGGTGGCCGGCCCGACCTGCAGCGGTCAGGGCCCTTGCGCCGCCGGATCCACGCGGACCAGCGCGTGCACCGATGCCTTCGCCAACGCCGGCACCGAAACCGACACCTGCAGCGGGGCTTGCCAGTGGGTCGCGGGCGTCTGCGCGGTCTGCACGCCGGGGACCAGCCAGGACTGCGACAACGGGATCTGTGCGACCTGCGCCGGCACCTGCAACTTCGGCTCCCAACTCTGCCAGAGCGACGGCACCTGGGGCGCCTGCATCGGCGGGTCGTGCGGTCCCATCACCATCTGCCCGCCCGGGATGATCTGCCAGTAGGAGCGGACCATGCGCAACCGCAACGCGAATCGATTTGGGCTGGCGGCGGCGATCGCTTCGGTCTGGGCCTGCGGGCAGGGAACGCCGGATCAGGCGCCTCTTGGCCGCAACGCGCGGTCGCCGGGGGCGATCGGCGCCGCTGCCACCTCGGTGTTGATCGACACGAGCCAGAACCAGGGCGGGCGATTGACCACCAGCGGCAACGGACTGAAGCGGACCTTCAACCAGTACGATGCGGTGGGCCGCCAGCCCGTCGCGCAGCATGTCGTCGGCGACGCGTCTTATGTCTACACGACGAGCTACGGCTACCCGCAAGGGAGCGCGTCCGGCCCGGGGACCGTCGTCACCTCTTCGCAATTCCCCGACGGCGAGACGGTGCGCTACACCTACGACGCCGCGGGCAGCATGACCAAGATGACCAGCACCCCCGCCGGCGGCACGGCGCAGACCATCGTCGGCAACGTGATCCGCAACGTCCGCGGCCAGACCGTCGAGGTGGACTACGGAAACCTGGCGGCGCAGTACCACTGCTACAACGACGGCGTCACCTGCAACGGCGCAACCGGGCCAAACACCGATCTCCGCCTCCGGCAGATCGCCACCGGCCTGAACGGCACCATCCAGCAGTACACCTATTCCTACGATCGGAACGGAAACGTCACCGCGGTCAACGATCTCAAGGGCGACGCGACAGCTTCGTATTCCTACGACTCGCTCGATCGGCTGACCGGCGGCACGTTCGCCTACGCCTACGACGCGATCGGCAACCTGACCTCGAAGGAAGGCGTCAAGCAGACGTACTTCCCGTCGGGACCGAACAGCGTGCACCCGCACGCGCTCTCGTCGATCGGCAAGACGACGTTCTCGTACGACGCCAACGGGAACCTCAAGTCGCGCTCCGACGGCCTGACGATGCAATGGAACGCGGAGAACATGCCGGTCAAGGTGAGCGGCGGTGCAGCGACGGTCGCGACCAGCAAGTCCTTCCTCGGCGAATCGCTCTGGAAGAAGGTGCAGGGCTCGACCACCACCTACTACCTGCCCGGCCTGCGCATCGAGAACGGCGCGGTGCGGAAGTTCTTCGGCAAGTTCGCCGAGCGCGATCCCAACGACGCCTCGTGCAGCGCGAGCGCCTCGAGCGGCTGCCTCAAGTTCTACCAGAACGATCACCTCGGCAGCGCGGTGCTCGTCACCAACGCGGCCGGGACCGTCGTCGAGCGAGGCAGCTACAAACCGTACGGCGAGAACCGGACCACCTCGGTCTCGACCTTCACGCCCACCTACCAGTTCACCTTCAAGGAGAAAGAGAAAGACGGCACCGGCTTCTACGACTTCGGCGCCCGCATGTACGACCCCGTCATCGGCCGTTTCCTCAGCGCCGACTCGATTACCGCCGACGGGCCCAACCGCTACGAGTACG
>Ga0126375_10000482_pt1 | contig 10941 bp, 17 predicted proteins | sample PanSoiMetPlot_14_FD_109577 | JGI IMG/M metagenome (GOLD analysis project Ga0126375, IMG submission 109577) | Tropical forest soil microbial communities from Panama - MetaG Plot_14 | ecosystem: Environmental > Terrestrial > Soil > Tropical forest | place: Panama | collected 2016-02-17 | reverse complement strand
TGGAAAATATTTAAGGAACTTGCCTGATAAGGAAATCCTAAGAGATAACTCTAAAGATTCCCTTGTCAGGGTCGTTCTTATATACATAGCCCATTGTCCTCTCAAGACAATGGTCAACTATCCCATTGTCGAAGTTCTGCTATACTGGAACTTCGGAAAATCTCGGAAAAGGTTGGAAAGTTGGAGGAAATAAGTTAGAACTTTGTGGAAAATGATGATGATTCTCTAACAGAAATCTTGTACAGGACAGGGTTGCCGGGGAATTGTACCATGTAGCTCATGATGTTGCCTTCTCAATCCAGATCACCTATGTTGTGTATGAAGTCATAGCGACCAGACTTTGGGTGATCACCCATGACTAGGACCTCCACGTCCTCTTCGATTGATGTTGGTTCAACGGTGTTATGCACCATTCGATTTTTCATCTTTTTCCATCACTTGGTCATCATTTGGTCATTCACATGAGTCATTGGATGTTTGGATTTAGCAATTGGTCATCAGATTTGGATGTTATTTGATCATTGGACATCTGGATACTTGGTTTGGCTATTGACTCATCATTGATGGGAGAACTTGTTTCTATTGGCTGTTCCCACACTCTTTCCTTTCCATTGGATCATATTTTCTTTATATGTATATTAACTCATTCTGACTCACCGATGCATAGCCTTCCTATATAAACCTGGTAGATACTTGATGTACTCTAGGTTTAATCTCAACCTTGCACCCTTGTAATCTTGCACCTCGCATCTTTGCAAATCGGTTCCCCTCTATGCAATGCACTTTGAGTCTGACCTAGTCCTCATTGTGTTAGAGTGCCTGGAGAATACTTTGCAGCATAACAAACGGCTTCACTGTGAGGAAAGGACACCGATTCGATTGCCAAGTCGTAAATTTTGAGGTAAATTGAGGATAATGTAATCTAGAATGAATTTATACCTTCTCAAAAATCGCCAAAGAAAAGATAACAAACCTGTTCAGGATTTACACTTCTGACTGTGGCATCATTGGTGAAGGTGACTATGTCAGCTTCACAACGCTGTTCCACCACAACAACTCCACCAGATTTCTGAGCATGTTTTCCAACCTTGACAAGGACGTAGTTGCCAACATTAAAGTGAGGCTGGACATTGCAGAGGGGTACGTTCATGGCAGGCTCTGTGGGCCTTTCAGTACTCATGGAAAGAAAATCATCGTGAATCTCAAGGACTCTGCCAATTAAACCTGCCTGTTCCCCATCCACAACCCTCACCTGATCCCCCTGGTTCAAATTGGCAGCATCACATAAAGTCCATGTCTTCAAGATGACAGACTCCTTCAAAGCTGATGATTGACTGAAAACCTCCAGCTCACAAATGGTTGGAATAGCATGTCTGAGCCTTTTTGATGTGAGTGGTAAATTGAGAAGACTGTCCAAGTAGACTTGACCATTAAACTTGACGCTGATGTCATCAAGACGTTCAAAGCATGGCGCCGACAAGTCTGGGTAGAATAATTGGGCCTCGGCTCGCTGTCATTGAATGGCCTTGCCCTTCTCCTTTGAAATCTTGGACCTAGGTGACCTGTCCAATAAGTGTATGCATGGCACAATCAAAACCATGGCCTTTTGATCAGCCTGGTCGACATCGATAACATTGCAAATATCACCAGAGTACCGCCCCTTGCCAGTAACTCTCACCCAATCTCCAACAACTAATCTAATCAACTGAAGATGCCATAAGGAAGCCACATCTTCTTGGGGTACAAATTGGAGCCCATGGTGTAAGAATATGTCAGAAAATTGCTTCACCACCTCGCATGCTTCAAGTTGGTCAACTCCTTCAATGTAGATTGATCCAGGAACAAAGGTGGCAATGTGAAATATGTGGACCTGCCATATTACAGTCATTTTGAGGTCTGCCAGTACCTTCAAGCATGACTTGACTAAATATTTCTCTTTTCCGGCCTCAGAGTACATTAAGCATAGAATTATTATCATCTATAATGATCAAACATACTTTTACGTGAACTTGCCATACTGGACGGCACTCATTGGTTGGTGTACCAAGGTCCTTAATAATGTCTGCAGTGACAGACACTCCCACATCGATGACGGCATGCTGGTATCGCTTCCACATGCAAGTCTTCTGCAAGATCAGAGGGATGTATAAAACGGGAGTGAGCTAGCCAAATCTCAAAATGAAATCAAAATGTAGATTGGAATGTGAAGATGCACCAGAACGACCTCCATGTCCACCTTCTACAATTTCCTTGTCTTCATGATCTTCATCATCTCTGTTGCCTCCCTTGTCTCTCTCATCTCCTTCATCATCCTCACCATCCTCATCCTCACTGTCCTCATCCTCACTGTAAACATCTTCATCGTCTTTGAATGCCTCCAAGTCGATAAATGGGTTCTGCTACAGAAGGTGAGTTAACGATGTTGGGCGAAAATATAATATGACTAACTTCAACATGACGTCTCTTGGTGGCCCGAATATTGGTTGACATTCTTAGACTCCAACCTGGAAAATGGGTCAGCGATCATTGGTCTAACACCATCAGTACGCAATGGCACACGAAGTCTTTTGTTTCCCAAGTTTTTTTTTTATCTTTACAATAATATATTATAACACTTTATTCTACTACTATAGCACTATCATGTAGAAAGGAGAGGACTTACTTGAACAGTGATGGCTAACCTTGAGGGGATGGTGGGGGGATGAGGAAAAGGTGCAGAAGTCCTGTGATCTTGCTTATAAGTTGCATCACAGATGCACACTTAAAAAGGCAAGCTCTCATCTATGGCAGTTCATTCACATCACATGACAATTTCATTCCATTCTGGGAAATGGCATCATGGGTCCTGGATTTCCATTTTAAGTGTGCACGCCCACGATGCAGTTGATAAGGCAAAATCACGGGACTTTACCTCTTCTTCTCGTCCCTCCATCATCTATTGCTGCAAAACTAGGTTAGGGTAGTAATCTAAGTTAATACTCATAACAATAAAGTAATATGAAGACTTGAAACAAGTAAGAAATAAATGAATACTTTAATGAATACTTTTTGCAGGTCCAATGTTGTCATGGTCAATGAGGACTTGCGCCAATGTTGTCACGGTCAATGAGGACTCGCACCAACAATGCTGTCAGAAATGTCATGGAAAGTTGCTTTTGGGTTCAGGTGGATATCAAGCACCTATGCAGTAAGTTTACTGCTACCATCCTGTGTTAGGTATATTGTTCAGATGTTTTCTGAAAAGTTTCGCAAGATACAACGTCCTTGGGATGGATAGCACCTGGGAATGGGGATTAGGAAGGCACTTGGATAGTGTAACATCTGATATGAAATTACAATTGTTGGGCAGGTTTTCTTACTCAATTTTCTCCCTTCTCCACCACACCCCATGCTACAAGAGTTGGATGGTTTACATATTACGATCACCAAGTAGGCTGGACACAACTGAGAAGTCTTTTTGATAATATGTAAGTTTTGGATTTGTTTGACTCTTGTTGTTAGATCTAACTATTGCTCTCATGTACCAATGGGAAGGAAATTACCACTATCCTAAGTAATCCAAATCACAGAACCAGATTGCTAACAGCAGACTATCATGTAATGAAAAGTGGTAGTGAGCGATGGTATCCATTGATGCACAGGGTGATTATCTCAACAATTGCAGACCTGAAGTCACAAAAGGCCGGATGTGGGCGAACAATGGCATATAGTGATGAATGGGACAATCGTGAACCTGAAGTAGCGAACATTGATATACAGTAGCATACGGTGTGGCAGTAACAAACAGGAAGATCTGTAACCATGGGAAACCTAAAGTGACAAACTGCTGGGTGCAGTAGCGAACAGTGGTACACGATCACGAATGGTGGCACAGTGTAATGAATGTCATTTCAAACATTCAGTTCGAGTAGATAGCCACAATGTCCTATTGTCGGTGATTATCTATCTTTTGCTATGATATGAGACTAAGTCTTATTTTACTTAGGGCACAGGAGAGTGCAATAACCCAGTTCAATGGAAAGACATTATGTGATGCAAATTCACAAGGTTCATCCCCATATGGTTCTCAATTCCTTCCTTGGACTTGACGGCTACAAAAGGGATAAGAGTCAAAATATTCTGAATATTGCATACACGAACCTCCCTCCTCTTCATCATCGTCACTCGACTCCTCTGATCAGGATTCGGTTTCATCCGAATCCTCATCCAAAATTTCAGCTTTGATAGCCTTATATTTTTCTTTGTTCTCCAAGTAATTTGGGTTGAACTTGAAAACATCTTGCAGTGAAATGAGCATCATCATCAATAATAAATTGAGGAACTGATACATACTAAGCCCCTCCTGCACCTACAGCTCATCCTCTAACTGGATTTGATAGGTAATCTGCTCGTTCTCCTCAACTATGTCCAATCCTTCCAGCAAAATCGGGTTATCTTTATATTTGTCTTTTCTCATCTGCATCAACACCTCAATCATGTACTGTACCCTTTGGCTTATACTTCCTTCGTTCAAGACTGCACGAAAACACTCAAATGCCATGGCATTGCCACTGGATGTGTGCTCAGCAAGGAAGGTGCCACAGTAGGCCACAGTCTTGATCGTAACTTCAGTGATGAATGGATCACCAGAAAAGGTGTGGCCTGGGAATGTGGTTTAGCAGAAAATAAACAAAACAATGAGTTGACAAAGGAGCCATGAAGGAGATATTTGACAATGTCATGGCATCTGGTGAAAGGGTTAACGACAGTCGATTCTCACCCACTACTTGCTCATCAATGGATCCTCAGGAAGTTGATGTGTCCAAGCATGTATGTTATTATAACTCATGAGTCTTTGTGTATAGTGTCCCATAATGTCTCTCAAGCATTTTTTCCTTGCAGAAAGAAAGATGACCCCCATTTCCACATGAAAAATGCAGCCCAGGCATGGGAGTAAGTCTCTACATCTCAGTTGTTTCATCTCTATATTGAAATAAAATTAGGTATTGCCAGAAGAAGAAGGATGCCACAGAGTTCACCAAGGAAAAAAACAGCGATGAAAAAGGAGAGAAACAAGTGGGTGTAATCGACATCGAGTGGTGCTGGCTAACTCCCCTCTAGGTGCAAACGACCTGCCACCCCGGAGCTCTCTGATCAAGATGTTCCAGAATCCTCATACACTGCTTATCACAATCCTCATCTGGAGCCTCTTAAACCCTATGTGCAGCCGGAGTCTTACCATAATCTATACCATGTATGCTGCTTTATTGTCATGTGGAAAAGCGATTGGGGTCTGGTCACCTGTTGGCCTTACATGATTGAGAAGTTGTATAAGGAGGCATCGGCAAATGATGTGGTGGACGAATGGGAGGAGAACTTAAGGGATATGATCAGGAGGGGCCTAATAGTGCTTGACCTCCTCAAATCCTTGTTCATGGACCTCACAAAGGATCAGTGGATCTATGGTGCCAGGCTTTTGACCTTGCTAGTGAGATTCATGAGGGAGTTGCCTGTATCTGCGCACAGCTCAAGTTGTACAATGATGGCAGCATTTCTTATAGTGGTTAGAGATTGGAGTCAAATTTGTATTGTTGATGACTTAATGATTCAAAGCCTATTGTCAATTATAGCAGCCAGATAGACTTAGGATAAGTCCAAGTGACTTCAGTACATCGAAAACATGTCACTCCCTCCTTTCGCCAGTCTAAATCTAGATAATCTAGATTGTTATGAATTACTAGTTCCAGGGACAGATAGTTGCCTTAGATGGGCTTTGTTTGCACAGAGTGATTATTCATTGTTTCTCTGTTTAAACAGGTTTGGGATCTTGGTGACATTGTGGCTTTGTATACATCAAATAAGTCCAAGGTAAGTGTTCATGTGCATATATATACTTTACTGTATTAATGTGGTCTCGGTTAAGTCATGAACGTGCCTAGTGCTGTTTAAATCCCCATGCCCAAATGTCTTCCAGTCAATGACCTAATTCCTGCATGCAAAACCACTATTTGCACTTTCGAAATGAAACTCAAATGCGAGGGCAACACCCTCTTGAAAGAAACTTTGCCAGTGGCTCGTTTGCTACTTCAGGAGCTTATCAGGGTACATGAGGAGTTCCATGTGAAGGTCGAAGAATCTGGTCCCCCAAAACTGCCCAAGTACGATGATGGCCACAAGTATACCATGCAGCAGCGGTGCTATGGTGATGGTCATGACCCTGCTGATTGTGGTCGTTTATTTATCAAGGTGAGAATGGGTTTTGTCCATTCTATCTACTTATTTAATCTCTTTGAAAGTGTACAAATTCTGACCATGAGTGCTGCTCCTGGGGATGCACCTGAGGCACTCTCATGGGTAAACTCACAGAGTGGGATTTTGAGGTCCTCCTTGATATGAGGGAGGCTATGTGGACAAACTATGACAACATCTCCTTCTTGTGTGGTGTCCATAAAGGTGACCAGTCTATGCCCTCTCCAAAACCTTGAAAGCTCCCCTGGAAGAACATGGACAATAAGACAAACAATGACAAGGGCAGGTCAAAATGAGGCAGAGAGGTTCAGAAAGGAAAGAATGTTGAGGTGAGTCATCACAATGAAATAAGAGTCTTCCTCAAGATCTGGATGGAGGTATGTAGATTGATAGCTGTTCGAAAGCATTGCTGAATGCCACAAACAGATGGGACAAGATTGCTCTGACCTTGTTGTGTCTGCTCCTAGTTGCAGAAACAGACAAGGGTTTCTTACACTTGCCAGCGATCTACGAGTTAAGAAGGCCCTTGGAAATGTGCCAATCAAACGGTTTAACGGCAATGGTTGGAGCAAGTACCATGTCTCGGCCACACTCAAAGTAGACCAGGGTGAGATCATGTTGATATGTCAAGTGGGCATTGGTTATTGTCCCAGGCTCATTGAACAGGTCTCCCTATTATCTCCCACAAAACCAAGAAGCAATGCATCTGTCCCCTGCACAAGTGCAAGGATGATGGCACCCAGGCATCATACCTCACAGCTTCATCATCGATTTGTTCTTCTTCCCCCCTTCAGTCAAGTTCTGGATCACTTTCAACTGATTGCAGCATGGGATTCACTGGTTCTAAAAGGAAGAGGGATACCTCAGCAGATTCAGTGAGGAAACGCAGCACAAAAGGGAAGGGTGTGAGGGTGGAAACCATTGATTACTTAGACCTCTGCTTGGACTCTGATTAACAAGTCTGAATGACAATATTAACTCATTACAGTAGCTCAATAAAGATATATTCTTCAGAGATTTTCAGGGTGATGGTAAATAAATCCCTTCAATGTACTCTGGGCAAGCAATTTGTGAAAATGGTAAGTCACATTTCTTCAGTATGACATATGCTGATGTTAATGTCTAGAGCTTTTCCTTATTCAAAATGGTGGAGCTTCAGAAATGGGGAGACAATGACAAGTGGCCAGGACATGTCAATGTGGTCAAACACATGAGGCGTTTCAAAACAAAGATTTAGCGAGTCCCAATTAAACAACCCCGACTCCCACCCCCCTGTCAATTCTAGCTTTGTGGCATTATTCCTAACCATGGGACGCATGCCCTCCTTCAACCACAAGCAGATCGCGCATATAGACAGCTACTTAGACGACTATGAGGCCAAAGTACATGAGTTTGACCCCAAAATGAAAGGGAGAGTTCATGCCATTGGCCTGTGGACTCGTGAAGCTGCCACAGAGATCATGAAGTCATCTCTCTTCGATGATAAACTCGTTTTCGAAGGCGAGCACACTCTGAAGTGGTGGTTAGATCAGGTGGTACGATGATTCAATAATCATGGCAACAAAATGAGGGCTGGGTTGCAGACATCTGGATCAAAGGAATCAGAACACCAATCTTTCATCAAGATGCCTTCAGGTCTCACTGGGCAACAACTTTTCGCGGAGGAGCACAAGGACAAAATTAATGAGGAGGCCACAAAATGTTGCAAGGATGCAAAGGATGGCTGTGGCTATGTCAGCTTCTACCAAACTGTGTTGAAAGAGATGTGGCGAGATGTGGAGGATTGAGAAGGGTATGAGGAAAGGGCCAAGGAGGTCCTGACTGATGTTGCTAAGTGTGGGCATACTGCTAGTGTTTTCGCCCTTTGGACCACTCCCCATTCCTAGAAACCAGGAGGATTTCCCTAAGTCAGCATGGGCATCACTGAAGATGCTCTGCAGGAACGGAAAGCTCGGGTCAGCTGCCAAAATGATGCTCTTATTCACATTCCGCAATGCAGATGGTGACTTAAAGATCGGCATGTGAATGTATTATCAATCCGTCTTCGGTAGCTATTCACCGAGAATCTTCAGAGTTAATGCCCACTCCATTCACAATACTGTCAGCATGGAATCCTATTACAAAAACTTTAAGGAACACATGGAATGGCCATGGCTTCAGTATGTGGACCATGTTATTCCAAGTGTGCAATCCGAGAATTTTGTGGGGCTTCTCTGATGCGCTGTCTTAGAACCTGTAGCAACTGACAACCTGGAAGATATCCCGAAGAATGTCGAAGGGGTTCCAATTTTCCCCCCCTTCGACATCAATGAGCGAAGTCCTCAAGAGCTGCATGCCATACTTGGCAAGTACTTCAAAGTACTATGGTGTAGGTGTTCTTTCATCCTCAATGTGCAGTCTCTTATGGTTATCCAACATAGGCTACACTTGGCCATCAGATAAAGACATGGCAGCAATACCATGGGCTGACATTTCCCATCACCCAAGTGATTACTACAACACTGATTGTTTCGCAGTTCCCTTCAATTTGAGGGCACCTGACCATCTAAAACTGTCTCATCTGTGGAGTCTCACCGAGTATTTGTTGTCTATGGAGGATGATGCACCATTTGTGTTCAGAGACAAGGTGGACATCAAGAAGAGAACTGGTGTTCACCAAGCAGAGGCAGAGGCAGAGCAAGAGGTTTGTGATGAGGACTTTGAGGACACCAGCAGTGATGAATAAGTCAAGATGAGGCAATGGCGACCAGGCACATCTGGGGACACTGTGATCTCTAGTGGAGGCGATGATGGGCCAGCCTATGCCTGGGTGGGTGGAGGAGATATTGATGGGTTGACTGGTGGATTCGAGGACACAGCACTAGATGGAAGCACGGAAGTAACCTTATCTGTTGGCATGAGCGAGGATGGGGTGTCTGTATCAGCTGGTAGATCTGATGCCTCTGCTGATGAGGATGGAGGAAGTGACAGGACCCCTCAAGAGGATAGTGACGAATCCAGTGAGCCTGCAACGCATCACCCTTAGACAAGAAATGGTGGGAAACAATGTGCAAGAGTTGTGTGGGAAATCTTTTCACATCCTGTGGCTGCTGAAGATGCCAGGATGACACGGTCTCAGGTTGCAGTAATGAGATGGTGGGTGAGGTGGGTAGTATTCTGATTGTAGAATCAAAATAATAACCACTGCACTGGTGATCAAAAAGCGAGGACGTCAAGATGTCCGTCTCAAGCCTCCAGAGAGTAAGGAAAAAGGGTAAAGGTCGGTGTCTGTGATGGTAGAATATTAATGTGACAATCCTTGAAGTAATGTGCACTAATAAATCGGTAAATGCACTCTGGATGAATGCACAGATAAAGAGAGGTCATAAAAATGATATATTGAAATGTAGGTGGTGCCTAGTCACTGTCGAGATCATTGTGGTGCCAAGTCACCGTCGAGATAGAGATGATATCAGTGTGCACTGCAATATGTGCAGTAGAGAGAGATTTAGAGAGGAGAAATCAGAGAATTTGAGAAATTGGTGAGAGGACTTTGTTGAGAGAAGTCAAATTGTCGTTCTGGGGTGCCTTCTGTAGTCTTCTCTTTTGTCCTCCGAGTACTCTACATGATTTTATGTACAAGTACTACTGAAATATTTGTAAAATGCTGTAACCAATGAAAGTCATGCAGCCAAAGCATTGCAAGTATTTCCTAAAGGGGAAACACTAAAAAGGTAAGTAAGATCAAAGAATGCGAGGCAATGCCTCTTATCTATGATCAAAAATGGAAAGAATAAAGGAAAAACTATAGTAAGAAAGATAAAAGTCAATCAGATGTGAAAGAAAATCAAATGCTATACTGATGGATATATGAGATGGTAAAATCATCTCACATAGGCTATGCATAGTGAAAAGATAAGTAAAATAGATGTGCATTAAGTAGAAAGTGATGTGCATTGGTCAGGAAATGCAGTGGAGATGAAATTATACCATAAAAATCGATCTGAAGCAAGATATAGGTTGAGAAATGTCTGTAAAATCAAAAATGATAAGAAAATAGTTAGAAAATCATAGAATATTTTATCAAGACTATACTACTTGTGCATTTACATGCACAGAATAGTATGGTGCATATCAGCGGAAGGTCAGTGGAAATTACACTCTGCCACAACTTCTTCCAGTTCCAGGGGGATAAAGTGAGGTGCCAAACATCCAGCAGATTATGGCAATTTGACTGTGTAAGTTCGATATTTGTGGTCACTTTTGCCCTTCCCCCATCATATGATGGTCGTAATTACAGGGACAACACCCACAATAAGGGCACCAACAAGCACAAGAAGTGAAAGGTCAATAAGTGATAGTAAGTCCTGTTGGGTTAAACTGGATTGAACCCATCTTGCTGAACTCTTCTTCAGTTGCAGTGGTTTAAACTATTGCATTTTGGCATCTTTGATTTTTTTTCTCTTGGTTTAACTGGTTTAAATGGCTTTCTTTTCCTTTCTTCATATCCTCAGTGTTCATTTTTAATTGTGGTTAACCTGTTTAAACAGTACCCCATTCAGATTGGTGAGTGTTGATTATTCTTTGGGTTTAATCGGTTTAAATGATTGATTTCATTTTAGTGACACTTAATCCGTTGGATTGGTTTCACTGAATTTAGTTTCCATATTGGTTGTGTATTATTCTAAGTGATTAGTTGGTTTAAACGGTTTAACTAGTGCCATGTATTGTTGT
>Ga0126375_10000481_pt1 | contig 10944 bp, 13 predicted proteins | sample PanSoiMetPlot_14_FD_109577 | JGI IMG/M metagenome (GOLD analysis project Ga0126375, IMG submission 109577) | Tropical forest soil microbial communities from Panama - MetaG Plot_14 | ecosystem: Environmental > Terrestrial > Soil > Tropical forest | place: Panama | collected 2016-02-17 | reverse complement strand
TGTCGCGCACGATCGGCCGGAAGCGCTTGAACCCAGGGCCCCCGAGCGCGGGATCCTGCGCGAATAGGAAATTGCCGCGCCAGAAGCGTTTTCGCGCGACCGTCCCGTCCGGCTGCCCGTCGACGGCGAGGAAGACGCCCGCCGCGCCGTCCGACTGTGACACGCGTCGCACAAGCATCAATATGTGCCCGTACGGATCGGCGTATACGGTCCCCGGGCGCAGCGTCTGCTGGGTCAGCGGCACAGGATAATAATCGGTATTGTCGTCGTTCGCCAGCGTTCGCCCGGTTCCGGAATGAACGCCGTCGGCGACAGTCCGCAAATAATCGCCGAAAGACGCCGCGAGCCCCGGCCGCTTCGTCGCCTCGGCATTCTGGTTGCTTGACCACCCGAAGCATTTCGGCGGCTTGCCGCCGGCGCCGCGCGAGCAGTTCGAGTAGCCAAACGGCAGCCCCATCTTGAACGCAAAATATGCGCGCAAAAAATACGGAAGGTCGGCGCAGTCGGGACGAAGGACGATGCCCATCTCGTCTTCGCCGAGGCCCAAATGATTGAACAGGAAATTGCGCGATCGATCGCGCAGCACTTCATGCAGCGCCGGCCACGAGGGCGCCGCGTCGAGAGGCGCGTCGAAGAGCTTCTCGACCCATGCGGAAAACAGGTTTTCTGTCGCGCGGTTCCATGTATTGCGTAAGGGCCAGACGCTCTCAGGCGTCACGCGTGGTCGCGGCGGCTCGTCGTCGCGCACGGCAATTTCCCGCGTGATCGTGCTGCACTCGGACGGCGCACGATCACGTACGAGCTTGGCGTGCCACGTCCCCGCAGCCGGCGAGGCGACCTCGGCGAACCAGAAATAGGGCGGCCCGCCAAACCGCGCGCGCGATCTGGCCGCGACGTTTCCGTTGGGCGCGATCAGCGCAAGCTCCCCTTCGAGCGAATTCTCAACGGCGAAGACGACACGCAAAGGCGCGCCCTTCCACGGCACGACCGGCGAGGGAAAGACTGCGAGCTCGGCCGCGTCTTCGCAGACGCCGGATGGACCTTTGGCCTGCGCGTCCACTACCGGAAAAGCAAAGACGAAAGATGCACCTGCGACCAGCAATGATGCTGTCACAACAGCGAGATGGCGTGCCCGAAACAATTAAGTCCCCTTCCCTTGACGGAGATGAAACAATACTGCGAAAGCTTTGGCTGAATCATGGCAAAATCGCCAAGAGGAGGCTACAAAGCAGTTCAGTCCCGTGCCATGCGTAATGTTTTATTTACTTATGAACCCTTCATTCGCCTTGGCGGGTTCGCCAGCGTGTTCATTATCATGGCGGTATGGGAATTCATCGTGCCGCGGCGAAAACAGGCTATCGGACGCTTGTGGCGGTGGCCCAACAATCTTGGTGTCGTAATTGTAAACACGGCGCTGATCCGAATTCTTTTTCCCACGACCGCCGTTGGTCTGGCCATCCTGAACGAGACGCGTGGCTTCGGTCTCTTCAACATCATCGCGCTCCCAGGCTGGATCGCCATAACGGCCTCGGTCGTGATCCTCGATCTCGCAATCTATCTACAGCATGTTCTGTTCCATGCCGTCCCGGTTTTGTGGCGGCTGCACCGTATGCACCATGCCGATCTTGAATTTGACGTGAGTACCGGCTTGCGCTTCCACCCGATCGAAATCTTGCTGTCAATGCTTATCAAGTTCGCGGTGGTAGCCGCGGTCGGCGCTCCAGCGTCAGCGGTGCTGATCTTCGAAGTTCTGCTCAACGCCACGTCAATGTTTAACCACGGCAATGTCCGCATGCCATTGGCAATCGATCGCATACTGCGCTGGCTCGTTGTGACGCCGGACATGCATCGCGTCCACCACTCTATTATTGTGTCCGAAACCAACAGTAATTTCGGATTTAACTTGCCGTGGTGGGATCGTCTATTTGGGACTTATCGGCCGCAGCCGACCGCCGGCCATGAAGCCATGACCATCGGCATCGAACAATTCCGGGACATGCACGAACTGAGATTGGATCGGATGGTGGCTCAGCCGTTTCGCGGCGGCGTCGGTCAGTATCCATTAGGACACCGCGATAAAGCGGAGTTGTAAGGATTATTGCCGGACAATGCGGACTCAATGTTGGTCCCAGGCGGCAGCGATTGGACGTCGCCATAGCCAGAACCGCACCGGCGCCCGCCTGCGATGAAAAACCGTTCCCCACAAAAGGCGGTTTGTGATTGATCGGGTCAGCCGCTCGATTGGCAAGTCCGCCGGATTGGTTCCTTTTGAGGATCCTATCTTACCAGACGAGCTCTGCCGGTTTGGCATTCCATAGCGTGATACCAATCGCAATTCTTGTGACCGCCATCACAGGCGGAATGCGAGCACAACCCTAATTAACTGACACTTCGAGGATTGGAGACACCCACAACAAAAGGCGCAATGCCATGACTGACCCAAATATCGGGCACCAAGAGGAGGAATATCTCACCTACGATGTCTCTGACGAGGCGATCGAGCCTGCAGGAAGTGCACTAGCAGGACACTATACCCTCGCGGCCTGTACTGGACTGTCTGTTTGCCCAGGTTGACGGTCCCAAGTATTGGAGGAGGCACCTATGTCGAACAGCTTCCTGAACTGGACCAGCCGGGTCGCTATCGCAGGACGTGTCGCTGGACATCGCCGCCCACAGGAGTCGAACGAGTTAACGACGCCGGGCGATTACCACTTGCCCTTCGGCAAAGTCGACGCCGGGACAAAAGCCGCAAAGTGGTTCTGGCAAGTCTACATCATCTGACAGAAAAAGTTTAATCGCGCTTCCCGTTCGGAGCGCGGTTAAACTTCTACTGACACGTATATGGTTGCGAGCCAAGTACTCGCTATGGGCTAGGACAGAAATACACAGCAGTGCACATCCATTGGGTGAAGATATTTGCTTTTTCATTTCCAAGGCACGCTGCCGCCTCCAGCGCGTCATCGCGGATCTCGTATAACAAGAAGTCTTCTTCATGCTGGTCAAGGGTGATGTCATTCATGGCAGGGCTCACATGATCGTGCGTGCCGATCGAGCGCTATCCGTGACAGTACCAGTAGTAGCGCCGTCCCAACTGGCCTGTTCTCACATACGTGCTAAACCGCGTTTGCAGCAACTTTTGCATTTTGGCGCTGTTATATTCTTCCTTAAGAACGGGGACGCATCCATTCCAAGGGGGCTGCGCTGCATTCACCGGTTGAGTGGGGGATGCAATTAGCATCAACCCGATGGTGCAGGTCCCAGCTCCGAGAACTATGAGGTTTGCCCGCTTCATCCAATGATCTCACCTACGCGGACAGTTTCTGCATTCGGATATTTGCTTCCCTTGCACAAAAGAGTTGTGAGCTAATTCACACAGCAGCTTTTATTTGTTTCTTGCACGTGTTGGTATTGGAGTGCCGAGCTGGTGCGATGAACAGCAAATTCGCAGCAGAACTAACCGCTGGTACGAATATCTCAGTGGACGTCGTCGCTGCCAAAAGCGAGGCTGCATCCGCCCTCGATCCAGCAATTGCCTTTTGCCGGGGGACTCCGTTGCGGAACGAAATGGAGGCTAGCGACATCTCGCAATTAGAAGAAGAAGGAAACACGCAGCTGAAGCTTCAGTATGTTGCTTTGGAAAGGGTGCTGTCGACAGTCGTATTCGGGGCGCGTAATTAACGCGACGCGCGCTAGCGGCCGCCTCGGTAGAAACGCCATGCCGCAAAACAAAGAAGGACCAAGGAGATTACTACGACCAAAAGCTTTTCAAAGTCGTTATTGAAGTCGCCATGTGGAATAAGAACAATCTGCGCTTTCGACGAGTTCACGAAGGAGCTCATGGACGGGTTGATCCAAGTAAGATTCAGAGGAAGAATAATTCGCAAATAGCGCATCGCATGAGCCCCAAGTTCGCGAATAAGCCATCGTAGTCGGTCAAAGCAGCCCTGGAAAAGGCCTCCCCCTGACGCCCTGATTGCCGAGTTTTCGGCGGTTGGCCCAGATCGCTCCCTCTAGTTTTTGTCAGATCTTCGTGAGAGTAAGCCAGGCGGGTCAAATTCCACCCATGTGGCCGTGTCGCGCGGAGGGAGATCAGCGTGATGATTGTTACGCCAACTTTCGCCAATCTTCAGGAACGCTGATACCCGCGCAGGTCATATGAATCGTGCTATATGACTTGGCGCAACAAAGAGGACAACTTGTTGGACTACCTACCTGCGCAGGTTCAAAGCGACCTGACTCCAATTCGTCGATCGGGGCAGCAGTGGGCTCGCTCGACTAGTCTGTTTGTCTCGGTTGCAGTTGCTTACTTCCTGGCGGCGCGGCTGAGTCTCCTCCTGCTGACAAAACCTGATGGCGTGGCCGTGTTCTGGCCGGCCGCCGGCGTTTCCGCCGGCGCCCTGATTGCTCTTGGCCCGGCTGCGCGATTGCCGGTGGCAGCCGGCGCGGCGGTAGCAACCATTGTCGCCAATCTAATGGGTGACCGAACATTGATGGGCGCTATTGTCTTCGCCCTGTGCAATGCGGGCGAAGCGCTGCTCGCCGGATGGCTGATCCAACGTTACTTTGGTTTGGGTTTCAGTCTCGACAGATTGAGCCACGTGCTGGGATTTGTGGGTTCAGCGATCGTCGCCACGGCTATCTCGGGACTTGGTGGAACGGCAGGGTTTTTGTACTTCCACAGCTCGACCGCACCAGTTTTAGCTACTTGGCAGCACTGGTTCGCGTCCGATGGACTCGGAATCCTCACGGTCGCGCCGCTGATTATCGAGCTTGCTTCAACCACGCGGGAGCCGCCGCCGCGGAGGGAGCTCGTCGAAGGTATCGTAGCGCTCGTAGCGCTGGCCTGGCTCAGCGGATTTGTCATTCTTCTCCCACAAGGCCACTGGGGAATTGTCGTGCCCATTGCTGCCCTCTTCCCCCTATTGCTGTGGCTTGCCGCCCGTTGCCGGCCCATCTTTGCCTCAGCAGCTGCATTCATTATTGCGTTTACATTGGTTTGGATGACCACTTTCGGCATCGGTTATTTCGGCAACTCTAGTGTCTCAATCGATCAACGCATCATGGGCGCCCAAGCCAGCATCCTGGCCATCTCGCTCTGCGCGCTCGTTCTTGCTTCGCTTTTCGCTGAGCGGCGTCATCACGAGGCCGCTCTCTTTGAGGGCCAGGCGCGACTTCAGGAGGCGTTGACCGCGGGCGGAGTAGTGGCTTTCGAATGGAATGCCCAAACTTACTCCTCGCAACGCAGCGACAACGCTGCGCAAATCCTTGGCTTCGATCCAAAGAAAGGTTTTTCCGCGACCGAATTCCTTGAACGAGTCCATCCCGACGACCGGGCGCATTTCAGAGCGCTTATTCATTCTGTCCGTCCCGACAAGCCGGCATACAGGATGACTTTTCGTTTCGGATGCCCGGATGGCCGGGAGATTTGGCTCGAAGAATCTTCAAGAGCGCAGTTCGATTCGGCAGGTCGGTGTTTGCGCCTGAAAGGGTTGACTCTCGACATCACGGAGCGCAAGCAATCAGAAGAGCGCCAGGAAATGCTGGTTGCGGAGCTTGATCACCGCGTTAAGAACTTGCTTGCACGGGTCGCTGTAATCAGCACGTACACGCGCCAGGGCAGCAATTCGATCGATCAGTTTGTTGAAGTCCTCGACAAACGCATTCAGTCGATGGCTAATGCGCATTCGCTTCTCAGCCAAAGCCGCTGGAGCGGCGTCGATCTTGCCGATCTAGTTCGCAATCAGCTTGCGCCTTACGTGACGATGGCAAATACAACGATTGGCGGTCCCGACGTCAAGCTTACTCCGACAACCACCCAAGCTTTGGCAATGGCACTTCATGAACTCGTGACGAACGCCGCGAAATACGGCGCATTGTCCAACCCAAATGGCCATGTTTCGGTAAATTGGGATCGCGACCAGCTGGAAAGCGCGAGGCCGTGTGTGAAGATCGAGTGGCGGGAGAGTGGTGGTCCGCCGGTAGTTAAGCCATCCAAGCTCGGGTACGGCACCAGCCTTATACGTGAATTGATCCCTCACGAGCTCGGTGGAACGGTCGACCTCGCCTTCGCGTCCGACGGCCTGCGCTGCAAAATTGACGTGCCGATCGAGCGGAGGCGAGACATTGACCAATAAATGAGAAAGCTCAGTGCGGACCCGCTACCGAGCGCAATATTGCAATAAGCTTTTCCTCGCTAATAGGTTTCTCGAGGATATGCGCTTTCGCCGGGACCATCGGAAGATCGGAGTAGCCTGAGGTCACGACAACGAAGACACCTTGACCGATTAGTCGGTCGATGAGCCCGTATGACCGCTCACCCTGCCGAAGATTGATGTCGACCACCGCTGCATCGGGAACATGCGCGGAAATTAGATGCTCGGCATCAGTCGTAGTAGCGACCGGTCCATCCACTTCCGCATCATAACTACGAAGCAAGCTCTTCAAGGCAACACCGAGCTGCCAGGAATCCTCGACCAAGAGAATGCGCATTCCCCGCAGATTTGATGATTCAGACGCGGGTGCGTCGCCACCACTCAGTAGAGTCATTGGATATCCTGACAAAATGACTGCAAACGCCCCCGCCCCCGAAGTTATAACATAGGAACTATTGCACCACAGTTTCAACTTAGCAACCCGCCGATATCAGTGACCCGTATTCATGCGTCCAGCCGCGCCGATCAATTGTTCAAAGCCCTTTCGGGTCAAAAACATCCGCGCGAGAGTGATTATGAAGCAGACGTGACAGGACCTTATTCTGGCTTGAAGCCACGAAACGCCCATCCCGCCACGAATCCGAACAGCAACAGGGCAATAGGCGGGCCAAACAGCAGGACCGGTATCGGGAGGAAATCATCTGCACTTCGGAATCCGCCTTGTAACCCAGAAAGAATCAAATAGACGACCCATCCCATGATCCATGCGGCGGATACAAGCAGCCAAATGCGCAATAATCCGCGGCGCCAATTCACCTGCATTGATTTACTTTCTTGCTCGTCCGATTCGAGGCGAGGAATTCCAAAGCGGGGCATTGCTACTATTCCCTAAACGTCGTTAATCGCGTCCCTTCCCTCGGGCTTGGTGTCCGGCCACCAACGCAGGTCGGCGGAGCCTGTTCCGTCATGTGTCCCAGTTTGACACGCCGAATGACACCAAAGCGCCTTAGTAGAGAAGGCACCATTGACGCGAGCCGGACGTGACAGGAGGTCCGGTCACCGACTAACAGGGAGAGTACCATGTCACGAGCGACGCGTAAGACAGACGTGCGCCACACTGTGTTTGGACTGGGGCTTGCTGGCTTGGCGATTTGTTCGGTTTCCACAGCGAAGGCTGGCGATTTTGATGTGCCGGCATATGGCTCCTACGGGGTGCCTGTTGAGCGCGGTGGAATTTGCCGCATATTTCATGAGCGGCGTATTGATGCATACGGACGCGAGATTGTTCATCGCATCCGATTGTGCGACGAGGGTCCCGTTTATTCCGGGCCGGACTGGTCGGTACCCCAGGAGTACGGATATCGACCACAGCGACACTACGAACCGTTCCCCTCACATTATTACTCGTATCCGCGCCCGCCGGCACCGATCGGCCCGACTTACTACAACTAGAGATGTCGTGGCTTGATGCATCGCAGCGGCGAGCGCCTCGCTACTGCGCCGATTGACGTGATGCGCGCGTCACGGCGTCGGGCTAAGACTTGCTAAGTTAATAGATACCGCCTGTAATCACTTTTCTTCATTGCAGCACTAGCCTGCCTTCCTTTTGCCATCGTAACCCGTATTTCCGTCGTCCACAGCTTTAAAGCGTGAGCCGGCGGCGGTCCGATTGCCGCCTGTTGTTGTGCAAAGAGACAATGAATTTCAGGGGGACTCACAATGACAACTTTAATGAAGCCAATGACTTTCGGAATCTTGGTCAGCTTGCTGACTTTGACGTCGGCAAATGCGGCCGGATGGGCTTCGGTCCATAAGTATGTAAAGCGATCCGGCAATTGCGCGGGACAGGAGGTTCTCGCAAGCACCTACTCCTCGGGAAAACGGACTGCGAGCGGTGAACAGTTCGATGCGCGCGGCAATACAGCTGCGGCGCGAACCTGGCCTCTCGGTACAAGCCTGACTGTGACAAATCCCCAAAATGGCCGGTCGATTGTTGTCAGGATCAACGACAGGGGACCTTGGGGCATTGCCTATCGAATGGGTGCACGCCTTGACTTGGCGAGGGGCGCGGCCCAGCGCCTCGGAATGCGGACATCGCAATACGTTTGTGTTGCGTGACATAAGCATCGTCATTGAAAAGCCCGTCAGCGTTCCCTGCTAAAGCGAGCGGGCCGATGCCCACGATTGCACACGATCACGTGTTCGACGCGAGCATAGCCGGCACGGACCGGGCGAAGCTAAATTACAGGGCGCGTCGCGATGCGCCGTAGTCTATTGCGATCCTGAACAAGAACGCTCTGGAGTCGCAAGCAGGATTGCCGTTCAGAATACCTTCCAGCTTCGAGCAAGTCACATAAAAGGGAGTGTCAGCTCGCTCTGGCGGAAAGCACCGTCAGCAGGACTGGCGCCAGGCCGGAACACCCGATCGCCCGCGCCCCGGCAGGGGTAAGATCGATGATCCGGCCACTGATGTATGGGCCGCGGTCATTGATGCGAACGATCACGGAGCGGCCGGTGTTGACATTGGTGACCTTGACCATCGTCCCAAAGGGAAGAGTCTTATGCGCGGCTGTCAGAGCTGTGGCATGCGCATATTCGCCGTTGGCCGTTTTTTCACCGCTATAGACCGAAGCGATTCCCGTTTCGGAGGTCGCCAAAAGCGGCGACGAAGTTGAAAGCATTGCGATCAAAGTGACAGCCCAGAATGCTACGCGACAACGATTTCTCATTCTCTCCGCTCACAGATTGTTGGGGATACGCCTCGACCACGACAGCGAGCTGGCGAGTCGAAGCGGACGGAGTTCTATGAGCGAAGGTTCGCAAGCGTCTTGTTGCAATCTGCCAAGAGATTGTTGACGCGTGCCACTTGTTTAGGAATGAGCGTCAAGCGGACTTGTTGAGATAGCTGCGAAGAATCGTCGCTTATATAGGGTACGGTAATTGAGTACGCGAAAGATATTTTCTTGCAACACCATCGCCACTCGCGACAGATCATATTTCGATATTCGTTGCCTATTTCGCAGCATCCGGCATGCAGCTCTGGTGCTTTGGATCTTCCGGCGCCCGCCAGGTGCACTTCGTTCCTTACGTTCGGCTAGATTGTATCCTGTTGCCGATGGATTGCGCCGCACTCTCAATCTGGACTACGATCTAAAAATGATCTTCCGTCAGTTGTTCGACCAGGTGTCCAGCACCTATTCCTATCTGCTCGCGAGCCGTTCGGGCGGCGAGGCGCTGATTATCGATCCGGTGCTGGAAAAGGTGGATCGCTATCTTCATCTCGTCCGCGAACTCGATCTCAAGCTGGTGAAGGCCGTCGACACGCACCTACACGCCGACCATATCACCGGTCTGGGTGCACTGCGCGACCACACACATTGCATCACGGTGATGGGCGAACAGACCAAAGCCGATGTCGTCTCGATGCGTCTGTCCGATGGCGACAAACTGACCATCGAGGGATTGGTGCTCGACGCGATCTATACGCCGGGACACACCGATGATTCCTACAGCTTTATTTTGCCGGATCGAGTCTTTACCGGCGACACGCTGTTGATCCGTGGCACCGGTCGCACCGACTTCCAGAATGGCGACGCCCGTCAGCAATACGATTCCATATTCAACCGGCTGCTCAAGTTGCCGGATTCAACGCTGGTTTATCCCGCGCATGACTACAAGGGCGATACCGTCTCCACGATCGGCGAGGAAAAAGCCTTCAACCCGCGGCTGCAGGTCAAGTCGGTCGAGGAATATGTTGCTCTCATGAACAATCTCAAGCTTGCCAATCCGAAGATGATGGACATTGCCGTACCCGCGAATATTAAGGTCGGCCTCGCGCAGGAGAAAATCGCCCTTCGCGGCTGGGCGTTTACAGCAAGCAGCGCGCTTGCGCTCTTGGGAAAGCCGGACATCGCGCTTATCGATTTACGTGAACGATCAGAGCGCGAGCGTCATGGCACGATCCCCGGCTCACTGCATGTACCCTACCCTGCCCTGCAGGAGAACATCAGCGAAGGCGGCATGCTGAGCGAGCTTGCCAAATCGACCAGCAAGCGTCTTTTGTTCTACTGCGCTTTTGGCGAACGTTCGGCCATGGCGGTGCAGGCGGCGCAGGACGCCGGCCTCGCTTCGGCTTGCCATATCGAAGGCGGCCTCGACGCCTGGGAAAAAGCTGGCGGACCGCTGGCGCGCTAGGCGCGTGCGCTGCGGACACGCCCTGTAGCGGTCACCAGGATCGTTCAATTTTTTCTGATCGAGGAGTTTTTCCATTGTCGATTTGTAGGCGTCATCGATAGCTTTTCGCTTCGCCTGCTCGTCCGGGTCCGGGGAGCGTTGGCTATCCGGATGCAGGTTTATACCGGGTCTCAGGTCCTGGGCAGAGACGGTCCCGCTTGGCAGAGCGATAATCGCACCGGCAACAGCCAGACAAAGAAATTTGGCACGCCATGGATCAATTATGTGGCAGACGTCACAAGTCGCCAGAGGTCAGGAGATCTCAACGCACGACGGCCAGCTTTTGCCAGGTGCGGTCCGCTCGACCGCGCGCGACCTCCACCTGCCCCATTATCCCCAAATGGTCTCGCACGGTCACGAGAGAACATTTTGACAGGGCCGCGCTTTTTCGCGCGGTTCTTGAGCAATTGGCGTTCAACATAGCGCGTTCCGCAGCGGGCAGTCAGTGCCCACGTTTTTTCCTATTTCCAGCGTCCTGTGCAGGTCTGCTAGCGGCAGTTGCCGCTGATCGCTCTATGGCTCACGATTCGGGAATGGTCAGATTTCGCTGATCGTTATT
>Ga0126375_10000480_pt1 | contig 10957 bp, 8 predicted proteins | sample PanSoiMetPlot_14_FD_109577 | JGI IMG/M metagenome (GOLD analysis project Ga0126375, IMG submission 109577) | Tropical forest soil microbial communities from Panama - MetaG Plot_14 | ecosystem: Environmental > Terrestrial > Soil > Tropical forest | place: Panama | collected 2016-02-17 | reverse complement strand
TTTCAGTTCGTACATTAATCCGCGAATATAGTTTGTCTCGCGGAGGATTGAGCGCGAAAACTCGAACGCGCTTCGCGAATGCCGGCGGTTCGGGACGTAAGCCGCGGCGCCTGGAAATCGGCTCGCCCGTTTGCATACAGAACTCGATTGCGCGCTGCACTCTTGGCCAATCACGAGCGTGTAATTGCCCGGCTTCCACACGATCAAGCCGTTCCAGAATCCGATGAAGATGTTCCGGCCCACGGCGCTCCCGGATCCTGGTCAAGCGCGCGCGCAGTTTCTCGTCAGTCTCTGGACTGGGAAAGAATGGTTGTCGCAAGGCGCGCAGGTAAAAACCAGTGCCGCCGACAAGCCAGACTCGCTCGTCGCGGTTTTCGATCTCTTCAATTTTGTCGATTGCGACCCGCGCCCAATCCGCGGCGGTGAAGGTCTGGTGCGGCGGCACAAAGTCGATTAGATGGTGAGGTATGCCGCGGCGCTCTGCTAAAGGCACTTTTGCCGTGGCAACTTCTATTTCCCGGTAAACTTGAACGGAATCGCAATTAATAATCTCGCCACCGAGATTTACTGCCAATTCGATTCCCAGGGCGCTTTTGCCTGACGCAGTCGGGCCCGCGATTGCAAAGATTGGCTGATTGAGAGCCGTCGATTTGTGGCTTGATTGCACGGCGTTAGAGTACCAACTTCAGCGGGACTTTTTCACCCTGGAAAAGCCCAGCTGTCGTTGGTACTCCGCACGCCGTCCCCCCTTGAAACTAGAGGACAACTGCAGTTTTTCGGCGGATGACTGCGAGTGTCATGTCATCCATCAGTGGCCGAGTCTCGGCGAAATCCTGCACCGCTCCCAGCACTGAAAAGAGAACCGCGTCGGCGGGTTGCGTTTGCGCCCGTCGCAATTCTTCGCGCAGACGCGCCATACCAAACTCGTCACCTTTTTCGTTGAGTGACTCGACGATGCCATCTGAATAAATCAGAAGCACATCGTCCGGGCCTAGCTGCACCTTAGCCGACGAATAGTTTGCGTCTGAAGTTACACCCAGGAGCAGACCTCCTTCAGAAAGTGACTCCAGGTCCCCGTTCGCGCGCAGAAGCAGCGCCGGCGGATGGCCCGCACTACAATACTCGAGCGTCCCCGTCAGCGGATCCAACTTTCCCAGAAAAAGACTTGCCAGCGACATCGTCAATGGCATGCCACATAGATCACGATTCACACCGCCAACGATCGCCTGCGGTTCGGAACTAGCCGCGGAATAACTGTTGGTCAGGCCAACAATATGGGTCGTCCACATGCCGGCAGCCAAACCCTTGCCGCTAATATCACCAAGCGCGAACATCACGTGCTCGCTCTGTTGTTGGGCGGTAAAGAAATCACCCGGCAGGTGGCGAACAGCAAAAATTTCGCTCGCGATCTCGAACTCGCCCGCCCGCACCAAACGCGGCGCGCACAATCGCCGGTGAACCTGCGCAGCTTCAAAAATAGCTGTGTGCAGGTCGGCATAATCTTTTTGCAGCGCCGCCAGCTTGAATTCCAGGTCACGCCGGCGCGTATAAGTTCGCGCAGTCGGCGGCGCAGAAACTTCGGTAGCGCGCCGCACAGCTAATCCACCAGTAACTGCTGAAGACCTCATTGAAGTTTTCCTTATCCAACAAACTTATAACCGCTGCCATGAACCGTGAGTATGAAACGCGGCTCTTCAGGATTCGGCTCGAGTTTCTGTCTCAGGTGAACGATGTGCGTATCGACTGTGCGTGTGTTCGGATAATTCTCGTATCCCCAGACTGCGTCCAACAAACGGTCGCGAGTTAGCGTCTCGGCCGGATGGGCGCAGAAGTAAGCCAGCAGGGCAAACTCTTTCGCTGAAAGGTCGACCGGCGTTCCAGCCCGCAGCACTTCATTGCTGCGCACGTTCACTTCAACGTCGCTGAAGCGGTAGATTTCCGGCGCCGGTCCCTGTGGCGCGGCGCGTCTTAGTACCGCTTTAACCCGCGCCATTAATTCGCGGATCGAGAATGGCTTGGTGACGTAGTCATCAGCTCCCAGCTCGAGGCCCACGACTTTGTCGATTTCCTGCCCACGCGCTGTCAACATGATGATGGGCATTCCCGGCCGCTGCGTCTTCAGTTGCTTGCAAACATCGAGGCCGCTCATCTGCGGCATCATGACGTCCAGCACGACGAGATCGGGACTATCGTTCAGCGCGCGTTCCAAACCTGCCTTGCCATCGGCTGCGCTGATGACCTCATAGCCTTCGTATTCGAAATTGTCGCGCAGTCCGGCGACCATTGCCGGCTCGTCTTCGACAATGAGGATCCGGGTTCGTTTGCCGTTTGTCGCCTCAGTTTTCATTTCTATGGGCGCGACAATATTCGAGCCGCCGCCGTTTGATTGTCCTACGTATTTCAAGTTGTTTTTCCTCATGCGTTTATTTCCATGTGATTCACAAAGCGATATCGGTCGACGTCCGCCATCAATTGCGAAGATCAGGCGCGAGCCTCTGACACCCGCTGCGTCAGCCGCGAGCTTGTGACCGCGTGCGGCTTAAGTGGCAACGAAATGATGAATCGACTGCCTTTCCCAGGGGTACTTTCAACTTCGATCTCACCGCCGTGCGCTTCCGTGATGTGACGCACCAGCGATAAGCCGAGGCCGCTTCCTTTGGTGTTATGCACCAGAGGGTCGCCAGTACGATAGAACTTCTCAAAAATCTTGGATTGATCGCGACGCGCGATGCCGATACCATGATCGATGACTTCCAGCTTCACCGATCCGTTATCGCGATACAGCTTAACGCCCAAAAACTTATCATCGTCAGAGTATTTGAGCGCGTTGTTGACCAGGTTAACCACGGCCCGCGCAATGGCTTCGCGGTCAACGACGACCGGGGGCAGGTTGTCATCGATCTTTTCTTCAAAAGCAAAGCCCTGTTGCTCGATTTGATAACGGTACGAATCGAGTGTGTTGTGAACCAAATCGCCGATATCGGTCTCGCGGAACTCATATTCTTTGCGACCGGCTTCGATCCGCGAAAAGTCCAGAATGTTATTGATCAAGGCGGTCAGCCGTTCGCTCTCTTTACGGACAATTCGGTAGTACTGCTGTTTCTTTTCGCGGGTGGTGATGCGGCCCAGTTCGAGTGTCTCTGCGTACAATCGAATCAACGCCAACGGTGTGCGTAGTTCGTGTGAGACGTTCGAAACAAAGTCCGACTTCAACTTCGCGAGCGCCATCTCTTTGCCTACGACATGCTTGGTCAGCAGCAGACCGCCAATCATGAACACGGAAAGAATTCCCAGCAACAGGAAACTGCGGTGAACCCAGTTCTTGCCCAACTCTTCCACACTGGTGCCCTGGTACTTTATGCCGAGGCTGAGCCCGCGAAAAACGTCGTCCATTTTACGCATGATCTCGGGCTTACCGTCGCCCCATCCTGCGGTCGTCACCAATGGTTTCATTTCGTGTTCGCTATCCATGTCGGCCGGGACGATCATCATCGCGGTTGGAGTTCCGCCCTGTTCCTCCGTTTTCTGATTCACCTGGTCCTGAAGTATCTCCGGGAAAAAATTGCTTTTCAGATAGCAAGGGTCAAAGGACACACCGCCCACGACCACGCGATCCTTGGCTACGTCAGGCAGAACGAAAAGCGCAGTATCGACATATGCCGGGCCATCGGCGCGTTTTGAAAGTGTCGGATAAAAAGTTATATGTTGCTTTTTATTGTGAAGGCTTTCGATGAAACCCTTGCTTTCCACGCCACCACTCCCAAACCATTCCTTGAAAGTCTCAGCCAGGCGCTCATGTTCCTTCTTAACGAACTCGTCTGGAGCAGGCTGGGAGCGAAAAGTCATGCCGTCTTCGTCAAGAAGAAAGGCATGAGCAAAGCATGAGCATTCGGCCAGGATGTGGTCGAGCTTCTTTTCTTTGACTTGACCATCATCATCGGGCGCAGGGAACATCTGGCGCGCATCCTCGACCTTCGCATACGCCTTTTTGTTCATCTTTTTTTCAGTGATGCCCAGCATCTCCTGAAAATCGCGGTGAATGGCAGCCTCCAGAACTTTATCGCGTTCAAACTCTCTGAGTTGGCTGAAGTTCACATAGATGAGCGCCGCCGCCGGCAGGAGCACCGCCACAACCAGAGTTAACATCAGCCGGAAACGATTAAAGCCGCCGAGAAGCTTTCTGTTGTTCAACTTCATTTGTAAGCCTCTGAAGAAGTTTCAGTCTAGACGGACGAGAGCATACTTACTCTCGTGTTAATGCGTGTCAAGAGCAGGTAAAGAAATGTTAAGAGTTGTGAATTGTATCCGAATCCCGATTTTTGGCTATCACCCGCGGTGACTGACCAGCCGGAGGAAAATCACTGTCCAAAGGATGACGAGAAGAATGAAGGCGCCAATAATTTGATTGCGGGAGAAGCGCATTAAGGCGTCTGTTTTAGATTGAACATTTCATTCACGCGCAGTTTGAAACCGGGAAGCGTAGTGGTTTCAAGCTCATCGTTGTTTCTGAAAACTCCTGCGGTTTCCAGTTGATGATCCTTCAAGCGGTAAATCTCAATCTGGTGATTATCAGAGTCGACAACCCAATACTGAGCGACGCCATATTTGCCGTACAGCTGTCGTTTGACCAAAAGATCGCGCCGGCGATTCTCTGTACCCGGAGACGTGACCTCAATTATCAAATCGAGGGCGCCGGTAAACTTTTCTCCGGTAACAACCTGGTCCCAACGCTCGTTGCGAACGAACGCGAGGTCGGGAATCACGGCGTCGTAATCGCTGAAGATCGCGCCCGTGCCCGGCACCAAAATTCCGATTGGATGCTCCCGAAGATAGTTGCTAAGAATTATCTCCAAATTAAGAACAACGCGTTGATGTGGGATGCCGGGTGCGCGCGACACGAACAGTTCCCCTTCGATGAGCTCGTACCGATTGTTGTCCTCGGGACAAGCGTCGAGGTCAGCAACGGTCAAGAGTGGTTCAATCTTGGCTGCCATACGACTACCTCAATTCAAAGTCAGCATGTGTCGACGGAGCAAATCTAGCACAAGTTGGGGGGTGGGGATACGTAAAGAAAGTTGCAAGCGGGAAAGGCTTAGGGCGGCTTCCTTTGCGTAACTTTGCGACTTTGCGTCTTGGCGTGAGAACTCAACCGAAAACCTCACGCAAAGGCGCCAAGACGCAAAGGTACCTAAAGAAAAAATAAGACAGCACCGATCTCAGTACAGATGCGTTAATTCAATACCGGTGTAGTAAGTCTTCAGAATTTGTTCTACGTTGAGGCCCTGCTTAGCCAGACCATAAGCGCCGAACTGGCACATGCCGACACCATGTCCCCAGCCACGGCCAGTGAAGATGAAGGATGACACGCGATTGTTTTCATCGTACGTGCGATCAATGACAAAGAGCTGTTCCTTTAAACCGAGAGCCGAACGGATGCGGCCGCCGCGAATATGCACAATGCCCTGAGTACCAATTACTTCCAAATCGATCACGCGACGTGATGTTCCTTGTTTGGCAATCCGCAGATCCGTGATCGCACCAATCCCGCGGACTGATCGCGCCAGCCGAATCTGCACGGAGCGTAACGAGATCTGCGCCAGCCAATTCGTCAATGACGAGAAGCGATCGGCGGCAGCACCATTGGTTGCCGGGCTGACTTGAAGGTAATCAACTTCGCCTCTCGGGCTGACGTGAAAGACCACGGGCTCGCCGCCAACCATTGCTACAGACTTAGTCTGATAAAGATCACCGCCAAACTCCCGGAACAGGAAAGCATCCCTGCTGACTGCAATCGGAAGATCCTTGCCTTTGTTCGATCGCAGCATCATGATGCCACTCGTCGCCGGCCGAGAAGTTCCTTTCTGTAAACCCAGCAGGTTTTTCGCTTCAAGCATCCGTGCGGTCGCGTGGAGAGCACGGGCCCGAGAAAGCGCATCCTTCGGCCGCAGGGTCGCATCCGCTAACAATGCCAGCGCGCCGTCGCGAACCAGCATCGCGACGTCAGCGCGATTTTGAGCCGGGACATCTTGTCCGTCGCGAAAGCTGAGCAAGTAATCTGTGTCCGCGCTATTCAAAAGAGTGTCGGCGCGCGCATCACCAAACAGAGCGGCTACTAAAGCGGTGCTAAATGCCGGTGGCTTGGTCGCATCATCAAATCTGGGCGGAGAAGTGCGGGCGAGGCGCGCTACCACAGTCAACCAATCACGAACCTCAGAGTCGGATACATGCGAGGACAACCACGAACTCGAGATTTTGTCGGCCGGCAAATTGAAGCCGTTTACCGCCAACAATGCGGCATCACGTGCGTACACCAGATCTCGCTCATCCTTTATCTCCATCAATTCGCGTGAACTTTTGATCATGAACGGCGCAAACGCTGCTCTACCTTCGACGGCGCACTCGCGGCCACGCAAATAGGGAATCGCTTCATTGAAAATATTTCCGGCATCTTCGGTGCGGCCGCCACAGGTCGAGGTGTAGAGCGCGTTTATCGGTTCACCGTTGTAGGTGGCGATGATGCCCCGCGTTTCATCAACTGCTCGACTGGTAAGCGCCGTCTCGCTGGAAAGCCCGCGGTAAACCTGCGATCGCGTGGTGGGCAATAAATCAAAACCCTCGGAGGCGAATTGACCGCGATTCTTAAGAGCATAGGTTCGGGCGGCGATCGCCTGGGCTTTCAGAGCCTCAAGCGCGGGATATGAAAGTTCGTTCGCCACCACACCGCGTACGTAGTCCTCAAGTCCGATGACATTGACCACAGTCACCGTCCCACGCATGTTGGCGAATACTTCGATCTTGCCGCGATAGGGTTTCTCGTTGAAACGAACGGGCGCGTTCTTCTCGTCGCTGGAAGCAAATAACAGAGGTGCGCTGGAGCGGAATGACGGTGACATTCCCCGGGCAAACGCAACCAACTCACGCGTCGGCGCCGACGGCCGCGCGGTTAGTTTTACTTTCGCGGAAGGATTGCCGGAAGCGCTCGATGCGTTCGCGTTATTCGCCGCATTCTGATTTTGAGTTTCTTTCGAAGCGAGGACTTCGAAGCCCGCCTCTTCCAGCTTAGCTTTTGTTTCTTCAGCGTCTGGCTTGGAATCTTTCGAGATGAAGACTTTCCATTTGTCGCCGTCGGACGCAACCCGTGCGTTCTCTCCGGCCAGTTCTTTCACAGATTCGATCAAACGCTGCGCATCATCGCGCGATATAGCGCGCGCGATTTCTATATCGTAAGACCGATCCTGAACGTCGCGTGGAACCGAAAGCATTCGTGACTCCACGCGGACACGTGCCGTCTCGAGCGGCTGCACTTCTGAGCTGAATTCAGAAACACTCAACAGACGCCCAGTGGTCGAGATGGTCGCCGCGCCAGCACTCGTAGCCAACGCAATGCGCACGACCGGCTCACTGGAACCTGTGGCGGGCGCGTTTGCTGTTTCGACTATGGAACTTTTTTCTACCGGCCACTCGTTGGGTTTCGAAGCAGTGGTGTTTACCGTGCGTTCGCGCGTTTCCTGGCCCGCAGCGAATTCCGCGCAGGTCGGAATCAGCAAGCTGCCGGTGAGCAAGACCGCAGCTATTCTGCCGAAACGATGATTCATTGGAATTGCGCGACTCCCTGCACAAAAATCGGGGAGAAAGCTGGGCGGGCTGCGAGCATGTTACAGGAAGCGGGCCGTGGTGAAAAGGATTTCTGCACGCGGCACCGCGGATTTCTTCGCGTATACGTCTGCGCGTTCGAAAACGCAGCCACGAAAAACTCATTTGGGCATATTCATCGCTTCCACTCGACGATTGACCTCGTCCCAGTTTACGTTCTGCATGAAGGGCGCTTTGCCCAAAAAGCGTTTGGTGGTGCTAAGCGCCAGCCGACACCTCGCCGACCGTATTCCAAACGTCTGTCGCCCGCTTCGCGGGCTCGGTTGATTTAAAAAAATGGTTTCCCCAAGTCTGCAAACGATGCCCTCGCAAAGTCTGGCCTTGGGCTTTGCTAATACCGCTGCTCCGCAGCTTAACTATTAGTTCATTCGCGTCGCTGAACTTTTTGGGCAAAGCGGCATGAAGGCGTTGACTCCTTTCCCGCTTTTCATGTAGTACGAGGTGTTTCCCGAACCGTCGAGATGAAGAGAAACGTCCCGATAACACCCGTGATCCCGGCGATCGCGAACGGTGTTTGTGGCGTCAGCTTCCAAAGTAGACCGCCAACAAGCGCTGCCGGAGTGATCGCCAGGCTTCGCAATAAATAGTAAAGTCCCACGCTTCGGGCGCGCAGTCGTGGCTCGGCAAAATCTACGATCATTGCTTTTCGCGCCGGCTCACCGATTTCTCTCAGGCCTCCAATTATGAACGCAATGACGAGACCCGGGAAATCGTGCGCGCTGATAATGGCCAATGGATAGAGCGCAAAGGCACAGAAAGTGGCGATGATGAATGGTCGCCGTCCCACGCGATCGGCCGCCTTGGCCGCAGGCAAATAGATCACCAGCGTGGTCACAAAAAGTATGGCTACCAATGTGCCGAATCGGGCTACCGAAACGCCGAGGACGTTCGTGACATAAAGAATTACGAGGACGTCCGCCATGCCTTCACTGATGCGAATGAAAATGTCGGACAGAAGCAGCCGTTTTAGTCCGCCCTGAAACGAATCCCAGACGCCGAAGATGTTTATTGATTGATGCGATTCGTGAGTGATGTTGATGAAGCGAAGCAGGAGGGCCGTGGCAAACGCGAGGAAGAGAGTTACGATTAATCCGATGTGAATTCCAGTGACAATACCTCGCGACGCGATAATCAATCCGCCGATAATTGGCGCCACGACAATCGGGACCCGCTTGAGAATCGACTGAACGGAGAATCCCATCGCTCGTTTTTGTGGCGGTAACGCGTCGCCAATGATTGCAAAGATTGCGGGAGAGGCCATGCTTTGCCACGCCATGGCGAAGACAAGCCCGAGGAAAATCAAAGGCCACGAAGAGCCAAAAAGGTAAATCAAGTAACCGATGCAGGCGAGTCCCAGGAATAAGAAGAACGCATTTCTCCGTCCTGATCGGTCCGCGATCCAGCCTCCCGGATACTGATAAATGGCGTCGAGAAAATCTTCGGCCGTTCCAAACAGTCCAATGATCGGAACAGTCGCGCCAAGCGCTTCGAGATACTTTGGCAGAAACTTCTTCCAAAGCTCTTCGCCAAAGCCGAGCAGGAAAACGGCTCCCGAAGCTGCGGTTACGTTGCGTTCAAGGCTGAGCGACTCTCTAAAACGATGGATAAAACCGTCAGGATTAGTAAAACGCTTTTCGGGCATTTGCGCGTCTAACGGCGATCGAGTGCGGCAATCGCCAGATTGTGAAATTCACGACGGACTCCGTTGATGTTCGAGAAGGGCAGCGCGTGCGCATGTGTTCGGTTAGTCAGCAGGAGAAAAATGCGTTGACGTTCGGCGTCTATCCAACAACTCGTGCCGGTGAAGCCGGTATGGCCGAAAGCGTCGGCGGGCAGACCTGGTCCAGCCGTCGAATCCCTGGTCGCAGCCAGTTGCCACGCGAACGACCGCGCTTCATTCAGACCTTCAGTCATGTTTTGTCGAAATAACTCGCAAGTTTCCCGATTGAGTAACTGAGTTTGCTGCCCGATAAATTGATTCGCGATACTAAACGTCTCAGTCACGGTCGAAAACAATCCGGCGTGGCCTGCCACTCCGCCAAGAAAGTAAGCATTGCCATCGTGAACTTCACCCCAGATCGTTTCGGTCCGCCAACCATGGTAGGCGGATCCGGCGAAATCGCGTTCGCACATGTTCCGCTCATAAGCGTTGCCACTCTCACAGGCTGCGACGCCCGTGCGCGTGGCTATTGTCGGATTGAAAAACGTGTGCAGCAGCTTAAGCGGAACGAAGATATGCTTTTGAGCGAGAGCATCAAGTGTTTGTCCGGAGAACTTATGCAACAAAAGTCCGAGCGTGATGAATCCGAGATCGCTGTAAGTGACGTGCTCACCCGGTTCGTATTCGAGAGGCTCAGCGGCAATGGTTGACAGAACCTTTTCTCTCGAGTCGTTAGTCAGAAGGTAAAGAGGGCGCCATGCAGGCAAACCCGAAGTGTGTGTAACCAGGTGTCGAACGGTAATTTCGCGTTTGTCGGCTCGATCAAAGTCAGGCAGATATTTCGCGATCGGATCATCGCATGCCAATTCGCCTGATTGAATCATTCGAGCACAAAGCAAACCAGTTACCAGAGGTTTGGTTAGCGAAGCCAGGTCGTAGATTGTTTCGAACGTTGTAGGATGTTTCTCGGGTTCACGCACGGCATCACCGAGAGCATCCGCGAAGATCGCTTTGCCGTTTTCACCGATTAGGTAGACGGCGGAAGGGAAGTCGCCAGCCTCAATTCGGCTGGACAACATTTGACTGATACCCGACTCGGATTGAGCGTTTGGTGCTGTCACGGTGTAACGAAAGGATAAAGAAGGTCAGGAAGGTCCTGCATATGGCTGGTGGGCAACTTTAGTTGCCGTTAAGTCCCTTACGAACTATGTCTACCAGCGCATCGAGTTTCGTATCTGTATGGGCGATTGAATCTTCGGTTCGTTTATGAGCTTGCGTTAACTCTACCAGAGCTTTTGCTAAATGGTCGTCGTTCTCGCGACGAGTGCGACGTTCACGGCGTCCGGCTCGAATTATCATCTTCATAATCCGCTCGTAGCGATCCAATCGATATGTCGCTTTTTCCTGGGACTCAATCAGCTTCTCGAGGCGCGCGCTCTGTTTCTGACCATTGACTGTCAGGCCCGCGAGGCTCTCAATGACGAAATCCATTGCGCGGTCCCTTTCTTCGTTGGTCATGGGTTGGTTCCCTCTTACAGTGCGACGTCATCATAACAACGAAGGCATTCCCTGAAAAGATGTTAGTTTTTAGCAAGGTTTGGCTAATGGCCTGCATTTACGAGTTTGCGGCAATCTTCACCGTAT
>Ga0126375_10000479_pt1 | contig 10959 bp, 11 predicted proteins | sample PanSoiMetPlot_14_FD_109577 | JGI IMG/M metagenome (GOLD analysis project Ga0126375, IMG submission 109577) | Tropical forest soil microbial communities from Panama - MetaG Plot_14 | ecosystem: Environmental > Terrestrial > Soil > Tropical forest | place: Panama | collected 2016-02-17 | reverse complement strand
GCCGGTGTGGACGTGGGAAATTCCAATCTACTTCTTCGTAGGCGGCCTTGGCGGAATGTCAGCGGTGATCGCGCTAGGGGCGCTGCTGTTTCACCACTTCGATGTTGCGCTTACGGCGATGTGGGTCGCTGCGATTGCATCGGTGCTCTCGCCGATTCTGCTGATTTTGGATCTGGGCCGGCCGCATCTTTTTATCAACATGCTGCGAGTATTCAAACCGCAATCAGCCATGTCGATGGGTGCGTGGATCCTAGCGGCATTTGGAATGTGTGTTGTTTCAGGTTTGATCGCGCTGGAGCTTCACGCGTTACACGTTTTCACCGGCGCACTTGATCAGCTTCTCCACACTGCCGCAGCGCTTTTGGTCCTTGGTTCAGCGATGTCTGGCGTCTTGCTCGCTACCTACACAGGTGTGCTGATCGGCGCGACGGCGATACCCGCCTGGTTCTTGCATCACAGGCTGCTGCCGATTCATTTCGGAACGGCAGGATTGGGATCTGCGGCTGGGTTGCTGGAATTGCTCGGTCATCGAATCGCGCCGCTCAACGCGATTGGCTTATTTGCGGCCGCCGTCGAAACCGTGCTCTTGATTTGGTTGACCGCCGATAAGCGTGGCGTCGCCGATCGCGCCATCCACGAGCATCGTTCCGGCTGGCTCATTCGCATCGGCGCAGTATTTACGGGCCCGTTGCCGCTTGTGCTGCGATTCTTTGGCGCGATCCCGTTAGCGGCGATTTCATTTTTACTGGGCGCGCTCGTTAGCCGCTTCGGTTGGATTGCAGTGGGAAAAATTTCCGGTCGGGATCCGGAAGCGGTCTTTGCCTCGCAGAAGTAACACAGACTTCCACTCTGTCGTGTCTGACAAGCATCTCTGCTTGTCGACCCAACGGGCTGAGAAGCCTGTTCCACCAATCAGGCAAGATGCCTGAGTTACAAAATCACGCGCTCGATATGCGTGTAAATGTTGAACGAAGGCGGGCGCAAAAAACCTATGAGCGTCTGGTTGCTGTCGCGCGCGAACTCGACCGCGAGACTTGAAGGCGCTGACACACCGGCCACGATTGGAATTCCGGCGGCGAGTGCCTTTTGGATGATCTCAAAAGATGCACGGCCACTGACTAAAAGAAGATGCTTCTCCAATGGTAGCAGCTCGTCGAGAAAAGCGCGCCCGACTGCCTTATCCACTGCGTTGTGGCGCCCGATATCCTCGCGCGCGATTTTCAATTTGCCGTCCACGCCAAATATTCCGGCGGCATGAATTCCGCCTGTGCGCGCGAAATCGCTTTGCGCGTTGCGTAATGTCTCGGGAAGCGACAGCAGCGTTTCAATATCAACCCGGATATCAGCCGATCGTACGGCAGGGAAATTTTGCCGGATCGCGTCGATGCTTGTTTTGCCGCACAGACCACAACTGCTGGAAATCGTTCCGAAACGTTTCGTTGAATTAAGTTTTAATTTCACGCCGTCTGCAAGCTCCACAACGACTCTGTTGCCGCCGCTCACTGAAACGCTCGCGATCTGATCGCGAGCGCGCACGATACCCTCTGAAAGTAAGAACCCAGCTGCGAGTTCTTCATCGTGCCCGGGCGTGCGCATCGTGACGGCGACAGTCTTTCCTCCGACGCGGATTTCCAGTGGCTCCTCGATCGTCAGCTCGTCGGGCAAATACTCCAGCTCACCGTCGCGTTTTCGCCGGATGATCTTATGTGATCCGATGCCGCTTTCTTTCATGTGAACTGAAGCGTCTCAATGGTAGCATGGGTGTGATGGAAATTTGTCACCTGTTCATTTCCGCGGGACACAATTTTGTTGGCCATCACGGGCGCGAGCCGGACACGCATCCGATGATTGAAACGTCCAAAATAGAATGTATGGCTGGGCGTGGTATTCGCGGCGATCGGTACTTTGATTTCAAGGATGATTACAAAGGCCAGATCACTTTCTTCTCGCTGGAAGTTTTCGATGAACTTTGCAGGGCGCTGCAAATTCACGCCTGCTCACCGGCTCTCGCGCGGCGAAATGTGGTCACACGCGGCGTTGATTTAAACGACTTGATTGGAAAGGAGTTCGAGGTGCAAGACGTTCGTTTTCTCGGAATGGAAGAATGCCGGCCATGCTACTGGATGGACGGCGCATTTGCACCGGGCGCACAGGAATTTCTAAAAGGGCGCGGTGGTTTGCGCGCGAAAATACTAACCGATGGCCGACTGCGCCCGACTGCACGATTGTTTGAAACGAAAAGCGCCCCGCACGTCGCAGTCGCCTCTCCCTTGGCAAGGGAGAGGGCAGGGTAAGGGTTTAGTGGCACGTTCGATTACGCAGTGAGCAACCCCTCACCTCAATCCTCTCCCCTCCACGAAGGGGAGAGGCGCATTGGTCCGAGTACGCGACTGAGCATCGGCGCGGTGCTGCTCGCCGGCGGTGAGTCGCACCGCATGGGCAAAGACAAGGCGACCATTCTCTTCCGCGGCCGCCTGCTCTGGCAAATTCAATTGGAAACACTACGGAAACTGGAGCCCGAAGAAATTCTTGTGTCAGCGCGAATCGATCCATCTTGGCGGCCTGCCGATGTTCGGTTCGTTGCGGACATTCCCCCTTCACGCGGTCCGCTCAGCGGTCTCGCCGCAGCGCTGGAGCGAATGCGAACAACTCATCTGCTGGCGCTCGCGATCGACATGCCGTGGATGACTAACGATTACCTGGAATTTCTTTGGGCTCAGATCGTGCCTGGTTGCGGCGTTGTGCCGCACATCGGCGGCCGTGCTGAACCGGTGGCGACAATCTTTCCGCGAGAGGCAGCTATCGAAATTCGCAACTCCCTTAAAGGTCCAGACTTTTCGCTCCAATCTTTCGTTCGTGCTCTGGTCAGGGCTGGGAAACTGCGGGAAATATCTGTTTCGCAGCAGCACAAAAAGCTATTCCTAAACTTGAATATGCCATCGGATTTGCAGTCGGCATGAATTGTTGTCTTGCAAATTCGCGACTACTGTTCAAGGTATCCCGTGCGATTTCGGTTGGGGATGAAGCAATCAATTTCGAAGGGCGCGGTTTTGCTTTTTCTCGTCCCCGCGTGTGCCTTGGCGGCAACCAACGTAGTGAATCTTTCGCACTACGACATGATGCGTCCGGATTTCACCACAATGAAACGTCAGGGCATCGTGGGTGTAATTCACGAAGCGACGTATCCCCCCTTCGTTCGCGACGAAAAATATTTGGATAGGCAAATGGGCGCGCTACAAGCGGGACTGCTCTGGGGAGCATATCACTACGGTAACGGAAGTGACCCAATTCGGCAGGCTGATCATTTCCTAAGCGTTGTCTCCAGTTCCTGGGCACGGGCTAACCCGGCACTTCGGCCCAGCACGGGCGTTTTGCTGGTGCTCGATTTCGAGAAAAACGGTCACTATCCCGGCGGAACGATGCGAGCCGATCAAGCGGTCGCGTTTGTCGAACGCGTTCGCCAACGCACCGGCGTATATCCTGGTATTTATTCGGGCGAATACCATCTCAGGCAGGTTTTGAATAGCTCGCGAGTCACTCCTGCGCAGAGACAAACACTCACCAATTGCTGGCTCTGGATTGCGAATTACCAGAAACAGCCGCGGGCAACGGCGCCATGGAGTTACTGGGCTCTTTGGCAATATTGCGGTGACGGTAAATGCGGTCTGCCGCGTTCTGCTTACCCAATAAGTATTGCCAATATTAGAAAGGCAGAACTCAACATTTTTCGAGGCAGCCGAAACGATTTGGAAGAATTCTGGCAGCGACGCGCCTGGGATCCCGCGGGAGGAGCGCCTCGCCGGGAATCAGAACAAACATTGACGGCCGAGCGGTAAATAAGCGCGCGTGCTCGTCGCGGGAAACGGTCGCTCGTCATTTCTGAATCCCGCGTTGCGTGGTGAGATAGACCGCAAAGCTGCCAAGCCAGTGGCCGCCTTCGTAATGTTCGCCTGTGACCGCTGCGAGGCCAGCGCGCCGATGCGCTTCTGCTGCGCTGGACAACGCGCGGCGGCGCGGATCGTCGGCGGGGAGCGCAGACAGAACGCCTTCCAGCATCCACGCTCGACTGAGGTTTAATCCATCGAGGTGCGCCAGCTTCGGGTCGCTCGGATCAGGTGAAATCGCAACGTGCAACCAATCCGCCGTCGCTGTGCTCGGGATTTGGGGCAGAAATTGTGTGAGCCATTTTGCGAATTCGTCTTGCGGCAAGACGCGGCGCATCACATCGGCTTCGCCGAGGCAAGGTGAAAGAAAATCTTCGCCCGACGGTTCGTATGCGAGCGGGCAATTTTTATCCGCGAGAAAGAATTTCCGCGCTGAATCTGCGGCGAGTTTGGTAAGCGATTCATCATTTTTGCCGCGTGCATAATCCAGAATGAGTCCAAGCCCGAACGCGGTTTGATCGTGCTCACCAATCCGCACGGGATGCGAAAGTTTCGGCAACCACGTTCTCAATCGCTCGACCGCCGCTTCCTCGAGCGGCTTCAAGTTTGTCAACATTTCCCGTGCCTGCGGATCGTCCCATTCGCGTAGCTCCGCGCAGAGTTGCAACAGCCAGGCTAATCCGTACGGTCGTTCGAAACTCGCGCGGCCTTCTCCCCGTACATATGCCGCTTCCGCCTTCAAATTTTCAGTGGTCAGACTTTTCTTTAAGGCGTCGCGTGCAGCTTTTGCGAATGATGCATTCGGAAACGTGCGGAATAATCGCACTAGCAGCCAATGCCCGTGCACTGACGAGTGCCAATCGTAACAGCCGCAAAACGCCGGCGTCAGTTTCCGCGGTGGCGCGACATCGGCGTCGCTGTTCAGAACGTGACTGATTTTGTTCGGATATTCCTTATGCACGCACGCCAGCGCCAATTTTGCGAATCGTTCGGCAGCATGAGCATCAAATGCCTCGGCGGAAGGACCTGTCTCCGGGCTTTTCTGATGAGCAGCGTCTTCAGCCTCAACGCAGAGCAGCCGCGCTGCTACAAGCGCGCAAACAAACTTCTGCAAAAGTGAGGGATGAAATTTGAAGAGCACAGCGGCCACAATCACGCTGCCGTCTCGCCTCGTAAAGATCGTTAAACGCATTTTCCAACGCCCGCGACGCCGTTGAGTTCAGCACGCGCCACCGCTAGACTGCCGCGCGTTAACGAGGTCGAATGGATTCGCTCGACTACTACAAAATCGAAGAACTTCTGACGGATGAAGAGCGCGCCGCGCGCGATCGGGCGATGCAGTTTGTACAGGAGGAAGTCTTGTCGGAGGTCGTTCCCTGCCATCGTGCCGCCAAATTTCCGGAACATCTCATTCCGCGCATGGGCGCGCTGCGTTTTTACGCGCCATACCTCAACGAGCACGGTTGCGCAGGCATAAGCTACACGGCCTATGGGCTGATCATGCAGGAACTGGAACGCGCCGACTCCGGTGTCCGCTCGCTGGCGTCGGTGCAGGGCGCGCTCGCAATTCAGGCGATCCATTCCTTCGGCTCGCCTGAACAGCACGCGCGCTGGTTGCCAGGCTTAGTATCGGGTGAGCGCGTCGGCTGCTTCGCGTTAACGGAGCACGGCCACGGTTCAGACCCCGGCGGAATGGAGACGCGCGCGAAACGCGACGGCGATCATTATGTTTTGAACGGGAGCAAATGCTGGATCGGTAACGCCTCGATCGCCGACGTCAAAGTTGTCTGGGCGAAAGACGACGACGGACAAATCGGCGGATTCGTAGTGGAGAAGGACGCACCCGGATTCCGCGCGCGCGATATCGAGGGGAAGTTCAGTCTTCGGATGTCGCGCACGTCGGAGTGCTGGTTCGAAAATTGCCGGATACCTGCGGAGAACCGCCTGCCGAACGCGTCCGGGCTTCACGCGCCGTTGTCGTGCCTGTCGTATGCGCGCGTCGGAATAGCGTGGGGTGTGATTGGCGCGGCGATCAATTGCTACGAAACCGCGTTGGCGTACGCGAAATCGCGCGAACAATTCAACGGGCCGATCGCCAGCTTCCAACTCGTGCAACAAAAACTTGTCTGGATGGCGCAGGAGATTACCAAAGGGCAACTACTGTCGCTCCGTCTTACGCGTTTAATGGAGGCTGGCGCTGTGCGTCCTGCGCAGATTTCGCTGGCGAAGCGCAATAATGTCTGGATGGCGCTGCGATGTGCGCGCAAGGCGCGCGACATCCTCGGCGCCGCCGGTATTACGGATCAATATTCCGTGATCCGGCATCTAATGAACCTCGAGAGCGTGTCCACTTACGAAGGCACGCATAACATCCATACATTGATTATCGGCCGCGACATTACGGGCTTGAACGCCTTTGGCGGATGACCAGAATTCGATCGTGAGCCCAGGACCATGACGCGAGGTCCCTTGCTTCGCTCGGATGACAGAACAGATAGATTGGTTAAGCTAAAGAATGAGCGAGTCAGTTTACATTCTCGGCGGCGGGCGCACGGATTTTAAGCGCAACCTCAAGAAGGAGGGCAAGACCATCCGGCACGTCATCATCGAAGCCGGCAAAAAGGCGATTGATGATGCGAAGATCGATCCCGGCGAAATTCAGGCGGGCGCGGTTGGCAATTTCAACGCGGGCCAGTTCACAAAACAATTGCAACTCGGCGCGTTTATTCCGGAGATCGATCCAAAATTGCGCGGAATTCCCACGATGCACACTGAAGCGGCCTGCGCGTCTGGCGCGCTGTCCGTGTTGTTAGGCGCGGAATGGATCATCGGTGGGTTTTATGACGTCGTGCTCGTCGTCGGCGCGGAACAGCAGAAAACGATGTCGGCACTCGATGGTTCTGATGTGCTCGGCGCGGCTGCCGACTATCACAATGAAAAGCCGGAGTACGGCGATTTTATGTTCCCGAAGCTGTTCGGGCGCATCGCGCAGATTTACATCGAGAAATACGGCGCGACCGAAGCAGATCTGGCACTCGTGGCGTGGAAAAATTATGCGCACGCGAAACTGAATCCCCTGGCACAAATGCGCGACGCCGATCTCACGCTCGATTCGGCATCGCAGGTTTCTGAGAAGAACCCTCACGTGGCGCCGCCGCTTAAAGTTTCCGATTGCTCGCAGATCACCGACGGCGCGGCGTCGGTTGTCCTCGTTTCCGGGAGATATCTGGACAAGATCGGCCGTGACAAAAACAAAACTGTCCGGCTGTTTGGTTACGGCCACACCACCGATTATCTGCCGCTCGACAAGAAGGATGCGCCAACGTTTTCGACGGCACGCAAAGCTGCGGAGAAAGCTTTCCGAATGGCGAACCTGACGCCGCGCGACCTCCATGGCGCGGACGTCCACGATTGTTTCTCCATCACAGAAATTGTCGCTTACGAAATTCTTGGGCTCGCCGAGCCGGGCAAGGGCGTCGAGCTTGTGAAAAGCGGGGCGACAACGTTGCCGGCGGTTCGTCCCGAAAAGTCCAAGGCGCCGTTCCAGATTCCAGTGAACGCGGGCGGCGGCCTCATCGGTGACGGCCATCCTGTGGGGGCCACCGGCGTTCGCCAGGTGTTCGAAGCGTATCAGCAGCTCACGGAACAAGCTGGCGCGCGCCAGATCGAGAACGCAAAGAAATTCCTCACGTTCAATATGGGCGGAAGCCTAACGACTTCGGTCGCGATGCTCTGGGGCCGCGAATAACACTGCGGTTGAAGTCGCCTTTCAGAGTCTTCAAGTCCAAAGCGCAGTTGACACACGTTTCTTAAGTGTGGTCTCGCTTGCGATTGAAGAACTTCCGGCGGTCATAAAAGAGGATGTAGAGGACTTCCTCGAGAATTGTCCGCGCAGCCCAGCCGCACGCCTGCGGCCCAGAATGGGAATGGTCGGAGATGTCTGGCTGGCCTTTATCGGATCGAAGCTGCGACCAGGTGCGAGCGGTTTAGGACCGACTCCGCGCGACGCGCTGAAAGATTTCAACCTGCACTTCATGGAACCGGTAATTTCTCGAAACGGCTCAGAACCGGATTAGGGCATCACATCTAACCATTCCGATGAAAGTTCCGTTCACGCTCAGAGAAGTCGGCCACTTTGGTCTGGCTGTGCGCGACCCGAAGAAAAGCGCCCAGTGGTTCGAGCGCGCGCTGGGATTGAGGAGAGAATTCGAATTCGACGATGGGGTCGCGGTTGGCAATGACTATGTCACGATCGCGCTTTTCAAAGGGAAGCCGTCGCCTGAAACGATCGATCACATGTCGTTTCATCTCCCGGACATGGCGACCTTGCGAAAAGCGCTCGCGCATTTGAAGAGCTTCGGCGTCGATATCGAAGATCCCGGCGACGAAATCGGTCCGGAAGCACCGGGCTCGAAAAACATGGGCCTGTGGTTCCACGATCCCGACGGTTACCGCTGGGAGCTAAGCGTGCTCGGCGGAAAATAAGTGCAGCAGGAGTGACGGCACTTCGGGATTCCATCGATCACGTCAGAACGGTAATAAAGTGACGTGTGACGAGTGACCCTCCTTCGCGGCGCTTCGGCGTAACAAGGGGCTACGGCGTGGCAGGCGAGGTAATGAATAGCGAAAAGTTAAGCGAATTTGCGAAGCGCTATGCTGAAGCGTGGTGCAGCCATAATCCGGAAGCTGTCGTTGCCTTCTACGCAAAAAATGCCTCGATAATAGTGAACAATAGTGAGTCGGCGCCAATCGGCGACGTCGCACGAAACTTCATGCGTGATTTTCCGGACATGAGCGTCACCTTCGACAAACTCGAGTCACGTGGTGACCGAACTGCATTCCACTGGACGTTAACCGGCACATACGCAGGAACAGGAAATCGCGTTCGCATCAGCGGCTACGAACTTTGGAAGATCAACACCGACGGTCTGATTGTTGAATCCAAGGGGCATTTCGACGCTGCCGATTACGAGCGACAGCTTGGAAAATGCAGCGACTGTTAGTCGACTCCTCACCTCATCCTCTCCTCGCTCGAGGAGGAGAGGCGATCAATATGAAACGCCGCCGGTTATGCGCGCCAGCGCAAACGTCCGGGTTGTAAATAAAGAGGCGCCGCTCCGTTTTCTTCGTTAACTTTGTCGTCGAGCTCAGGACTGTGCGAAAGGCGTTGTGAAATACCGTTATTACATCTGCGATGTGTTCACTGAGACGCGCTTCGGTGGGAATCAGTTGGCCGTGCTGCCGGAGGCAGATGGCCTTTCAGGCCAGCAGATGCAGCAGATCGCGCGTGAGTTCAATTTCTCAGAGACCACGTTTGTGTTTCCGGCAAAAGCGGGTCACACGCGCCATGTTCGGATCTTCACCCCGGCCAGAGAGATTCCGTTTGCCGGCCACCCAAACGTCGGGACCGCATTTGTGCTCGCGAGCATGGGCGAATTTGGCGAGATCAAATCCTCGCTCACGGTGACTTTTGAAGAGGAGGCCGGTTTGGTTTCGGTCGCAATCCAAGGGTCCGATGGGAAAATTGCGTCGTGCGAGCTGACCGCTCCTCAATCGCTTTCTTTTGGAAAGACTCTGCCCGCCGAGCTCGTGGCCGACGCGATTTCTATCGACGCAAAAGAGATTGTAACCAAAACGCACGGTCCGCAGGTGACGTCTGTAGGCCTTCCGTTTGTGATGGTTGAGCTAAGAGATCGCTCGGTGCTCGTACGCGCGCGCATCAGCATGAGTGGATTTGAAGCTTTGGCTGCGCAAGACGTCATGCCCGATGTGTATCTTTACACTCGGGCCAGCGACGGTTTTGATATTCGTGCTCGCATGTTTGCGCCATTGAGCGGTGTTCCGGAAGATCCAGCGACCGGAAGCGCGAATTGCGCACTGGCCGGATTGCTCGCTCACTATAGTCCCCAAGCGAATGGGAGTTTTAGATGGCGGATCGCACAGGGAGTCGAGATGGGGCGACCGAGTACGCTGATCGCTCGTGCGGAAAAGAAGGATAGCCTCGTTCAAACAACCCGCATCGGAGGCGCAAGCATCCTCGTCAGCGAGGGGTTCATTTATCTCGACTAAATTCGCGAGCGGGTCGGTTGTTTTTTAGTTGGCAAGCGGAGCGCTTGCCCTACAACAACTTGAATGTAAGAACGGAACTCGATTTAACGCTTTAACGCTTCACCGATGTAACGGAGCGCATTACGCATGAGCCTCGACGATCTCGCCAACATTGGACAAGTGATTGGCGCAATCGCCGTTGTGATCTCACTGATCTATGTGGCACTGCAAATCCGGCAAAACACAAACGCGGTCCGATCCGCCACAGCTCAGACCGTGCACGAACACTTCGCCAAATGGTACCACCTGGTCGCCGCGGATGATGAGCTTGCCAAAATCGTGGCTAGCGGATTGCGTGACTACGCATCGCTTTCCGAAAAGGAGAGAGTTCGGTTTGTGGCGGCGTTCATGTCGTTCCTCTCATACTCGCAAAATGCATTTCTGAAATGGCGCGAAGGATCGCTCGCATCACCGCTGTGGCTGGGATGGGAGCTTGTCATCATGAATCTTGTCTGCGCGCCCGGTGGCAAAGCGTTCTGGAAAGATCGCGCCTATATGTTTGGCGATGAATTCCGCCGATACATCGATGACGATCTGATCAAAAGGGAACCGCACCCCGACGCCAAACCGATGGGTGTTTTCAGCATTGGCCAGCGCCCCGAGTAGCAGCGCGCGCTCTCAGCCCCGCTGGCAGTCCGGCCAATTTCGCGATTGTGATCGGCGGCGTTGTCGGCGAAAACAGCGCGCGGCGTGAAGTCTGCGACTGACCCATGAGCGTGCACACTCTTCATCTCATCATCGTCTTCGCGCTGGTGGCGACGGTCTTCACTGCCTTCCTTCGCGAGTGGGCGTCGCCTGATCTGGTGGCACTGAGCGCGATGGGAGTGCTGCTCGTCACCGGTACCCTGAGCGCGGATGAAACGCTCGCCGTCTTCAGCAACAGTGCGCCGGTCGTGATCGGTTGCATGTTCGTCTTGAGCGCGGGACTCGAGCGCACCGGCGCGATCGACTCGCTCGCTCACGTCTT
>Ga0126375_10000478_pt1 | contig 10968 bp, 14 predicted proteins | sample PanSoiMetPlot_14_FD_109577 | JGI IMG/M metagenome (GOLD analysis project Ga0126375, IMG submission 109577) | Tropical forest soil microbial communities from Panama - MetaG Plot_14 | ecosystem: Environmental > Terrestrial > Soil > Tropical forest | place: Panama | collected 2016-02-17 | reverse complement strand
CGCTCGAACCCATAGAGGGTTTGTATTTCCTTATTTAGCTCACTGACGTTTGAGCTCATGATCCTTGATTGATTCATGTTTGTTCTACCTACTATCTAGGTAGGTAGATATATAATCGTTTCGAAATAGAATAGTAGGTTACCGTTTTTATGGTCCCTTGCTATTCTAGACATTTGTTGAAAAACAGTTTTGTATGTATTACATGTTATTACTACTATAAGAAAAACTTCCCAATAACCCCCTAGAACATGCTTCGGTTAAAAATTTCAGAAATATCGTCTGGAATAAAAATACCCTGATCGGGATCTCAAAAACACTCGGGATGAAAATACCCGGATCGGTCTTCGAATAAAAATCCGATCTGAGAAAATATTTTTTTATATTCATAAATTATTTTTTTTATTTATATTTTTTATTTTGAATTTATTTTATGCAGTCATTCATTTAGGTGCTCGTGTTGAAAATTTCTCAGATGTCAAGCAAGATTGTAGAGCCAATGATGTACCTGTATATGATTGGCACAAAGGAAGAGAAGTGCGACTTTTGCACAGCCATGACCATGGACATTTATTTTTGCCAGTCCAGGCACAAGTTCCTGCATGTCTGCCGCACCTGTTCTAAATCTGTTGCCTCTATCATGACAACAGACGCTGCGGGTTGAAAATGTCATCACGTGAGCCGTTTTATTTCAGCCACAAAGAACACTGGCGCAATGGAGCTAATTTTAGCGAGATTGCTGCACGTAATAGAAAATTCAATGTAAATAAAATAAGGGCTAAATTTGCTGCATTTTTAGAGTCTTGCAATAATGAAATAAGCAATGAGTTTGTGCCTGATATAGTGGTCAGACAGGTAGTCATGGAGTGGATATACAACACTGCATACAAGGATGGCGATCTGCATGAATTTGATAAAAAAGTTGGGCTTGATGCCATAGCTGTATTGAAAGAGAATTTACCTGACAATTATTAACAAAATGTCCATGCATCCTGATGAACAATGCCATTTTTGCAAAGGACCATACGATAGGCTGCGTCTGGTCAAATATTCTCAAGATATACAGGATGATGTGTGGATTAAATGCTGCCACAAATGTGCAGAACTGCTGGGAGATTATCTGAATGAATTTCCACATGAAAAGCTATAATATTTACAAAACAATATTGAGATGAATAATGGATAGATGCAGGCTGTGTGGTGGAGAATATCAGAGGATGTTGTGTGTTACAAAATCAAGAAAAGATGCTAGATATATTACGATTATAACATGCCGCAAATGTGCTGCATTAATGCCAGAATATCTAGAAGATTTTCCCTACGAAAAGACAGGACAAACATACCTGCAACAATGGCAATTATCTGGATAAAAATGGCTGCAAATGGGCTAGAAACTTTTCCAAAACTTTTCTGGAAACTTTTTTGAAACTATTGGAGAAAGTATCCTGAAAACTTTTCTGAATCTATCATAGATAAGATTTCTTGTTAGTGTTTGCCGGGTAAATGTCAATATGGTCCTTTCTGACAATCAATTTAATTTCATCCTCTGCCTTGAATGGAAACTGAGAGTCTGCAGCCATAGAAGGAGGGATTGTGAAATATAAGCTTCTTACCTTGTTACTGCCCTTAATCGTGGAGGTCACCTCTAACACCATTTCTGATTTTTTTCACCAATAACTTACCTAAATATCTTTGTGAAAATATTAAAGGTAATGGCTGACTATCTGAAAGTTTTCTGGAAACTATTGGGAAAACTATTTGTAAAGCTGGCTGGAAAAACCTTAACGCAATGGCATCAACCATTTCGTTTTCCAGTCTCCAACTGCCTCAGTATTTTCTTAATAATATCGTCAAATGTGTCTCCATATTCACCATACTTTATGACTGCTGAATATGTGGCATATGCTATTCTAACTTGTTTTGTGCCAGCCATATATTGATTCTATCTTAATGTTGTATGATATTTATTGTTTACTGAGTCAACACAGTCACAATGTATATATGTCGCCTGCCTGATATAATGGAATATTGACTGCAACAAGAACAACAGGAATAAGCGATATTCAGATATCGGATATACAGGTAGGCAAACGTTTTCGCAAAAATATTGGCGATATCTCAGAGCTTGCAAAGAGCATTAGCGAAATAGGGCTGCTACAACCCATAGTCGTAGTAAAGGAAAATGGTGTAAACAAACTAGCAGCAGGTCAGCGAAGGATAAAGGCTTTTGAAAGCTTGGGTAGAGATGTCATCCCTGCCTATGTCATTGATCTGGATGATCTCAAGAGAGGCGAGCGAGACGAGAACACGATCAGACTCGACTTTGCTCCTGATGAGATAGAGGAGATATATCGTTACTGGAAGCCTGAGGAAGAAGCCAAGGCCAAGGAGAGAAAAGCTCAGGGACAAAAGAAGGGTGGCACTGTGCACTTGCTTCCAGGAAAAATTCCTGAAAGCAACCCCGAACAGAAACAAGCTAGAGACGAAATAGGCAAGATAGTAGGCAAGAGCGGCAAATGGATTGAGCAGAACCATTTCATTCATGAGATGGCATCAAAATATCCTAACAGAAAGCTAGGCATAGGCTTTGACAATCGGACATATGGTAAATTGGTAGATGACGTTGACAAGGGCATATCTCGAGTCTCAAAGGCATATGCCTGGATTAACCAGGACCTGAGGCTTTTAGAGAAAAAGGCAGAAGCTGAACAAGCCATCAAAGATTCCATCCTGTCGGACAAGATCAGACTCTTAAACATGGACTTAAAGGACATAACTACTGCTGAGATACAGGACAACTCAGTCGACCTTATTCTAACAGATCCGCCATACTCTAATGATTCACTGCCGTTATACGAAGACCTTGCAAAACTTGCATCAAGCAAACTAAAGGATGGCGGGAGTCTCGTATTTTATTTTGCTCGCCAGATGCTACCAGAGATTCTAGACACATTCTCAGAGCATGCCAGCAATCTTGTTTACTGGTGGATGCTTGCAGTCAAACATGAATCAAGCGGTGTTGTCAAGTTCCATCCTAGAGGTGTTCGTATACAGTGGAAACCAATGCTCTGGTTTGTGAAAGGAGATAAAAAACTGGTTGACCGTGACCTATATGATTTTGTTATTTCTTCTCCTCCGGACAAAGACAAGCATCCATGGGCACAGAGCTCAAGCGAAGCCCAATACATAACAGAAAACTTGACCATAAGCGAACACTCTGTAGTGCTTGATCCATTCCTGGGCAGTGGGGCTTTTGCCATACCAGCCATCAAGTCGGGAAGATATTTCATTGGAGTAGAAATAGATAGCAAGATTCTTGAGAGGACCAACATTTTCCTACAAAAAGCCAAGTCCGACCTCGGAGGCGTAACAAAATGATAGATGGCTACTGGACTGGGAAAATAATAGAGAAGCTGAGATTGAAGATGGAGCTTAGAAAACGTCGAATAACTGACGATCCAGCTATCCTAGAGAAAGTCAAAAGACGGTGGATTCCATACACTGCCTGCAAACAAGAATGCGTCACTATAGCAGTTGATGGTAGCTGCAATGATGATGACTATGAGACGCAGAATCCGTTTATTGTAGGCGCTAAAGCAATGGACATTACAGGCAAGGTGATAAATCAGATTTATGATTGCGATGTCCAGCCCGAGAGTCGGAACCATTTAATCAGTGTCATGAACAATTTTGAGGTTCAGATTGCAGAAAGCTTGCTGCAAAAAAGCAGCTCTGACGCACCAAGACCCCTATTCATATTAATTGATGGATCATTCATGTCCTGGATTTTTAATCTGCGTGATTTATCCAATGAAACAAAACATGATGTAAATGCCATTATGGAGCATTTTTTGAATCTGGTAAAAGAGTATACCAAGATGCATCAAGTCATGATCCTATTCATATCAAAGAACTCGGATTCAAAAACACTGAGCAGAACACTAAACATACCAAAGGACCGTGATGTCTTTTATTACAATCAGGTGAGCAATAATGAGACTGGATATAGCTTCCCCGATCAAGATAGGGAACCATTTGACAGGTTTGGCGTGACTGGCATTGTATTGTATACAAGACTAAAGCCGTATCACTCGATGCTCAAGCTGGAATTTGTCAATACTTCTGGCAACATCCTTTCAGGGACTGAACTTGAAGACCTGGCAACTAAAGACATTCCAAAGATTTTAGACAAACTATCCTATGATTGCTCAGATGGCTACCCCTTTACCCTGGCACTGGTTCATCAACACTGTGCCATCAAAAAAGAAGAGTTGGGCAAGATAATCTCGCTGGCTGGTGGCATCAATGACGACAATCAGGCCAGAGCAGTATTAGGCGAGGATAATAACGAAAACTTTGGTCAGGGAGAGCTGTCACATTGACTACCTTTAAGCCAGAGCAACAATCTCAGACCAAGGGACCGGTAATTGCCAGAATTGTGGATAGAACCAGCACAACTTTTCTGATGTATATGGCGGAGCATCCACTAGAGTTTGGTCTGTTTGTAACTATTCCATATGATGATAAAGGCGATCTATTGGGATATGTTGAGCAGACCTATATCTCAAGCCAGGCTTTAACTGCCAAATATGCACACAATTTCTCTTCGGCAACTGAAAGAAGCGAGTTTGTATCAAAGAATCCATTCGATAAATCATATCATGGCTTTATTCGAATAGTTGGATACATTGACAGTCTGATCAAGTCTAGAAGAGACAGGCCTTCGGTTCCAGTTTTACCAGGAACCGAAGTATATGCCACGCCTGACAATATATTGAAACTCATTTTTGGACCTGTCGGTGATCAATACATTAGAATTGGATTGCTACTCAGGAATCAGGCTGTTCCAGTCCACATAAACGTAGAAGCTCTGCCACAACATATAGCGGTCCTTGGCAAAACAAGAAGCGGTAAAAGCAATCTCAACTCAGAGATCATTAAGCAGCTAGCCATTAAAGCTGCCACTGTTTTAGTTTTTGACTATCATGGTGAATATGCAGCACTAAACATTGAAAAATCTCGTGTCAAGGAGATCAAAGCAAGATTCAGTCCTTACAAAATGCGACACAGTGAACTTGCTAAATTCTGGGGGTTTCCAGGAAATGCATCAATTCAACGGAATACTATTCTGTATCCGGCACTTAAAACCGTAAACAAGCGTAAACTTGAAATAATGAACGCTTCTGATCCTGAGGAGGAATACTATCGAAGTCTCAATAATGCAATGTTCCAAGCTGGACAGCAAAAAGTTGGCGATAGTAAAAATAAGAACAGATCAGAACAAGCTGGAGAAGCAATAAACCGTGTAGAAGCTGGCAGACGCATACTTGGCAATCTAATAGATCCAGGTTTTAACTGCAATCTATTTGAAGAGATACAAGACAAAAAAATAAACATACTTGATCTGTATAATCTAGAGTCTCCCCAAAGGGAAAAGGTTGCGGACCACGTAATGTCTTATCTCTTGGAGGAAATTATCAGAGATAGAAGCAAGGCTGAGCGAGACCGGCAAAAGCAGGGGTGGACAGAGGCACATCTTAAAACAGGCATTATGGTGTTAATAGAAGAGGCATATCTTTTCATAAGAGACGATTCGGAGAAAAACCCACTACATACTAAGGATAAAGCTGCCACAATTGCACGAGAGGGTGCAAAGTTTGGAGTCGGACTCTGGATTACATCTCAGCGTCCAAGAGGTATAGATGCCAATGTTCTAAGCCAGATGAGCTCTCAGGCTATTCTGCATATCGAACACAATGAAGATATCGAAGCAGTAAAATCAGCGTTTGACAATATTCCTGCAAACCTGGTAGAACAACTCAGTTCATTGTCACAATATGGCGAAGCTATTCTGTCTGGTGATTGGGTTAATACGCCAACATTTGTGAGTGTCAAGCATGTTACTGAACGAAAGCTAGGAACCAGGTTCTCTCTATTAAATAGCTGGCAGAATCCTATACCAGAACGATCACAACAACAGCATGAGGATACGACAATAAAGGGTAGGGAGAGATCAGATTCATACTTTGACAAGGACATGCAGAAGAAATATCTAGATGACGACGATGACTACGAATATGATAACGTCGAAGGCTATGAAAACCGGTAGCTAGATCACTTCACTTCTGCCTTGGGACAATCATGGGGGTGCCCCTGCGGATATTCAAGCGGTATGAACTTATTATTTTTTGATTTATGAGTCGACGACACAAACAGCGATATCCCACATTTATTGCACTCAAAGGGCTGGCTTCTGTAGTCTGACTGTTCACGTTCCGGGCAATTGTGTGGCTGCCCTGTCTCTTCTTCAAGTGGTATGCGCTTGCCGCTCTTGCTTACTACATGATCATCAAGGTATAGATCAGCGCCGCACGATCTACAGTTAAAGACCATCTCTATGTTTCTCCCTGTATGCTCGTTTACGTTCCGCTATCTCTTCTTTTGTTTCATTTTTAAACGTCAGATCGCCTCTGTTGTATGCATCCTGCATGTCTTTGAAAAAATTACCAAACTCTTGAGGTGTGAATGCCTTGATGTGTCCGTCTTTGTCTACAGGATAGGATAGATCAGCACCCTGCTTGTTTAGATCTGCAACAGCATCCTCGACACGTTCCTTGATCTTTTTTTCTGATTTAGTCATATGTCCTTACCTTTTTTCCAGAGTGCAATAACGCCGTTTGGTTTTATCATCTCGCACCAAGTATCCCTGCTAGTATGATATTCATGAGTCTTTGGGTCAAAAACAATCTTCCAGTTGCGCTCACTCATGCCCGGACTGACATGAATGAATGTCCCATCATTGAGTTTTATCTGGATGTGTGTGTATTCTTTGCCATCCTGAGAACCTGTAATATACATCGGAGCTATTTCTATTGGCAGATCTCTATATTTTGGATCATCCAGCATATCTTTTCTTTCTAATTCCTGCTTGTTCAGAAAGTCAGAATGTGTTTCACACCATCTACGATCATACATTACATTTTCACCACATCAAATTTAGGCCAATACTGGATCGCTTCGATGTCAAGTATTGCCTGCTTGTCTATCCTTGCCTGATTTCTCAGTGCTACTGATCCTTCATCCTGCCTGCCTTCTGCAATGTCACCTATGTTTATCTGATCTCTATGGTTCTCGCCATAGGCAGCCACTCGTTTTTCTTCAGCTGGAAATAGATTGTATCTTGTCTTAAAATCATGCTTCATCTGTTTTACCAGTTCGTCTCGAACAGCTGATCTCTGTCTCTCTTCATCAGTTGGCTGGTGTTCTGATATTGTAAATCCATTAAACACAATGCCGTATTGATCTGGGTGATCAGAATTGATAAAACAGTTCAGGCATAGCGTTATGTCCCGATACATTGTATTCATTATGCCTGAATAGAGATTCTGTCTGCCACATGCCTGACAGATTTTTGCTTCTTGCATCAATCATCGTAGCAGCAGCAAGAGCAGTTACATAAGCGCTTTGGCGGGTTTAAAATTTCTCCCGCTATTACTGCCAGCCTGTCATAGTATCCCGGAGGTTCGCCGCCAAAAGTATTGTAACGCTGCCTGTCCAGACGCATGAGCTTGTATCCAATCATTGATGCTTCAGACAAGGACTGCTGCCTCATTTTCTCAAGCCGGACAGCTCTTTCCATAGCAAAGTCATAACTGCGTTTGACCTGCTCTATTCTGTTTTTACAGGCGTATTCGTCTGCCTTTGCCATTGACATCTGATAATTCATGTATCGTGGCATACTATTTCATGTTTTTGTATGGCGTGATCCTGATCTGCACTGTCATCATATATTATTTCTCACCAAGAACATTGTTTGATGGTGCAGATCAGTAATATACTGCCTGCTTTTTCTCAAGCAGTCTTCGATTGGCTATAGCATTCCTTGGCCTTCCACGTGTGCGCTTGCCGCATACATGGCACTGAATATCCAGGCTACGAAGCTTGCAGTTGCCGCAGTATCTTATTCCTTCTTCATCATAACGCAACTTAAAGATATGACATCATGGACTCTGTGCTTTTTGGTTCGTCTTCTTCAAACTGATGCATGAATTTTATTGGAATAGAGCATGATAATTCGCTCTCACCGGGTATTATCCTATGAGATGCATATGCAGCATCATAAGCTACCCATCTTGAAGCCAGAATTGTGTATGCAGATTTATCAGGCATCATGATAACGATGTATGATTTTTCACAGTTGTGCGCTTCAAACATGACGCTGTAGTGTATGGTCTGAGCGATTGAATCTGATTCTGATGGTATGTCAAATATCCTGCCAAAGTTTTCTAACAGCCTGCGGTTGTATGCAACATAATAAACCCGGTCTTCTTTGAATGTTCTCAGATCGGATATCCTGTATGCCACTGGACCACGTTTGCCATCACATTTGCCGTTTACATATCCATCTCCGTGCAGCATGTGTTTGATAAAGTAGTAAGCTGCTGAACGGAGGTCAGGTAGAGTTTCACCTATGTTTGCCATCCTCTAATTGTCAGTGAAAGTTGTGGGTGTTAATTAACCTGTCAAATGTATAGGTAAATCAGCTGCTTGAGACGGTGTGGTTCACCATACCCTTGAGCGTATCGGTCCCACCTTTCTGAACGCCGCCTGCTGTTGGAGTCTGACCATGAGAGACTAATTTTGTAGTCCCGGTAGGTGAGGCATTGTCATGTATCGCAAAGTTTTTGATGTTTGTTCCACCGTCTGAAAATGAGGCGGCATTCCAGAATGCCTGATAGCTCATGATGTTAGTGCCGGCTCCGGTGTTGTCGCTATCGCCGTCGTTTGTCTTTGGATATGTTGAAACAAACGTAATGATAGAAGCTGCAATGGCTGCGCCGGTTCCAGCAGCTCCGCCGCCAGCAACGGCAGAGTCAAACTGGTCCCATGTATCGCCTACTGCAACGCCGTTTTGAGTAGTGGGATTGGCAAGCTGCATTCTGGTAGCCCCTTCGTTTGCAGCAGGCGTCTCACCACAGCCCTTCTTTGCGTAATAGATTCTGCCAGCAGTTGTGATTATGTTATGCCCAAAGTGCCACTCCCGGACATACGAATTATCCTCCCAAAAACCTCTGACTAAAATGACGTTGTTGCGTGGATCTGTATTTGCATATTTGTGACGACTGGTGTATAATGGAAGGTGATCAAAATATGATAACAACTCTTCAAGGCGCTGACCGGGAGACTGTGCAGGACAGAATTTCCGTATCTCTTCATTTGAATAACCAAACGTGCTTATGGACAATGACGACTAGCAGTTTGTTTTAGCCGACAAAGTGAACTATCATTTAGCCTTTTGATAATTCCTCTTCATAGCGTTTCTGAAGCTGGCTAACAAATGCATTCTTGCGCTTGATGTATTCCATGTCTGCATCATGTCTCTCTTTTCTGTGACGCAGCTCAAGTTCGGATGCCTGATTTTTGTGCTGATAGTCAAATAGCATCTGGTCCTGAATTGATGCTGTTTTATTCTGTTTCTGTGACCGGATAAAGCTGGACTGTGCCATCCTCTGTCTGCCTACTTCAATTGACTGCTTTGATAATGCTACCTGATCTTGGTATTTCTGCTCCTGTTCTTTTTGATAGGCTTCCTGCATTATTTCAGCCTGCTCTACTGCCTGCGGCATCTTTAACTGCTTTAACAGCTCTCTGGTAGGGAGTAGTTTTTGCTGCCACAGTGGCATCAATGCCTGAGAGACTTCCAAGAGTGGCTCCATTGACACGGATTCAAATTCTAATTTTATCTTGATAACTGGCTTGCGTATCTGCCGGTTGCGTTTTCGAGCTTGCAACTTTGGCAGTCTGGCTAACTCTTTATCTGGCTGAGCTTCGGGGTCTTCTTCTGTTATGTCCCGAATTGCTGCAAGTCTGTTGCGCTCAACTTCAGATATGTCTGACATTTTGACCGGGTTGCCAGCATCGTTATACTGTATCCTGTCAGGCGGCAGCAATTCTGGTGCGAGTATTTCCAAAATGGGGTCAAACCATTGTGGTTCCAGTGTATCTTGCAACCAAGTCCTGAGATCTTTAACTTCTGTCTCGTGATAGAACCTTAATACTGTATCAACTGTTGCACGATTAGTAATGTTTTCAAACCCTATCACCGGGTTTGGCAGCCCAAATAACCTTGCAATCCTTCTGTCGTTTTCAATTCTCAGATTGACCAGTGAATCAATATCGCCGGTTAGATCGAATTGCTGAAACGTAAGGGGCATGTCTGTGCCGTTCATTGTCCCCATCGTTAACGCATCCATGTAGGCTTGAATCAAAGCTGTGTCAGTGTCTGGTGGAAATATTATCTGCCCTGTAGGGGACCACCTTGTCTTTGCAACCTCTTTAAGGTCAGCTTCGTCTAAGAGTCTATTAATTTCAGAAGTAGCTGCAATGGCTTCTACGTCTGATACTCCATAAAACCTGCTGTCAGGGGTAATCTCAAAGTCGTCATTTTCAAAGTGAATAATTTCTGATGGAAGTAATGGCTTGTCCTGTGGACGGTCAGCATATTCTATTGCGATCATTCGCCATGTCTTTGGATTGATGTATACAGTGCCTAGCTTTTTCCAGTTCAAAATGCGGAGTTCTGTTGGTAATCCATCACTTCCAGTTGGAATGATTTTTTCTAATACTGCACGTCCTCCAAGCTTGGACTGAATCATTGCAGCTTTTGAGTTTATTCGAAGCTTGCATATTCGGTTGATGTGATCAACTTCTGTCTGAAGTGCTACTTTTTCCTGATCAGACAGTGCCTCTTTGAGTCGCTGCGTCTTCAATCCATCAGCTATCTGATCAGCTGTAAACTCTTCGTCAATGTCCATCACAGTCATCATTCTTGTTCCAAGCACTACGTCGGCAATCAGATTGAGACATCTTCTAATTACAGGGTCTGAGCGATAGCAGTCCTCAAAGATAAACTTGCGTAGATCGTCGTATGGATCAGACAGTGCATAAGCTTCCCAGCCATAGCCCGGCACT
>Ga0126375_10000477_pt1 | contig 10982 bp, 9 predicted proteins | sample PanSoiMetPlot_14_FD_109577 | JGI IMG/M metagenome (GOLD analysis project Ga0126375, IMG submission 109577) | Tropical forest soil microbial communities from Panama - MetaG Plot_14 | ecosystem: Environmental > Terrestrial > Soil > Tropical forest | place: Panama | collected 2016-02-17 | reverse complement strand
GCCGGGTTGCGTACCCTGTCACCCCGCCGGCCCTCGACAAACTCCCGATACTGTTCAACTCGCCGGCTCTTGCCACCCCTGAAATAACCCAGAATCGTTTCCGTCTTTAAGCTCGCCCTTCCTTTCCCGTTAAGATAGCACCCGTAGCTGCTCCATCGGTAATCTTGCGCTCGCTCCACTAATCTCGCTTCCACTGGGCAATCCGTTTGGGGTCGTGCTTTGATTTCTTGCTAGAACATTTACCGAAATCGCGCGCTGCCGGGGAAGTGATGCGGTTCGACATTTTCAGGAATTCCTGCTGAATAATGAGGCCATGGACACGACAATCTCAGCAATCGATACTATCGCGCTCCGCATTCCGTTGGACATCTGGGGTCCGCCGCCAATGTCTCAAGGTGTGCCGCGCACGCATGTTGAAAGCCTTTATGTACGCGTGACGACCAGTGGCGGTGTGGTGGGCTGGGGTGAATCATTCGGCACAGCCCGTCCCATGGTTGTCGCAGGGTTCGACAGCTGGATCAGGCGTCTCGCCATCGGACAGAGCGCCTCGGATGAGGAACTCGTCCCACGCATAGAACGCATGCTGCTTTCATTGAGCCGCTCCGGTCCGCTAGCCCACGCACTCGCGGGACTCGACATCGCGCTGTGGGACATTCGGGGGAAACTTGCGGGGGTTCCGGTGTCGACGCTTCTTGGCGGCGCCAAGCGAACGCGCGTTGAATGCTATGCCTCGCTGCTGCAATATTCCGGCAACCCAGAATACATTAAGCGCAATACCGCGCGCGCACTCGAACGCGGCTATCGCCAGATTAAGCTGCATGAGCGCACTCCCGAGGCGGTGGCTGCCGCGCGCGAGGTGACGGGCCCGGACATTCCTCTCATGGTGGATACGAACTGCGCTTGGACAGCGGCCGAAGCCGAGGCGGCGGTCGTGGCGGTGGCGCCGTACAAGCCGTTCTGGGTCGAGGAACCGATCTATCCTCCGGAGGACTTCGAAGCACTCGCAAACCTGCGCATGATCACCGGCGTACCGTTGGGGATCGGGGAGAACTCAACCAGCCTGCGCGAGTTTCGAAGGATGGTCACCATCGGCAAGGCTGATTACATTCAGCCCGCCATGGTCAAACTGGGCATCACCGCCATGACAAAAGTAGCAGCCGAGGTCGAACAGGCGGGCGCCCTCTGCGTGCCGAACGCCTTTTATCTGGGACCGGCTTTCCTAGCGGTACTGCATTGCCTAGCGGCAAAGGAAAAAGATTCTCCGCTCGAGCGGATGTTTGCCGATTTCGGCGCGACTCCTTTTTCCAGGACCGTGCCGGTGATCAACGGCGGAGTTGAAGTTCCGCAGGGCCCTGGTCTCGGCGCGGACCCGGAGGACGACCTGATTGCACGGTTCAGAGTGTAAATCCGGGTCAGTCTTAGGGGTCATTACGTCCCCCCACTGCTCCGTAGTCCCTACTTTGGCGCTACTCTGATTGTGATCTCGTAATCGCCTCCGAAGTAGTCAAATCCAGAGAAAAGCGGTAAGTTAATTTATCCTGTTGCGCTACACCTAGCCCGCGGGCTTAAAGCGATATGGAAGCGTTTGAGGCGACTTACAAAAACGAACTGAATCGACATGGCTACGCTTTCCAATATAGCGTAATCCGAAAAGCTGAAGAATTGTATGCCGCTAATCAGTCCAGATGGGCTTTCAAAGCAGCTGAGTTTCCTGTGCAAGTTCGCGGGAGAAACACACACATCGATTTTATATTTGAGCACTGTGATAAACCCATATTTTTGGTTGGAGAGTGCAAGCGTGTAAACCCGGCACTTTCCAACTGGTGTTTCACCCGTTCACCATACACTCGCCGTAATGCACAGAATACAAAACTTACTATTCAAAGCACTTGGATTACTGAAACTGCAAGCCAACGTGTCTTGGCTTGGGATTAGCTCAGAGACGTCTGAGCAGATCTATCACTTGGCTTTTGAGACAAAGTCGGTACGGCAAGGAGATTCCCAAGGGCAGAAGAAGGGGGTCGTTCTCGACAACGCAGCGGAGCAAGTGAGCTTGGGTGTCAATGGGTTAATCGAATTTCTTGCACGCCACCCTTCATTGCTCGTTGGTCGGGGAAAAGTTCACATTGTTCCAGCCATATTTACGACCGCCGAACTTTTCAGTTCCGACGTCGATTTGGGCTCGGCAAATCTTCAAACCGGAGAACTGGAAACAAGGTCGATCGCCTTAACGAGTAAAAATTGGCTCTGGTGGCAATACAATACCTCACCTACTCTATTACACTCACAACCTACCAAGGGAATAGGGGGTTCAATTGAACATATTCTCGAGTTGGAGTTTTCGAGGAGCATAGCGGTTGTCGGTTACGAAGGTATACAGCAATTTCTAGCACGCGATTGGTGGTTAAATAGCGATTAAACAAATCCTCTATCGATTTGCCTTTTACTGTTACTATTCGCCGAACAGGAACCGATCCCCAAACAAGTAGGGGCAGGTTTTAAACCTGCCCCTACAAAGGATATGAATCAGAAATCGTCGAAACTCTACGCCTTCCCCGCCTCCTTCAACGCTCGTAAGACATTTTCCGGGCTCAGCGGCAATTTGTTAATGCGCACTCCCGTTGCGTTGTAGATTGCGTTGGCGATGGCGGCCATCGGCGGGACGCAGGCGATTTCGCCGGCGCCTTTGGCGCCGTAGGGTCCGGATCCGGGGTAGCCTGAAACCAGAGTCGTCTCGATGCGCGGCATCATGTTGATGGTCGGCATCAGATAATCGACGAAACTTGGGTTCATGGTTCTGCCGTCTTTGTCAAAGACGACTTGCTCGCAGAGCGCCTGGCCGATGCTCATAGCCGCGGCGCCTTCGATCTGACCTTCGGCGGCGGCTTTGTGGATCGGTTGGCCGATGTCGTGGACGGCGACGTATTTGAGAATCTTAACGTTGCCGGTGCTGGTGTCGACTTCGACGATGCAAGCGTGGGCGGTAAATGGCTGAGAGCTTCCGTGCGCCTTTTCCTCGGCCACCGCCGCGACATTGTCGAAATAGCCGCGGCCGATGACTTCGCCGATCACGTTGTGCGCGTTGGTGGCAACGGTCGCCAGCGCAACTGTTTTCGCCGGCGTGCCTTTGACGCGAATTTGTTTGTTTACAATCTCTAGATCGTCCGGGCTGCACTCCAACTGCGTTGCCGCCATTTTGAAGATCTGGTTGCGCGCGTCGATGGCTGCGAGTCGAGATGCGGTTCCGGAAACCAGGATGCCCCGGCTGCCGACCGTGCCCGCGTCCCACGGGCTGGCGTCGGTGTCGACATTGACCACGGTTACATCGCTCACTGGAATGCCGAGCTCCTCGGCGACAATCATTGGAATACCAAAACCGGGGATGGTGCCCATGTCGATCTTGCCGATGTGCACCGTCACCGAGCCGTCTTCGTTCACTTTTACGATCGAGCCGCCGCCAGGGCCGGCGCTTTCGATCCACGAGCCGGTGGCAATCCCGATGCCTTGGTTCTTGCCGAGAGCGGGCGCAATGAATTGCGCCCCTACCTGCTTGTAGCCGATTTTTTCCGCGGCGATTTTGATCGTTTCGCCGAGGGAAACATCGCGCAGCTTGGGCACGCCGACGATCTTGTCGCCGGCCTTCGGGATATTTTTCAGTCTGAACTCAATCGGGTCCATGCCGAGCTTGGCGGCGATAGAGTCCATATGCGATTCGACGGCGAACGCCGCTTGCGGGCCGCCAGGGCCGCGCACCGGGCCGCAGACCTGCTTGTTGGTATAAACGGTATAGCCGTCAATGTGACAGTTAGGCATCAAATACCAGCCGCCGAGCATGTTGGTGCAGCGGCCGCCGGCCTGGACGCCGAAGCCCGAGTAGCCGCCGGCATCGTAAAAAACTTTGCCGGTGCGGGCGACGATGGTGCCGTCTTTTTTCACACCGGTTTTAATGTACATGCGTGCACCGGCGCGAATGGTCGTCGAAATTGTTTCTTCAGCTTTGTCGAGGACGATCATCACCGGCCGCTTAGATTTGATGGCGAGGAGACCGCAGATCGGCTCGATGGCAGCGCCCGACGTGATGCCGCTGCCTTTGCCGCCGAAGCCGCCACCCAAGCCGGCGGAGATCACACGCACGTTGTTGAGCGGTAGACCGAGCATTTTCGCGGTTTCCTGGCGTACGGGGAAGGGCGCCTGGGCGTTGGCCCAGACGGTGAGCCGACCGTTGGGTTCCATCTGCGCCGCAGCGATGCGCGGCTCCAGATATTGCGGATGGATCATCTTGGTTTCGTACACTTCGTCGACGACGAGATCAGCTTCGGCCATCGCTTTTTCTGGATCGCCGACATGGACGACGGTGTGGCCGCAAATGTTTTTCATCTTTGCGTCCGCCGGAATGGTTTTCGGAAGCGGCATGTCGTCATGTAACACCGGCGCGTCCGGCTTGGTCACTTCTTCTGGGTCGATCACCACCGGCAACGGCTCGTAGACAACTTTGATTTTTCTGAGCGCCTGTTTGGCAATTGCCAGCGAGTCCGCGGCGACTGCTGCCACCGGGTCGCCCATAAATCGCACTTTGCCGCGCGCGAGAATATGGCGGTCGATGTAACTGCGGCCGTATCGCACATTGGGCGCGTCAGCAGAGGTCACAACCGCATGAACACCGGGGAGCTCCGCGGCTTCGCTGGTGTCGATGCTTACGATTTTCGCATGGGCGTACCGGCTGCGCAGGATGGCACCGTGCAGTTGATCTTTGAGCATCAGATCGATGCCGTAAACGCCTTTGCCGACCACACGCTCGACGCCGCCCATCCTGGCGGGGCTGGAGCCAATAACTTTGAATTCAGCTTTTGCCATAATTAGTCTCTCCTTAAGATCGAATTCATGAACTAATCACATCCGGAAATTTGCTCTCGCCGGTGTTTTGTTTGAGGCCAAATCCGAAATTCGAATATCGAAATCCGAAACAAACGGAAATCGGAAAACGCAAAATTCAAAGTCCCAAAACCGGCCCGTTTAGAAATTTCTGCTTTTTGGTCATTTGTATTTGTTTCGGATTTAGAATTTCGTGCTTCGAGTTTTCTCCCTTCAGCTAGAGTTTTTGTGCCGCGAGCTGGATCGCGTCGACGATTTTGTTGTAACCGGTGCAGCGGCAGATATTGCCTGAAACGGCTTCTTCGATATCTTCCGGCGTCGGATTTTTGGTCCGGTCGAGCAGCGCTTTAACGGACATGATAAATCCCGGCGTACAGTAACCGCACTGTACCGCGCCGGTGTCGATAAACGCCTGTTGCACCGGGTGGAGCTTGTCGCCGTCGGCCAAACCTTCAACGGTAGTGATCTCTGCGCCGATGGCATCGGCCGCCATGGTTACGCATGAGTTGATTGGCTTGCCATTGTAGATCACCGTGCAGGCGCCGCACTCGCCGGTGTTGCAGCAGAGCTTGGTGCCTTTGTATTCCAAAGTATCGCGCAAAAATTCCAACAACGATGTGTATGCTTCCGCGCTAGCGCTGACGGATTTGCCGTTGATTGTCGTGCTTATTGTAACGCTCATTAGACTACCTCCTTGCCAGTTGCGGCTTTCCAGCTTTGTTCCAGACCGCGGCGGGTAAGAGCTTCGACGATCCAGCGGCGATACTCGCCGCTGCTGCGCTGGTCGTCGATGGGGCTCGATTCCGACGCGGCCGTGGCCGCGGCTTCTTTTACCAGCGTGGCAGTAAGCGGCTTGCCGCGCAGCATCGCTTCTGTCTTGGTTGCTCGAATCGGTGTCGGCGCAACGGCGCCGAGGCCAATGCGAGCGTCCTGTAAATTACTTTTCGCGGCATCCGGCGTGACAAGAACAGCAACGCCAACCATCGCAATGTCCATCGCGCCGCGCACGGCGTGCTTCAAATAAACACCGCGGCTTCCTTGCGCCGGATAGGGAACCTCGATCTCCGTCAACAGGCCTTTCGATCCAATGCTGCTCTTGCCCGGCCCCTGAAAAAATGACGCGAATGGCTCGATCTTTTCGCCCTCCGAGAATGCCAGCTTGCCCTTGGCTTCCAGCACAAGAAGAGGCGCCAGCGTTTCTCCTGAAGGCGATGCGCGGCAGATGTTGCCACCGATGGTTGCCGTGTTGCGGATCTGCAGCGACGCGAACTGGTGGCATGATTCCCAGAGAACCGGCAATCGCTCGCGCACCAGTTTATTCGTCTCCACCTCGTGGATTGTCACCAGCGGTCCGATGCGCAGGCTTGCGCCGTTTTCCTGTATCGCACCCAAGCCGGGGATTTTTTTGATATTCACCAGGCAGCCCGGCTCCTCCTTATATTTGATGTCCACCATGACGTCGGTGCCGCCGGCGATCACCTTGGCTTCAGCGCCGTATTTAGCCAGCAGGGACAGAGCTTCGCTTATCGTTTTGGGTTCAAAATAATCCATATTCGTTGCCTCACACCAAATAGACCTGTTTCGAAATTATCGCAAGTTCGAAAACTTTCATAGCTCAACTCGCCGTTCTATGGCAAGCTCCGCCGAGTCGACTTCAGGGTCTGGTCAAAGCCTTGGTGAGCAGATCAAAAATCCCTCTAAATCTCCCTTTAATAAGGAGACTTTATCAACCCACAACGTGAAACTGACTTTCACGTTAGCCTGAGATTACCTCTGAACTCTTTCCCTTGACGTCTGTCTTAAGTTCATTGTACGAACTTCGAAGGAATCTTTTGAAGAGAGAATAGAGCAGCGGTCGCAGGAAAATTCGGATCCGGAGGTAAAGGGTATGGCATCAGAACTCATAGAGGTCGTAAATCCAACAGCTGCCCGAGTTTTCAAACGGGGCAAGCTCGCTGCTAGAAGTTATGGCAGTTTAAACCGCAGGCGCATCGGTTTGCTGGACAACAACAAACCTAATGCGGACAAATTTCTTGGCTATGTCGGCGACCTGCTCAGACAACGCTACGACGACGTTGAGCTCATACCCAAACGAAAAATGACCCGCACAGGAGCGGATTGTCTTCAGGAGCTGCTTGACAGGTGCGACGTAGTCATCAACGCCTTCGCCGATTGAGGGTCTTGCACGTCGTGGAGTGTCCACGACGCCGTTCAACTGGAAAAGGCGGGCATCCCGACTGCCACCTTGGTGACTGATGAGTTTCTGGTGCTTGCGAAGACTGAATCTTTGACCCGGGGCATGAGCGATTTGCCGCTCATAAAGCTTCCTCATCCGGTGGGCTCGATTTCTCTCGATGCCTTAGGCTCCTTGGCGGAATCAACCATCGGTGCGATTGCGAACGCGCTAACAACCGGCACTGTTTACTTGGATTGTTCAACGAATGACGAAGGAAGATCTGATGGCGAGGCGCTCTCGTCGCTGCAAGTGCCGGCGGATCCGGGTCTGATGTTTCAATATTTCATAAACAGGGGTTGGTCGGATGGCCTGCCGATGCTTCCACCGACTCAAGCCGCAATTGATGAAATGATCGCAGGCAGCGGACTTGAAAAGGAACGAGTATTGGGCGTCATTCCTCCTCTAAATGGCATTGCGACGGTAGAAAAAGTCGCCGCCAATGCGGTGATGGCCGGTTGTTTGCCGGATTATTTTCCGCTTGTTGTGGCCGCAGTGAAGGGTGTGCTGCAGTTGGGATTTAATCTGGACGGAGTGCAAACCACGACCGGCAACGTCGCCCCCCTCATAATTATCAATGGACCGTGTCGAAATATCCTGCAGATCAACTATTCAAGCAACGTCTTGGGGCAGGGCTGGCGTGCCAACGCTACGATCGGTAGAGCCCTCCGGCTGGTGCTGAGCAACATCGGTGGCGCGACGCCGGGCTTGTACGACAAGGCCACGCTGGGTCAACCGGCAAAATATACATTTTGCGTCGCTGAAAACGAGGAAGATAATCCCTGGGAACCGCTCACCGTTGAGCGTGGGTTGCCGCGCGATACAGACGCTGTCAGCGTCTTCGGTTGCAGCGGCATAAACAGCGCCGTCGATATGGCGAGTCAGACGGCAAAGGGACTTCTCAAGACATTTGCTCTCACCATGATAGGAGGATTTACCAGCGGCGTGACCTCCACCGAGACGATGCTGATTGTTTGCCCGGAGCACGCGGCGATTCTGTCAGAAGGAGGCTACTCGAAGGCGGCGATTCGCGAGGAGCTTTTTACAGCGGCACGCGTTCCGCATGAAAAAATCTCCGATGAAAATCTGGAACTGTTGTCGAAGAGGAGACCATCTTGGTTTCAGCGCAGTAGTTCGTCGGAGGTAGGCGTGGTGGACCGACCGGAAGACATATGGATTGTAGTTGCCGGAGGAAAGGGAGCGAAATCAGCCTATATACCGGGTCGCACCGGCACCCATCTCCAGACAACTGTAGTCGCAGATCAGACGCGCATGGCCGCGCCGGTCGATTGTGATTGTACATAGTATCTCGCTTGGAGAGAATTTCTCATGCAGCGTTGCGTTGATCTTCTTGTCATGGTTTTTTTGCTCTGTCTGATGCCGGTTCCCGCCGACGCGCAGATCAAGTCGATAGTGATCGGTGAAGGGGTCCGCGGCGCCATGTACATGCCGGCGTACATCGCGGAGGAAAAAGGCTACTTCAAGAAAAAAGATCTCGATACGAAAATTGTGACCTTTAGCCGCAGCAACGACATCAATGCGCTGGTTTCAGGCGACATTCACTTCGATCAGACTTCGCCGGACAAGGTGATCCATAGCGCGCTGGGCGGATTCCCGGTGAAAATGGTGATGGCAACCACCCGCGGGTTGAATCTCGCCCTCGTCGTGCACCCGTCGATCAAATCGGCCTCTGATCTAAAGGGCAAGTCGGTGGCGATCACCAGCTTCTCGGGACTTCCTTACACCGGTCTGCTCCTGTGTTTGAAAGAACTTGGCATGACAAAGGAGCAGGTCGTTCCCCTCAATATCGGAGGAAAAGCGGCTCGCTTCGAAGCTCTGGTGAACAACAGAGTCCCGGCCGCAATTCTCGATCCTCCGTATACGACCATGGCGGCCAAAGAAGGTTATAAGTTGATCGTTGATCTCGCGCCACTCGACGTCCCTTACCTGCGAAACATTGTCGCGGTCTCGGAAAAATCTCTGCGCGAGGATCCGCGCACGATATCGAAGTTCGTCGAAGCTTTATCGGAAGGAATTCAGTTCTATCGCAACAAGGCCAATAAAGAAGAAAACATGCGAATCTTGGCCAAGTATCTGCGCGTTCCATTGGATAAAAACCGGGCCATGGTTGAAGAAGGCTACGAGACCTATCGGGACATGTTGTTGAGAAAGCCCTATGCCGATCCAAGCGCGATGAAGATTCTCTTGGAAATCATCGCCGAATCCAATCCTAAAGCAAAGAACGTGAATCTCGCTTCCTTAATCGACTCTTCCTATGTCGAGCGGCTAGATCGGGAAGGACTTTTCGGCAAGTAGCGCGGGGGAGCACAGTCTTCTGGTAAGCAGGTCAAATATTGAAGGCTTCTCATGAGCGAGCAAGAGCAAATTTCGCCAGTCATGCGCGAGCTAAGCGTCTACATCGCTTCGGCGCTGCGCCGGCCGCTTCCTGCGGCGGTGGTTGAAAAGAGCAAACATCACATACTCGATACGATTGCCGCGATGATGTCCGGGTCGCGCCTCGCGCCTGGAAGAAATGCAATCGCCTACGTCAAAACGCTCGGGGGAGTGAAGGAAGCTTGCGTGGTGGGGAGCAGCATCATTACCACTGCCGTGAACGCCGCGTTGGCCAATGGTATGCTTGCCCACGCCGACGAAACCGACGACTCGCATGCGCCGTCGTTGACTCATCCCGGCTGCGGCATCGTGCCGGCGGCTCTGGCCATGGCCGAGCGAGAGCGGCGGAACGGCGCGGCCCTTATCCGAGCCGTGGCGCTCGGCTACGACATCGGCTGCCGGTTGACCCAATCCCTCGACGCTTATGAGTTCCGCAACGATGGCCATTCGACCCACAGCTTCGGACCGTTGTTCGGAGCCGCCGCGGCGGCCGGGGCGTTGGCCGGCTTACGGGAGCTTCAGGTGCGCCATTTACTCTCATTCGCAGCGCAGCAAGCGTCGGGCATCTCGTGCTGGATGCGCGACAGAAAGCACGTTGAAAAAGCGTTCGACTTCGGCGGGATGCCCGCTCGAAACGGCGTCACCGCAGCCACGATGGTTGCCCATGGATTCACCGGCGTGGACGACGTGTTCGCAGGTGAGCGTAACTTCTTTGTGGCCTACGGCCGCAAGCCGGATCCCAACGTGCTGGTGCGCGGTCTCGGCGCGACCTACGAAATCATGAATACCAATATCAAACGCTGGTCGGTGGGCTCGCCGATCCAAGCGCCCCTTGATTCGCTGCTCGATCTCATCCGGGAGCACCAAATCAAAGCCGAAGATGTCGAGAGACTTGTAGTGCGGGTAGCGCACCAGGGCGCAAACACCGTAGACAACCGTGCTATGCCCGACATTTGCATACAGCATATGTGCGCCATCATGTTGATCGACGGCAAGGTCACCTTCGCGTCGTCCCATGACGAAAAACGCATGAGCGATCGGCAAGTGTTGGGGCTCCGCGAGCGCATCGAGCTTCGCGGCGACGACGCGCTGTCCGCGGCGATGCCCAGCCGTCAGGGAATCGTCGAGATCAGCCTCCGCAACGGGCGCCAGCTCCGGCAGCATACCAGGGCTGTCCGCGGGACGGCCGAAAATCCGATGACGCGCGCCGAAGTCGACGAAAAGAGTTACGATCTGATGGCTCCGGTCATCGGCAAATCGCGGGCTCGCAAGCTGTGTGACGCGGTTTGGAAACTTGAGAAGATGCGCGATGTTTGCAGCCTGCGCTCACTGCTCCGCGCCTGACGTCTAAGAAATCGGGGTGGGTAATTTACCCTAATTAATCACGGGTAAACCCCCAGCTCTGCTGGGGGACTCGAAAAGTTTGACAGTTACGGGAGTCGAGGGAGAGCCTCCAATCCGTGAACCGCTCAGGGCTCAACGG
>Ga0126375_10000476_pt1 | contig 11008 bp, 8 predicted proteins | sample PanSoiMetPlot_14_FD_109577 | JGI IMG/M metagenome (GOLD analysis project Ga0126375, IMG submission 109577) | Tropical forest soil microbial communities from Panama - MetaG Plot_14 | ecosystem: Environmental > Terrestrial > Soil > Tropical forest | place: Panama | collected 2016-02-17 | reverse complement strand
CGCCGACCGGTTCGAGCGACTCAACAATGAACTGATACTCGCCTTTAGGCTCGTAGACACTTAACCGTCCACGCGCGCGAACTTGCATCCCATCTTCGAGACGAAAGCGAATCCGCTGATTGCTGCTTCGATAGCAGGCCGAACGCAGCTGCGCGAATTCATCTTTGAGCGTGAAATACCAGTGACCGGAATTGTGGGCGCGGAAATTTGAGATCTCGCCTTCGACCCAAACAGAAGCAAATCGCTTCTCCAGCGCGTCACGAATCTGCGCCGTCAACTCTGACACGCTAACGGGTCGGCGTTCTGTTTCGTCGAAGAGCGATGCAAGCAGTGGTTGGTTCATTAAGATTCTCTTCTGAAGCGGGCATGCTAGCACCCGCGCGAAGGTAAAGTCATTGCGTGTCAGAAGCCCGACCGTGAGGGAGGGCATGCTTATTCTGGGCGGAGCCCTTGCTGACGCGCGGGCTTCTGACATGCAGTCACGAAAATCCTGGCGCCATAAGATTCATCACTCGCTCAGGATTCCTAATCTGTTGACGGTCCATCCACTCATCGGTTTCCGTAACAAGTTCGCGTCCGCGATCGCCGCCGATCATCTTGCCCAAACAGCGGCGGATGATGACGGCGTAAAGTTTCATGTCGGCGTTGTCGAATTCTTTCAACGCCTTTTCCAGTAGCGTCGCAGCGGTGACATTGTCTCCACGCTTGTTTGCAACGCCTGCGCGAATCAGGCTTGCATACGGGTACGCATACGGCACGTCTTCCTGCCCAATCATGTCAGCCACAGCTTCGGCGATTTTTAAGCGAGACGAGCGGTTTTCTCCCAGGGCACTCGCGACAGCCAGGCGCCCGCGAATCTGCAAAGCGTCGATGCGCAATCCCTGAATGCGCAGCAACATCGATTTTTCCAGCGGCTTCAATTGACCTTCGATGTGTTTCCACGCAACTTCATAATCACCCGTGTACAACTCGATTTGGGTCAACGCTACCAAGGCAGTGTAGTGCTGCAGATGAAAACCCTCGCGCGGCCAGCTGGTCATCGCGGCAATCACTTCATCGCGCGCCCGATCTGGATCATCAGCCGCCAGCCAAATCGCGTTCAGACGGGTGCGCAAGTCGGTCGCTGCAAACAAATTCCCCTGCTCCAAAGCTGCGGTAAGCAGTTGTGGCACTCGCCGCGAAACTTCCACCACCTCGCCCAAATAAAGGAGCGAAGTCAGCATGAAACGGTTCGCGATCGTAATTTCCCACGTCACGCCGGTGCATTGATCGCGCAGGATTTCTGCCCCGCGCTCGCAGTACTCCGCGGCCTCTTTCCAACGGCCCAGGAGATAAGAACTCAATCCGCGCGCCCAAATCGCCATTCCGATTGAGTGCGGATTGCCGGCGCGTTTCGCCAGTTCTTCGGTTTTTTCCAACAGCCCGGCAACCCGTGCTCGCGCCGCACCACCGCGCGCAGCCGTCTGGCCCACCTCAAAAGCCATCGCCCGCGCCACACGCGAGATCTCGCCCGCACGTAACGCGAGCAACAGGTGAAGACTTTGAAAGTCGGCGCCGTTAATCAGGTCGACCATGCCGAGGCCGGCGGCAACGGCCCAGCAAATGTCCACGCGCAATAGATCAACCTCGGGAATGTCTGAGGCATCCCGCTCGATGAAATCCAGCCCGCGGAAACGAATCCAAAGCCGGCGCAAAGCCAGCGATGCCAGCGCCCTTTTGGGACCCTGCGCCAGTTTCAAGCCGACCGCTTCGAGCACGACGCGGTAGACCGCCAGGCCTTCTTCAATATGTCCGCCCATCAGCAATTGCGCGCCGGCGCGCTGACGAAGTTCGAGCGCGCGTCGCGCCGAAGTTGCCTTGGCCGCTTCGAGAAATTCGCTCGCTGCTTCGGCAGGACGGCCCGCGTTAGCCAGCGCATCACCGAGTCCTATTTTCAACTCAACGATATTCGGGGCATCCGGCTTTAGATCGATCGCGCGACGGAAATAAAGCGCGGCGCGATCGAATGCCAGCGTGCCGGCTGCTTTTTGCGCGGCCGTCTGAGCGTGCAACACCGCCCGATCTTTTTCGCCGGCGCCGAGATAGTCTTCGTACAAACTTTCCGGATCGTCGAGTCCACGAGCTTCGATCGCCTGCGCCAGGCGGCGATGAATTTGCCGGCGATCGTTATCATCAAGCAGTGATGCGATCGCCTCGCCGATTCGATCATGATACAGCTCGACGCCATACCCTGTGCCGCCACTGCGGATAAATTGCGCCGCGCGAAGAGTAGCCAACAGTTGCAGCGGATCACTCTGAATGCCGGCGGCGCTGAGCGCCACTTCCTCGTTAACCGGACGGCGCGCAACTGCCAGCACATTCAGCAGCGCTCGAGCACCCTGCGGCAATTGCCTGATGCGCTCTTCGAGCATGGTGGTGAGAGAAATGCCGGCGGTCGCGGCCCGCTCATTCACCATGCCGTAGTGCGTTAACTGCTCCAACAAAAATGGACTGCCGGCAGATTCCAGCACGATCGATTCCACAAAACCCTCGCCCGAGAAGCCGGCCAGCTTGAACAGCGAGCGAGTTAGCTCGCGCGCCTCGTTCGCGGCCAACGGCCCTAGTTCAAGCTTACGGAACTGGTCCGTTCCAGTTTGCGAAAGCATTTGTTTGAGGAACGGCCTTTCATCGATGTCTTCGCTGCGAAAACTGGCGATAAGCAAAAGTGGCGGCGCGTCCGGTGGCCGCAAAAGATCCTCCAGCAAAAAGGTACTGTCCGCGTCGGCCCACTGAAGATCGTCGATATAAATGATGAGTGGCTTTTGCTGCGCGAGACGCGTGAGTATTTCGCGCAAGGCACCGAAAGCCTGCCGGCGCATGGTAAAAAGGTCAATCGTTTCAGGTTGGTTCGAGCGCGCATCAAAAATGGCGTCGACCTGAAGCATGACGGGAAACACCCGCGCCAACGCTGCCCGATTACGCGGCATTAAGCTCTCCGCTTTGGCACGCCGCCGGGACGCAAGGTGCTTGCTCAAGCTGTCAACTACTCCATCCAGACCTTTGTAAGGGACTGATTCCCTTTCGTAACAGCGTCCTTGGAGTACCACCGCATTTCGTGACTTTGCTTTGACTTGATCGAGGAAGGTTCGCACCAGAGTCGACTTGCCCATACCTGACTCTCCGTCCACGTAGACCGTCACGGCCCGCCCGCTGCGCGTCGCGTGAAACGCATCATTCAGTTCCGCCAACTGCCGTTCACGTCCGACGAATGAGCCTTCCGCTGTGGCCGACAAACTCAACGGAACAAGATGTGTAGCACTTCGAACTCCGAGTGCGCGCAGTATTTCGCGGCCACTCGGCCGCGTTTCGGGCTTTCGCCGCAGCAGCTTGGTGCAGAGGTCGTTCAGATCGCGTGGGATTTCAGGATTGATCTCCTGGGCCTGAATCGGCTCCTCAGTCTGCTTCCGCATCATGATGTCGAAGAATTTGCCGCGAAATGGCAAACGCCCGGTTAGGGCCTGGTAAAGCATCACGCCGACGCTATACCAGTCACTGGCTTTTGAGATTCTGGTTTGCGCGCCTTGCTCCGGAGACATGTAGTCGGGAGTGCCGGCCAAAAGGGTTTCGTGCAGATCAGGGTTGATGTCCTCAACCAATCCAAAGTCGAGAAGAACGACGCGGCCTTCCTCGGTCACCAGCACGTTGGACGGTTTTATGTCGCGATGCAGTTTTCCTCGTTCGTGGAGAGCATGAACACCTTCGGCGAGTTGTCTCAGAGCCGCGCGCAAACGCGGTTCATCCAACTGGTAATTCATGTCAGCGGGTTGCGCCTGGTCGTCGAACGCGATCATCTCGCCCGACTGAAGTGATGCCAATCCATCATAAATTTCCGTGTCGGCTTCCGAGTCATGGGATATTTTCGTAGTCGTGCGCGGCACCGGCAAAGTGTTACCGGCAGATGTCTGGGGTGGGCCAGCACTTTCGGGACGCACGTATTCAATGAAGGTGACACCCTTGACCAGTTCCATCGTGAAGAACCAGTGCTGGCCATCAGACATCAGTTCGTACAAGGTAACCAAATTAGGATGAGAAACATCAGCGAGCGTACGAAACTCTCGTTTGAAGCGGTAGATGTGCGCGGCTTCAGCCCGCGTTAGAGTTTTGAGCGCGACCGCCTTGTCCATCTGGCGATCGAGGGCTTCGTAGACGACGCCCATGCCGCCGGAACCGATGCAGCGGTGCAGCGTGAAACGCTCGGTCCCTGCAAATTCTTTGGCAGGTTTCACCACGGACACTCGCGCGCGAACGATGCGATACAGCTGTCAGCTTAGCGCGGCAAACCAACAGTTTGCGCTACATTTTGTTGACAGAACAGCAATTGTGCCTTACATGATTTGCGCAATCAATAATACTGAAAGCGATGGAGAGTCGAAATGGATTGGCGCGTGGCGTTGACGACTTTTGGCATAATTTTTCTGGCTGAACTTGGTGACAAAACCCAGATTGCAGCAATGACAATGGCGGCCGAAAAAAAGCGGCCCTGGGAAGTTTTCCTTGGCGCCGCCATTGCTCTCACTGCCGTTTCAGCTATTGGGGTGGCAGTCGGAAGCGCCCTCGGTCATTATCTTCCTGTCGATTGGATTAAGCGGATAGCCGGGGCAGCCTTTATTGTCATCGGTGTGTTGGTTTTGATTGGGAAGTTCTAATCTGCTGATGGCGACGTAATTTGAAAATTCTCTGTGCCCTCTCAGCGTTCTCGGCGTCTCTGCGGTGATTGGTTTTGTGAGGTTGTTCACCGCCGAGGCGCAGAGCTCGCAGATATTACGCAGAGAAAGCTGAACCAAAATGCCCCAAACCAGACATGTCGAACGCCACTTCACCGCAGGCGACACCGTTCGCGATGTAGTGATTGGAATGTCAGACGGACTAACCGTTCCATTCGCGCTCGCGGCCGGCTTGACCGGCGCCATCGACAGTGCGGGAATTATCGTCACCGCCGGGTTCGCCGAGATCGCGGCAGGAGCGATCGCGATGGGATTGGGCGGTTACCTGGCAGCCAAGAGTGACGCGGAACACTACAGCAAAGAGCGCGAACGCGAACATCGCGAAGTCATTGAAATCCCCGAGGAAGAAAAGCGCGAAGTCGCTCAAGTTTTGCACACCTATGGTCTAACGAAAGAGGAGGCGGCGCCAATTGTCGAGGCTCTATCGAAGCGCCCGAAGAAGTGGGTTGATTTCATGATGCGTTTCGAACTTGGTTTGGAAAAACCCGATCCGAAGCGCGCCCTGGTGAGCGCTTTTACGATCGCGGCTTCTTATGTTGCTGGTGGCTTGATTCCCCTCGCGCCTTACATCGTCACGGCTTATTTTAAGAACATGCGAGTACCGACGGCTCTCCTTTTTTCCGTCGCCTTGACCCTGGTTGCGTTATTCGTATTTGGGTTTGTAAAGGGCCGCTTCACCGGCACGCGGCCAATGCGCAGCGCTTTGCAGACAGCACTGATTGGCAGTGTTGCCGCCGGCGCGGCCTTTTTGATCGCACGATTAATTTCGTGAGGAAGTAAATCCACAGATTACGCAGATTTCTCAAAAAAAATTAGCCAGGCACCGGCGAAAGCGGAAGGTCAGATTTCATTCCGTGCTTTTTGTGGCTTCATTTCTTAATCTGTGTAATCTGTGTAATCTGTGGATGAAGATCGGATGAAACTTCACGTCGGCACCAGCGGCTACAGTTACAAGGAGTGGAAGGGAAACTTTTATCCGGAAGATTTGCCGGCGAAGGAAATGCTCGCGTATTACTCGCGTCGCCTCCCCGCGGTAGAAATCAACAACACCTTCTATCGATTACCTCAGCCCAGCATGATCGAGAATTGGAGAGATCAGGTGCCGGCCAGTTTTCGCTTTTCGATCAAAGCTACGCAGCGCATCACCCATATCAAGCGACTTAAGAACTGCTCAGAGGAAACGAAATACCTTTTGGATACAGCTTCGCTCCTCGGTGAAAGACTGGGTGTGGTTTTGTTTCAGCTGCCGCCAAATTCGAAGAAGGACACTGCGCGGCTAAAGGATTTCCTGACGTGTTTGCCGGAGAGTATTCGTGCCGCGTTCGAGTTTCGGCATGAGAGTTGGAGCGGCGAAGACACGTTTGGTTTACTGCGCGAAAAGAATTGCGCCTGGGTCATTTCCGACACGGATGAAAAGCCGTTGAGTGAAATTATCAACACGGCCGGTTGGGGCTACCTTCGGCTCCGCCGGACTTCGTACGAGGCAGATGATTTGAATGCATGGATGAAACGCGTGCAGGAACAAAAATGGAGTGATGCCTTCGTCTTTTTCAAACACGAAGACGAAGGAGTGGGTCCAAAACTCGCAGCCCAATTTCTAGTGTTGGCTCACGATTGAATTGCAGAAACCCGACCGTCAGGGAGGGTGCAAAAAAAACTCGCACCATTGCTGACGGTCGGGTTTCTGAGTGCAAGCTCGCTGACCGGCACCCTCCCTTACGGTCGGGTTTCTGCTTTCTGCTCGATCAGAAGTTTCCCTGACACTCTTCGTGACTGCAATCGCAATCGAGTTCAATCGTATCGCCGGCGCCTTCACACGACGCACTGCAATACTTTGCGCCGGGTTCCGGCTTGCAAGTGCACGGTGGGTTTTTGCATTTTTCCACGTCCGCCATGATGCCTCCCTGGTCTTATTTAACCAATTTTGAAGTGAAATTCGGTGCGCGAAGCTTAACACAATAGGCAGGCGATTGGTATTGGCCACTTGCCCAAATGGCGCGGCTGCCGATAACATCCGCGACCAAATTGGATTTCAATAATTTTAAGGGGATTACAATTAATGGAAGGACAGACTGCTGTTGCAAAAGAGGTTCCGCCGCCGATTCAGATGCTGCAAATCATTTCGGGCTTTTGGGTCGCGCGTTGCGTGTACGTCTTAGCGAAACTTGGAATCGCTGACCTTATCAAAGATGAGCCAAAGACGGCTGAGGAGCTGGCCGCGGCGACGGGGGCTCATGGGCCATCGCTGTTTCGTGTGCTTAGAGCTCTCGCTTCCGTCGGGGTGGTTACGCAGGACGGAGGCAGGCGGTTCGGATCGACTCCATTGTCCGAGACGCTTTGCACAGGTGTTCCGGGCTCGATCCGCGCGTTCGCGATGACCGAACTGGGTGAAGAGCACTATCCTGCGTGGGGCGAATTGCTTCACAGCGTACGCACGGGCGGCATCGCCTTCGATAAAGCGTTCGGCGAACCGGTTTGGGAATTCTTTTCCAAGAATCCTGAGAATGCGCAGATTTTCAACGACGCCATGACCGCGATGACGGCGGCGGCCAACGAGGCGATACATGCTGTTTATGAATTCACGGGTATCAACACCATCGTAGATGTCGGCGGCGGGCACGGCGGTTTGATCACCGGCATTCTGAAAAGAAATCCGGCCATGCGCGGGATTCTGTTTGACGCGCCGGAAGTTATCGAAGGCGCTAAACCTAAAATTGCCGAATCAGAGGTTGCCGATCGTTGTCAGGTGGTCGGCGGCGATTTTTTTAAGTCAGTTCCGGAAGGCGGCGACACGATCGTGATGAAGTGGATCATTCATGATTGGAATGACGAACAGTCCGTCAGGATCATGAAGAACTGTCATCGCGCGCTGCCTGGGAACGGAAAGTTGATTCTGATTGAAGCCGTAGTTCCCGAAACCAGCGAGCCGCACTTCAGCAAATTCATCGATCTGAACATGCTGGTTATGACGGGTGGGTGCGAGCGAACAGCAGAAGAGTTTCGCAAGCTGTACGAAGCCTCGGGCTTTAGCCTGACGCGCATCGTGCCAACCGAGTCGCCGTTCAGTGTGATTGAAGGAGTTAAGGCTTAGTTTGGCGGGCTGGGCCAGACAGCGCTGGCCCAGCCTATGGTGTGAGATGAGGAACCTGCGGTGGGCATCTCACTTCGGCGCGCCGCGTGATTTTAATAGCTTTACGATCTCTTCCTGGCCAGACCTAACTGCGACTGCCAGTGCTGTTTCGCCGGTTTTGTTTTTACGTATCAGGTCAGCGCCGGCATTCAAGAGCAACCGCGCGCTCTCAGCATCCTCGCAATGCATCAGTGCAGTCCAACCGTCTTTGTCTACAGAGTTCACCTCCGCACCGGCATTCAGCAGCGCTTTGACGGCTGCGGGTTTACCATTCGAAGCAGCCTCCATGAGAGCAGTCTTGCCGTCCGAGGCGCTGGCATTGGCGCTGGCTCCGGCGTCCAGCAATACTTTGACAGCGCAGGAATCCTCGTTTTCGACTGCGGCCAACAAGGCGGCGTCGAGATCACCGGCAGTAAGATTGTTCGCCGCGCCGGCGTCAATCAAAGCCCTTAGTGCCTCGCCTTTGCCGTTGCGGGCGGCCAGAGAAAGCGCTGATTCTCCTTCCTTATTCGTCGCGTCGATGCTGACTCCCGTTTCAATCAAGAACTTGACGAAGCGGGTATCCGGATTGATCGCAGCTAACATTAGCGGGGTGTAACCGTCGTCGTCCGTAGTGTCGATGTTGGCGCCGGCTCGAATCAACTCCTGTAACACCTCAGATTTGCACGAGCCCGCCGCGGCCATCAGCACGGTGTGTTGCTGTTCATCGCGCGCATTTACATCTGCCCCCGCAGAGATCAGGGCGCGCACGAACTCAACTGTGGCGCCATCATTCAAGGACATCAGCGGAGACCGGCCGCTACCGTTCCCGGCATTGAGATTTGCTCCCGCCGTAACCAGGGCACGAACCATGTCCAGATTATGATGCTCGACGGCATGGTCCAGAGCCGTCGTGCTGGTGTCTTTGTCGCTCGCGTTTACATCGGCGGTGACCGGCAGCAGTGTCAGGACAGTTGCCAGGTCGTTCTTGTAAGCAGCTTTGATCAGCGCATCGTGTGGCTCGACAATGGCAACCACTCCCATCGTCACGCTAGCTGTATCGCCAAGCTCCAGTGTGCTTTCGAAGCGTTTGGTTGAACCCGGTTGCAAATCGATATTCGTCAGCTCGAGTTCCTTAAACGCCGGCGAAGGTGACGCGATCTTTATTTTGTAAGGTCCGGCAGGCACATCTTTAAATTCGTACGCGCCGTCTTCCGAAGACGTAGTGACAGTTTCCGATTGAATGGTTGTATTAGTAAGCGTCACGACTGCGCCGGGAATCACTGCGCCATTCGGATCCTGCACGACGCCGGAAATAACGCCGCCAGTAGTCGTGGGCGTGACGCCGCTTCTCCTGGAAACCTGGGCTGTTTTGTCATCATCTTTCGGCAAGGTGGTTTGGGCGGCGGCGGTCGAAAGAGCCATGGTCGCGGTAAACGCGCCGGCGGCGAGCTGTGAGACCCGGCGGCTGGCAGGGCGCACTCTGCGAGTATCCGTAGTCAATATCTCGCCCGCAGAAGTTTGAACATAACGAACACAGAGACGTCCGCGAGATTGTTCGACCAGACGCGTCGCCTGTTGTCTGGTCATTTGTGAAAGATCGGTGACGTGCAACTGGCAGTGATCGCAGAATCTGACCTGGTCATCGCCGCGCATTGAATTCCAATCGGCATTACATGGCGCGGTAACGGTAATTTCATTCAAAGAACGAAAGTGCTTTGGCATGGTGGCTCCTTTCAAAAGACAGACTTTGATTGGAGAGCCCCGGGGAGAAGCTCCGGCTTTCTAACTACACACTTAGACATCAGCCGGAAAACTGGGTTCCGGCAAACGCATTTCTAATGGGGAAGCACAATCGAACCTGAGGAGGTGTTCGTCTAAACCTGCTTGGTCGACTTACGGAATCGCGAGCCCTGGAGAGTTTGCAATCGTGATTTGCGCGTGAGATGAAAAAGACGTCGAGCAGGTTGTCATCGCCTGGAAAAATTTTTGTACAGTTGTCCGATCGTTTGGAGTAGCACATAGACTGCCTCGCAGTGATAGCGGGAGATTCCCGCCTTCGCAGACTGCAATATTCAAGCGTCAGGAGAAAGACGAAAATTTCTTAACTACCAATGACGGGCCTGACTCGCTGCGATTTCCGGCGGCCGTTCTTGCGGGAAAGTGATTCGGCATTCCTCTTGCCGTGCAATCGAGCATGAAACAATTCCTTTGCAAATATCGCAGAATGCTGGCGGCGATTGTCTTAGTCTCGTTCTTAGGGACTTTGGCGGCAGCCCAAAGCGGCGATGGTGCGACGCGCAGCCGGATGGCCACCATGACGCCTGCTTCTCAGGCGCCAACCCGTCGGGTTTTTGTCCATTCGACCTCGCTCCTGGTCCGTGCGGCGGTGGTTGAAGACAAACTGCTAAAGAGCGCTGAGTTTAAGCAGATGGGCTTCCTGATTACACGCGATTCTCTGGAGGCTGATCTTGTTCTCGAACTCCGCCACGATTTGCTGACAAAGTATGTCTTTACGGTTATTGATGCGAAGACGATGACGGTGATCGCCGGCGGAAAACTAAGTTCGGTGGGCGGCACCGTGGCGGGAAAAGTTGCGAAGCGGTTTGTTAAGGAGATGAAGAGTACTTCGTAATTAAAACAACGATTCCGTCGCGGCCAAAATTGCCTTGTCAATTGCCGCCACATTCTTTCCGCCACCCTGGGCCATCTCGGGTTTGCCGCCGCCGCGTCCTTCGACAATGTCGCATGCTTTGCGCATAAGCGAATTCATGTCTCCGGGAGCGTCTGCCGAGCGCGCGAAGACCAGTCGGGCCGTGTCGCCGTCGCTTGAACCAAGAAGGGCAACGACATCGGGATGGGCAATCAACGCGAGAGCGAGATGCTTAAGCGAATCAGCGGAGCGATTGTCGAAAATGCGGCTGATCAGGCGCGGTTTGGTCTGTTCTTTGACGCCTTCAGAGTCAGAACTGTTTTTCGGACCCGATCCGGGCGTATCGCGCTGCGCGCTCAACCCCCGGCTGCTATCAATGATCGCTTCGCGGTCAAGAGCTGCCAGCAATTCTTCAGCTTCGACACGACAGGCGATCTCATCCAGTTCCCGCACACGACGGGAAAGCTGTTTATTTTCATCAAT
>Ga0126375_10000474_pt1 | contig 11013 bp, 6 predicted proteins | sample PanSoiMetPlot_14_FD_109577 | JGI IMG/M metagenome (GOLD analysis project Ga0126375, IMG submission 109577) | Tropical forest soil microbial communities from Panama - MetaG Plot_14 | ecosystem: Environmental > Terrestrial > Soil > Tropical forest | place: Panama | collected 2016-02-17 | reverse complement strand
TAAACACAGATTCACACAGATAGTTGAGGTGATAAACCTATCGGTGTCAGTCTGTGTTTATCTGTAGCTAATCCCTTTGCGCGCTATTCACCGTCAAAAGATGGCGCGCTGGAATTGCCGCTTCAACGCGGTCGCATCACCTTGAGTATCGCCGGACGATCGACGATCTGACCGTACTTCAGCACCTGCCAAATGCGACGCGTGTTGTGAATGTCTGCCAGAGGATCGCCATCAAGCACAACCAGGTCGGCCCACTTTTCCACTTCAATCGTTCCCAGGTCCTTGTCTGCACCAAGAATGCGCGCGGCTGCGCCAGTGCCGGCGTGTATAGCCTGCAATGGAGGTATTCCCGCAGCGACCAACTGTTCCAACTCCATGTGCACACCGGTTGGAATCTGCCAGATATCGGTCCCGGTACCAATGGTCACTCCCGCGCGCCATAACTTCACTGCTGCTTCACGGGAACGCGGGGCGCCCTGTTTCCAGAAAGACATGGCCGTAAGCGCAGGAGGCGGATTTACCATCCAATCAAAGTTCTCTTTCGCGGGCATGAACGGCGCGAGTTCCGCATCGTCGTCGAGCAGAGAGGGTCTCGCATTGAGCCGCACCGCAAAGTCGTAGTACACGATCGTGGGTACGACGCTTATGCCGGCGACCCGAAACAGTTGGATCAAGTCCTCATACATATACTTGTCGCCACGCGGCTCGCAGGCGCCGATATGTTCCTTGGCGTCCATCCCGGCAGCGACGAGGGGTAGGGGATGAGAGCAGTGGCCTGTAGCGCGCATGCCGCGCCGGTGGGCTTCGGCGATCATCCGGGCATTAATATCCCAGCGGCGGAAGGTTCGAGTCTTGATGTGCTGTGCGCCAAATGCCTGGGCCAGATCAACCGCTCGCTTGATGTGCTCCGGGTCGGCTTCGGGCTCGATGCCCCGCCCTTGCTCCTCATCGAGGGACCAGTCGCTGTAGAACTGAAAACCTCCGTAGCCGACGCGCGGCCCGGGAAGTGCTCCGCTGGCTATCGCATCTGCATACGCGACCAACGGAGCCATTGAGGAACCCTGATCTCGAACAGTCGTAATTCCGAAATACAGGAAACCTGGAAGCAGGTCAGGCCGATACGTGTGAGCGTGAAGATCCATCAGGCCGGGTATCACCACGCGCCCGGCAGCGTCAAGAATACGTGCGCCAGCAGCAGTAATGCTGCCCGCTTTAGCTATCCGCTTAATCCGGCCTTGTTGAATCAGAATGTCTCGTGGCTGTGTAACCGGTGCACCGGTGCCGTCGATGATCCGTACGTTGCGAATAAGCACTGGTTCAGCCACAGGCGGTGTGTAAGAGACTGGCCAGCCGATCTTCTGTTCCGCTCCCGCTGGCGTACGCAAGCGGAGTCCTCCTTCAGAGACAAACAGAACCGTGCCATCGCGCGATGCTGAAGCGTAAAGTGCCGCCGCACTTCCCAGCGGTTTTGGGTCAGAGCCCAGACCAGTGCGATCGAAAGGCGCTTGCCAAAGCCGATCGTGTCGAACAAAAACGATCGTGTGCTGCGGTGTCCACTGAAGAAAGATTGGCGCATTGGGAAAACGCGTAATCAGCTGGCGCTCGCCCGATAACGACACAAAGTTTGCCTGCGTGGGCTGGTTCTCTTTAGGTGGACCAGTCACCAGCAAGCCATCTGAGTCGGGACTCCATTGCGGAATGCTGGACCATGTGGTGCCGATTGAGCCGAGACTCTTGGTCTTCGCGGCATCGGCGACGTTGCTGGCAAGTGCGTCTACTACACGCAGCACGGCGTCCTCCTGCTGCTGGTGTACAAATGCAAGCCGTTGTCCGTCAGGTGAATAAGCCGGATACATTTCGCGGCCGGGCAAGGCGGTGATGCGACGGGTCGCGCCCGATGTTAGATCGGTTGCGAAAAGGTCTTCGTGGTCGGCTATACCAGCGGACCAGGCGACCTCTTTGCCGTCCGGCGACCACGCGAGCCCAGTTGCTTCAAACGGAACGTCAGCAACAGCGCGCGGAGTTTCTTCAATTGGAATGATCCAAAGCTTGCCGAGAGCGAGCATTCCAATTCGCCGTCCATCAGGTGAAAGAGCGAGACCCATGAAACCACGAGCCGGTTGCTGACGACCCGGTTCCGGAAATCTCGCAGGTGGAAGAGCAACTTGCGGACGGCTAAATGAGAGCGTGGCCGTAAACGGCACTTCGACCGGCGATCCCGCTGAAGCGCCAACTTTCCAGATCCGGCCGTCAGCGGAATACATCAATGCATCTTCCCGCGGCAGCCAACGGATTCGCGTGACCGTAACGTCATTATGGTTCGTGAGGCGTGCCGGCGATTTAGCAGCGCTGGTCCCGCTGGGGATCTCCTGCATCCACACTTGCATTCGGCCGGCTGTGTCGGCTGCGAAATAAGCCATGCGCCGGCCATCGGCGGAAAAAACCGGAGCAAACGCCTGCGTTGACTCTGCCGAAATCGGAGTCGCCTGGCCCCCATCAGACGAGACAGTCCAGATACGTCCGCCTCTTTCGCTTAATGGGCTGCGCGTTACGAATGCGATCTGCTTGCCATCTCCCAGCCAGACTGGATCGCTCACGTTTGGAGTCGGCAAGCCTTTGATTGAAAGCTCGCGGACATTTCCGGAACCAACGTCGAGCAACATGATTGCGCTTCTTGGGCGACTGTTGGGCGAATCCGGCATCACTATGCGCGCGAATGCGATAGCGCGTCCGTCAGGTGACCAGGCAGCATTCCCTTCATACCCGTCAGGATTCGAAAGTTGAGTTAGCTGGCGAGGGACACCGGCGTTTAGGCTCAACAGCCACAATCCGGTGCGTCCGTTCCGCTCACCGCGAAAAACAACTTGCCGCCCATCCGGCGAGAACGACGGATCATTATCTTCGGCGCTATCGCGTACCGCGTCGGTGATCGGACGCGCTGCACCACCGGAAGCGGGAACCAGCCACAGTTGGCCCAGCAGGTCGAACACAATTGAGCGCGCGTCCGGAGAGACGTCGAATGCCAGTGTTGATCCCTCGCTGGTACGGATTGTAATAGTCCTTCGCGACGAAGGCGTTTGCGCTGTTAACTGCGAACCGGAAATAAGAATGACAAGACAAAGCGTGAGGACGAAAAACGATTGACGCACCATCGTCATGCTCCCTGGCGATCAGAGTTGAAAAGGGCGCGACGATGATAAGCGAATCAGTGAAGGAGTGGTAGAGCAACGTCACGGCGCGAATTTTGGCCGCAGATGAACGCGGATTAACGCGGAACCTTTTTTAAAACCATCTTGTGAATCTTGTAAATCCTGTCTATCCATTCTTGGCTAAGCGCATTTCAAAACCTAACCTGAATCCTTTGCAGCGCGCGCAGCCTCGATCTTGGCGATCTTCCCGCGCATCCATTCTTTCAACGCTTCTTCCAACCGGGCCTGATCACCTTCCAAACTCTCAACTGTATCGCCGGCGGCGTTCAAAGGGATTGCGTGACAAGGCACTTCTTCGTTTTCCTTTCCCTGCGGAACGAAGCCGATCAAGTGACATTCTGAGCAGGGGTGGGCTTTCTCAGGCAAGGCGTAGTTAACGCACGTCAGTGAATCTCGGAAGGACGAGGTAGGTTTCCATGGAGTCCTGACTGAACGGCCATAACCGCCCTTCTCGATGAAGTCGAGCTCCGTCTTCAGCAACTCGAGAATGTCGCGCTCGTCTCTGGCCATGTTGCTCCTCCATCACAATCAAACTTCGCGTGTTTCGGAGCAATGCTTATGCCGGGCAGCGCATCACGATATTCGTAACAGATTCTGCTGTCTTGACCAAGGAAAGTGAGTAAGAGACGCGGGGCCAGACCGAAGCTTGCGGGAATTCCCTCACTGACGCGAGGTTTTCCACAAATCAGTGCCACATCACGTGTGCCATTCCTCAACGTATTCCGGCTTAGGTGGCGGGTACGATACTTGCACTGTGACGAAAGTCACTGACAGGGGTTCGCAATCAGACCTTTTCCTTCTCTGGATTCATTATGGGAGTGCACAACGTCGATCGGGAGTTCGACGAACGAAAACTTCAGGCGTTCATGACCGCGGTGCTAGACGATCTGCGAGCGCTCGATTACATGATCGACCACGATTGCATTGAAAGTGGCGTGCATCGCGTCGGCGCTGAGCAGGAAATGTTTCTGGTCGATCGCAATCTGCATCCTGCGCCATTGGCTGTCGAACTGCTCGAGGATTGCGACGAACCAAGACTCACCACTGAAATCGCACGCTTCAATCTCGAAGCCAACATCACTCCACGTTTAATTTCCGGCAACTGCTTTACGCAGATGGAACTGGAGCTCAATGAGTTGGTGACGAAGGCTCGCGAGCGCGCGGCTCGGCTTGGCGCAGACATTCTGCTGGCGGGAATTCTCCCGACGCTCCGCCAGTCAGATCTCACACTTGACAATCTCAGCCCCAATCCGCGTTACCAGGAGTTGAATCGCGCGGTCACGAAATTGCGCGGTGGACCGTTTTCAATTCACATAAAAGGGATCGACGAGCTGCAAATTGAGCACGACAACATGATGATGGAGTCGTGCAATACCAGCTTTCAAATTCACTTTCAGGTGAGCCCGAAAGAATTCGCGGCGGCCTACAACACGGCCCAGGCGATTACTGCGCCGGTGCTGGCGGCGGCGGTCAATTCGCCGATTCTTTTTGGAAAACGACTTTGGCACGAAACGCGTCTGGCGTTGTTTCAGCATTCTGCCGACGAGCGTTCACGTCACTTGCAGGCGCGCAGTCAGCCGACACGTGTCGGTTTTGGCGAGCGCTGGCTGAAGAGATCGGTCCTCGAATTGTTGCAGGATCAGCTCACGCGCTTTCGGCCAATTATGATCTCGACCCCTGACCAGGACTCGCTGCAAATGCTCGCGCGTGGCGAAGCGCCCCCACTGTCAGCCCTGTTCCTGCATAACGGAACGGTCTGGCCGTGGAACCGGGCCTGCTATGGCGTTTCAAACGGAGTCGCGCATTTGCGAATTGAAAATCGCGCGCTGCCCTCAGGACCAACGGTGATTGACGAAGTCGCCAACGCGGCTTTCTTTATCGGACTCATGCTGGCGGTGCCCGAGGCATATGGCGACATCAGCGAAATCATGGAGTTTGACGACGCGAAGGCCAATTTTTTCGCCGCGGCGCGTTACGATTTGCACGCGCAGTTAAGTTGGCTCGATAACAAGACATTTTCGGCGGCGACTTTGATTCGCGATGAGTTGTTGCCGCTCGCGCGCCAGGGATTACGCGCGGCGAACGTCGATGGTTCCGACATCGATCAGTACCTGGGCATAATTGGTGAACGGGTTAAGACCAGGCAAACCGGCGCCCGCTGGATTTTGAAGTCGCTCAGTTCAATGGATGGTCTGGAACCCAAAGATCTTCGCTATCGCGAATTGACAAGTCGAATGCTTCAGGAGCAAAAGGAGGGAAAGCCCGTGCACAAATGGGAAATCATGTCTCCGGCCGACGACATCGACTGGAGCCAGAGTTATCAAACGGTCGAACAGTTTATGTCCACGGATCTTTTCACAGTCCGCCCTGATGACCTGGTCGATCTCGCAGCCAGCGTGATGGACTGGCGTCACGTGCGACACGTGCCGGTTGAAGACGACCAGGGAAGATTAGTCGGATTGATAACGCACCGGGCTTTGCTTCACTTGCTCAGTAACGGCCGGCACGCGCAAGCCGAAAAGCTGTTGACCGTTCGCGATGTGATGAAAACAGATCCGTTGACTGTCTCTTCTTCAACTCCGACCCTTGAGGCAATGGAGATGATGCAAGGCAATCGGATTGGATGTTTGCCGGTTGTTGACGATGGGCGGCTGGTAGGAATACTAACCTCGTATGATTTTCTCGCCGGCGCGGCGTGTATTTTTCGCCAACACCTCACCAAGCCTGCAAATCGAGCGAAAGGTAAAGCTCAATCGGCTTAGACGACCGATCCTCTTTCCAGATTACTTATTGCTGCGGCGGAGGGACCTACTTGAATACCTCGATATTGAGGTAGTCGAGGAAAAGGAAAATGGCCGCCACGATAATAACCGCAATCACCACCCAGCTCGTCACGCGGCGCGCACCCCAAACGCGATGCCTACAATATGGACATCGAGTCGCCTTATGACTAATCCGATCTCCGCAGTAGGGACAATATTTCTTGTCACTCATCGCCCGGATAACTAATTACACCAAAGTTCCGCGCCGATCACAGTGACTAGATCGAATCGCGCGTCACTGCGCCGCCAATTTAGTCTCCTTCTTCGGATGGCATTCGGCGCATTGGAACATCGAGATGTCGCCCAGGTTGATCGGGTGCTGGAAGGGCTTGTTGGCTTTATGACAGAACTCGCACTTGCGCTCAGCCAGTGCTCCTAAATCGACCGGATGTACAAAGGGTCCCGTCTTCACGTTCTTTTCCGGCGGCGCGGCAGAATCATAAATCATCGTGTGACATACATTGCAGTTATTGCTGATGACCTTGCCCGTGTTGCTGACATGCTCGCCGTCATGACAGCGGAAGCAGCCGCTGAAATAAAGGTGACCGATGTTGTTCGGGTGCGTTTGCCAATCGGTTTTCATCTCCGGAAAGAAATATGTTTGAAAGATGCGCTGCACCTCGGTGACCGCTGCATCGATTGATGAGCGCTTGCTGGCATATACGTCTGCGTAATTCGTGCGATAAAAATCGTTCAGGCTGGTTGCAATCGATTTGACTGCTTCCGGCGTCGTTGAGTACGTCTTGCTCAGAACTTCAACCGACTGGCGTTTCAAATATGGCAGCGAAGGATCCAGGCGGCCGGCCGTGAAACCCAGGTCCACAGCCGCGTCCGGCGGCAGGTAAACGTGAGCCGGCCGGTTGTGACAATCGATGCAATCCATCCGGCGCTTCTCGCTATTGGCAAGTTGGTCCGGTGTCAATGGCCGCGTGCGATCGTAATACTCAGTCACATTTCCGTTACGATTCTTGATGCGCACCCACGGAATGACCTGGCGGTGATCGTCAATCGAAACATAAGTAACCTCGTTGGCAATATTCATGTGCCAGTGTATGCCGGTGACTAAACCGGAAGCTGGGCTGCCGCCGCCAACGTTGATAAGCATTCGTCTTTGGCGCAGCGTATTTTGCTCATCATAGCCATAACGATTGAAGACCTTCATCTGGGCCCCGAAAAACTTCTCGGGCCAATGGCATTTTTCGCACGTGTCCTGCGCCGGGCGTAAATTGTGGACCGGCGTCGTGATGGGTCTCGGATATTTATTGAAAGTCACCGAGTAAAGCTGATAGGCGCCGGAAATCTTTGAGCGCACATACCAGCTGGCGCCTGGGCCCACGTGACAACCGACGCAACCTACGCGCGCGTGCGCACCTGCAAGATAGGCAGTGAACTCAGGCTTCATCACCGTGTGACAGGTCTCGCCGCAGAAATTGACCGACTCTGTGTATTCGTATCCACGATAACTACCGAACGCGCTCGCCGACACAAACAGAAACGTAATTACCAGGAAAACAAAGAAAGCCTTTCGCGAACCGGGGTCGTTCAAATCCAACTTTGGATAAGCCGAAAACTGAGACGGCGCGGCGCGATGCCTCCGGCGCCGTTCGATCATTCGGCCGGCGATGACGACAACCAGTCCGAATATCAGGATGGATGGCAGAATGATGTAAGTGAGAATGCCGAGGTAAGGATTCTCGGCTTTCGAGGTTATCTCGATAAGAAAAAGCAGGGCGACACTGACAAAGCTGGCGATGACGATCGCGCCACCGACAAAACTAATGTAATTGCGAAAGAGACTTGGCGGCTTTGGCTCTAACGACTCGACTTCACCGACCCGGTCCGGGGGCCGGCTCATATGAATGGAATGTTTGTCCATCTATTTGGCTGTGTCAGGGATGGCGCCGGTTTGAACGTCAGTCGCCACGTCTTCCGTTCGCTTCTGGTTCATCTGCTCAAAAGCCAGTTCGTGCTCTTCCTTAAAAAGGTTTTCCGACATTCGGCCGTCGATGAATGCGAAGTTTACTGGATAAACATCCGGATCGAAAATGACGTGATAGAAGTGCCAGACAATGATGGCGAGAGTCGCCAGCACAGCTTCGTAAAAATGTATGGCGAGAGCGATGTCGATCCACCAGCGGGCCAGAAAACTGAACAGCGAAATCTTGAACCAGATCATCAGACCGGTGAGGCCCATGATGATTGTGCCCCAAATCACGGCCCAATACTCTGCTTTCTCGGCATAGCCGAAGCGCGCGATTTTGGGTCTCGCGTGTTTGAGGCCGAGATAGTATGAAAAGTTTCCGATGACATCGCGAACGTCTTTCAGCTTCGGCAGCATGTCCCTGACCCATCGTCGACCGTCTTTCGAAAACGCGAGGTAGAGAAGGTGATAGATTCCGACCACGAGCATTGTGATTGCCGCAATGCGATGCATGATGCGCCGCAGGTACTCGTTCGAACCAAGCAGCCAGGCCAGCACGGAATCGGGGTATTGCAAGGCAAACCCACTTAAAACGAGCACGATGAAGCTGGTCAGCAGGAGCCAATGTTGCACGCGCTGATTGGCCGTGAGACGCGCGATGCTGCGCACTTGCTGCCGCCGGGCTATTACCTTCCTGCGCCACACGAGGGCGTTGTGCGCTGCCATTCCGCCAATCGTCAAAAATATCAACGGCAAATAGATCCACCGCACGATCCTTGTGCCTTTCACGCCAAGATCATGCGTTGTTGCATTCGAAATCAATTCCGACGTTAGATGTATTTTGCCTTTGGTAAAGTTGGCACTCGCTCCGACGTGACATTGGCCACAGGTGTGCTGCAAGTTGCCGGCGTTAATCATCGAATGCGGATCAGATGAAGGCAGAATATTGTGAACTCCGTGGCAGCTGGCGCAGTTAGCCACGACCTTTGATCCGAGTTGTGATGCGAGTCCGTGATAACTGTCTTTGTAACTGCTGACCCGCTCCCCGGGCACGCCGAATTCCTGAGTCAGCGTCACGCCTTCATGGCATTTGGCGCAGCTATCCGTACCAACCGCCGGTGACATGGTCTCTTTTGTCCCATTGAACGGCATGAGGATGTTGTGGATGCCGTGACAATCGGTGCAGACCGGCGAACGTGAAACACCGCGAACGATCGCCTGCCCGTGAATGCTCTGCATGAACTCGTTTGATTCCGTGCGATGGCACTTGCCGCATGTAATCGGAATGTTGACGCGCGCAATCGTCGACTGAGCGTTCGCAGCCGGCTCGATGTCGTGAGCGTTGTGACAGTCAGTACAGACTGCTGCGCTCATATTGCCGCGCGCGATGGCTTTGGCATGCACGCTTTCGCGATAAGCCAGCAGCGGACGGTTGCTAATCCCGCTTCCCTGCATCACGTTCTTGTCGCCATGACACCGGCCGCAAGTCTCAGCAATGTTCGCGCGATTAATCGTTGATTTCGGATCGCTGGCCGGCAACATTGTGGTCATGTCGCGATTGCGCGTGTGACAGTCGAGACAGCTTGCCGCTTTGGTGCCCGCTTGTAGCGCCTTGGCGTGAAATCCGCGTTCATACTCAGTGTGTGGTGTGTTGTGAAACAGCGAACCTGCCAGGTAGGGCAACTGTTTTCCCGGGCCGTGACAACCCTGGCATTCCAGGGTGGGAGGCGGCCCCGTTTGATTCGCGTTAGGCCCGCCGGTAACGCTTCCGGCATTCGGCTCAACTGACTGAGACGAATCCTGATTTGAATTGTTTTGCGCTGAGGCTGAGTTCAGGACAACAAACGAGAGTGACACGCAGAGCAGCACTGCGACCAGGAAGACTAAGGAAGGAGCAATGCGTTCCACGGCTCACTCGTTTTCCGGGAGGGATGACAAGTAAGGATAGCGCTCACGAAGTGATCGCGCGGTGATAAGCGTCACATCATCGATCCTGCTTTGCGCGCCAAGCTCCGGCAAAAATCCCAAACCCGCTGAGGCGAGAAAAAATAGCTCTCCCGATTGCTCGAGAGAGCCATAAGGAAAAGAGTAAAACGTAAGAGGCAGTAGTCCAGCTTTATTACTTCAACGATTTCATGTAGCCAACCAGAGCTTTGGCTTGATCGGGCGTAAGGCCTTTCTCTTTGAAGGCCGGCATGTTGGGCGGCTTCTCAGCCGTCTTGCCGTCGAGGACGACTTGGATCAAAACGTCATCGGCCTTTGTCTTATCCATCTTCTTTTCGGCCGTGGCGCCGTGGCACATCTTACACTTCGTGTTGTAAAGAGCCGCGACGTCATCATCACTGGCGCTACGAGCCGGTACAGAAATCAGCAACGCGGTCGCCACCAGCGGTATACCTACCAAAATAGCTGCGATCTTTTTCATTATGACTGTTACCTTCCTGAATGAAGCTTTATCTCTGAACAATCCCCTTCAACGGGAACGGAAGCTCATTGAGCAACGAGTATGCCGCGGCCAAACAGCGGAAAAGTACGACTTAATTGGAAAAACGTTGTGGGGTTTTTCTCAGAGGGTGGGCAAAGGTACGCACGCCTCTGGCGTGCATCAATCATCTGTCATAATTCGCGAGGGCACGCCGGAGGCGTGCGTACCGTCAAGCGGTTTTCTTATGACAGGTCGTGCACTTCTTTGAAGTTGGTCCTGTCGAGTCTGCTTTGACCTTCGCCACTGCGTCGTGACAATCGCCACAGGCATGATGGAACGCCTGCTGATTGTTCATCACTGTCGGTTCAGAGCTGCCTTCAAACTTAACAGTCGGGATCTCCGGTAGGAGTTTAGGTTTTTCGCCCGCCTTCGCATGACAGTCATGACACTTCGCGCCGATCGCATTGGGATCTTTCTCTATCAGGTCAGCGGTCAATGTCGTCGTGCGATCTGCCGGCCACGCTGTTTTGTGCGGCGGATGTTTCGCAGCCTCTGCGGCTGGTTGGGCGGTGTGATGACAGTCCACGCAGGCGATTGGCTTGGACAGATCAGCGCTGCGATTTTCGGTCTGGTGTT
>Ga0126375_10000472_pt1 | contig 11031 bp, 10 predicted proteins | sample PanSoiMetPlot_14_FD_109577 | JGI IMG/M metagenome (GOLD analysis project Ga0126375, IMG submission 109577) | Tropical forest soil microbial communities from Panama - MetaG Plot_14 | ecosystem: Environmental > Terrestrial > Soil > Tropical forest | place: Panama | collected 2016-02-17 | reverse complement strand
TGATGGAGTTTTTTACGCCGACCAAATTATGGCGAAGCATGACGAGAACTACATGCCGCCGGAAGCCGCGAAAGCCCTCGAGCAGGGCAAAGACATCAACAAGATAAAGAACTCAGCGAACGAAGCTGCTAAGACCTTGTCAAAATAGATTGATGCCGGCGGTCGCTTGTCTTCTTAAATAATGATTCCTGAAATCGGACAGTTCGCACTAATCCTGGCGCTGATGCTCGCCGTCACCCAGGCCACTCTGCCAATCATTGGCGCAGCCAAAGGCGTTCCGCAATTAGTCGCAATGGCGCGGCCGACTGCGCAGGCGCAATTCATCTTTGTTCTGATTGCTATCTCGTGCCTTGGCTATTCATTCATCACCAATGATTTTTCGGTTCTGAACGTTGCGACGAATTCGAATTCGCAATTGCCGCTGCAGTATCGTCTCGCGGCCACATGGGGTTCCCACGAAGGATCGCTGCTGCTCTGGACCTTCATGCTGACGGTTTGGATGGTTGCCGTAACCTTGTTCAGCAATCACCTGCCCAACGAACTGGTAGCGCGCGTGCTGTCAGTAATGGCGATGATCAGCACTGGCTTTTTGCTGTTCATGCTGTTGACGTCGAATCCGTTTCAGCGTTTGTTCCCAATTCCACCGGACGGTCGCGACCTCAATCCCCTGCTTCAGGATCCAGCAATGGTCGCGCACCCGCCAATGCTTTACATGGGCTACGTCGGATTTTGTGTCGCGTTCGCATTTGCGATTTCAGCTTTGATTAGCGGGCGGCTCGACGCCACCTGGGCCCGTTGGTCACGGCCGTGGACGACGATTGCCTGGATGTTTTTAACTTGCGGCATCGCGCTCGGAAGTTTCTGGGCTTACTACGAACTTGGCTGGGGTGGTTGGTGGTTTTGGGATCCGGTCGAGAACGCTTCGTTCATGCCCTGGTTAGTCGGCACCGCCTTGATTCATTCGCTTGCTGTGACCGAAAAGCGCGGCGGCTTCAAGAGCTGGACGGTGTTGCTGGCAATTGCCGCCTTCTCACTGAGCCTGTTGGGAACATTTCTGGTGCGTTCGGGCGTGCTGACATCCGTGCATGCCTTTGCGAATGACCCAAAGCGCGGCACGTTTATTCTTGGATTCCTGACTCTGGTGATTGGCGGATCGCTCGCCTTGTACGCATGGCGGGCGAAGCAAGTCGGACTCGGTTCCAAGTTTGAAGTCCTGTCGCGCGAATCTCTCTTGTTAACAAACAATGTACTCCTCATTGTGGCGGCGGGCTCAGTTTTACTCGGCACGCTGTATCCGCTCTTTATAGATGCGCTCAATCTCGGCAAGCTTTCAGTCGGTCCGCCGTATTTCAACAGCGTGTTTGTGCCGTTGATGGCTCCGGCAATGTTCCTGATCGGCGTGGGACCAATCGCGCGATGGAAACAGGCAAAGATTCCGGAACTGGCAGTGCGATTAAAATGGGCGTTTGCGCTCAGTTTGATCACTGCCGCACTGCTACCGTTCATAATTGGCGGCTGGAAATGGCGCGCCAGTCTTGGCCTGCTGATCGCAATCTGGATCGTAGCCACTGCACTGCAGAATATTTTCGGCCGGATCAAAGGTGGGTCCGGCGCCTCGAACTTCTTTGCACGTTTGCTGGCCCCGTCGCGCGCCTATTACGGGATGCAGTTGGCACACGTCGGAGTTGCGGTCTTCATCGCGGGCATCACGGTCGTCACGAGTTATCAGACTGAACGTGACGTGAAGATGAATATCGGCGACACAGTCAGCGTCGGCGGCTACCAGTTTCAATTGAAAAACCTGGCACGGGTTCAGGGCCCGAATTATGAAGCCATGCGCGCGGACATCGAAGTTTCCAAAGGCAATGAGCCGCCGTTCGTGCTCATGCACCCCGAGAAGCGCGCTTTCACCGCCGCCCAAAATGTAACTTCAGAGACGGCAATCGACCGCAGCATCTGGCGCGATCTCTATCTTTCCCTTGGCGATGAAGTTGACGGGGGCGCCTGGACTGTGCGGGTTTATCACAAGCCGCTGGTGAATTGGATTTGGGGCGGTGCGTTGCTGATGGCGATCGGCGGCGCCTTTGCCATCACGGACCGGCGTTACGCTCTGGCCAAAAAACAATCTCAAGAATCTGTAAAGAAGACCGAACCAGCCCCGAAGGTTGCGACGACGGCCGCGTCCTCTGCAGTTGAGTAGTCCCATGAACAAGTACTTGCTAATTCCATTGGTGCTGTTTATCGGACTCGTAGCGTTTTTGCTTGTGGGACTTCATAGGGATCCGCATGAGGTGCCGTCTCCGTTAATCAACAAGGCTGCGCCGGCTTTTCAACTACCGCAGTTGCACGAACCAACTAAAACGCTTTCAACGCAGGAGATGCGCGGAAAGGTTTACCTGATCAATTTCTGGGGCACCTGGTGCATCGCCTGTCGCGAAGAGCACCCGCTGCTCGTCAAGTATTCGAAAAGCGGCGCGGTGCCCATTTTGGGGGTTGATTATAAGTACGCTAACGACAGCACTGACGAACGCACTGCGGCGGTCCAATTCCTGGCCGAGGAGGGCAATCCCTACAGTCAAACAATTTATGACGCCGACGGGCGCACTTCGATCGATTACGGTGTTTACGGCGCGCCTGAGAGTTTTTTGATTGATAAGACGGGCGTAATCCGCTTCAAGCAGATCGGGCCAATTACCGACGAGGTTTGGAACAATAAGATTCTGCCTCTGGCAAGGCAACTGAATCAATGAAGTCAAGGGCGCAAATCACGAATGAGCTTCTCTCTGTGAAACTCCGTGGCTCTCTGTGCCTCTGTGGTGAATGCCGTCGCGAAAAGATTCACCACAGATACACAGAGGTCTCACAGAGATCCACAGAGGGGTTTCTGAGACGATTTTTTAAACAGCTTGCCTGGACGGTCGTTGTGCTTTGCGGCCTTTTGTTCGCGACTTCTGTCGCAACGATCGCGAAAGAGGCTCAGCCCAACGAAGACCCAAAGATCGAGCAGCGCATGAAGAACTTGACCGAGCAGTTGCGCTGTCTCGTTTGTCAGAACGAGACGCTGGCTGATTCCCGTGCCGACTTGGCCGAAGACTTGCGCAAGCAGATTCGCGAACAAATAAAAGCCGGCAAGAGTGATCAGGAAATCCTGGCGTTTCTGACTGAACGCTACGGAGACTTCGTCTTGTATAAGCCGCCCGTGAAGAAGACTACCTACCTGCTCTGGTTTGGGCCATTTGTTTTGCTGATTGCAGGAACCGTCGTGTTGTATCGATATCTGAAGAACCGTCGGGAGTTGATTGAGGAGAAGCCGCTCACTGCGGCCGAGCGCAAACGCGCCGAAGAGATTCTGCGAAACGCGTAACGCAAGCTGTCAGCTTGCGTCAGTGATTTTTGTAAGAATTAATTCGCAAGCTGACGGCCTGCGCTACTAAGATATGTTAACTTTTTGGATTATTGCCGCACTTCTAATCTTGCTGGCGCTATGGTTCGTCCTGCCTGCTCTCCTACAAAAACAGAATGAGGAAGAAGAAGTTGAGCGCCGCGAGGCGAACGTCCTGGTCTATAAAGATCAATATCGCGAACTCGAAGCTGATCTTAAGAGCGATCTCATCGGCGAAAAGCAATACCAGGACGAAAAGCAGGAGCTTGAGCGACGACTGCTTGAAGATGTAGCTAAGTCCGAGTCAAACAAACCCGCCACCGCAATTAAGAACGCTTTTGCGTATGGTGTTGCCGCCTTCATCCCGCTTGGGGCAATCATTTTTTACTTGTCGATCGGGAATCCAAAAGGAATCGACGCAGCCAACGCCCCACGACTGATGCCCGGAACGGCCACTGAGCAGTCAGGCGCCATGTCGCAACAACAGATCGCTGCCAACATCGACAAGCTGGCTGAGCGCCTTAAACAGAATCCCAACGATGTTCAGGGTTGGCAGATGCTGGCGCGCAGCTACATGATGCAGAGCCGATTTTCTGACGCCGCCGGCGCGTATGAACACCTGACCTCGATCAATTCAAAGGACGCCGACGCGTGGACCGATTATGCCGAAGCTTTGGCGTTGGCGAACAGCCAGAACCTCGCGGGCAAACCAACGGAAGCCATCAACCGCGCGCTGCAAATCGATCCGAAAAATCAAAAGGCGCTCGACCTGTCGGGTAGCGCCGCTTATCAGGCGGGCGATTACAAGAGGGCGATGGAGGAGTGGCAGAAGTTGCTGAAGATTCTTCCCGCCGGCTCGGAAGAGTTGCGAACGATCACCGCACAAATCTCAAAGGCTAAAGAGATGGCCGGCAGTAAAAATTCGAAATAAACTTACCAGGATTAACAAGGCTCGACGCATACGCGCGTTGGCCCGCATCTAACGAAATACGCCCCGGAGGCTCACATGTCCGAAAGAAAATCGATCGATTGTCGCGAGTATCCCAGCGAGGGTGGCTGCACGCTTCGCATGGAAGGAACCGAAGAAGAAGTTCTGGACGCGGCTGTAAATCATGCCATCACCAAACATGGCCACACAGACAATCCGGAGTTGCGTGAACAACTTCGCATCCTTTTAAAACCACTTAATTGATCTTCAGAGACGAATGACGAGAGATAACCTGCTATTTGCCATTATCGGTGTGCTGCTCGGTTTCATTGTCGGGTTTCTGTTTGCCAGCAATATTTCCCAGCGCGAAGCCGCAGTACGCAGCGGTGCAGCTGCCCAAAGCCAGAACCTGCCGCCTAATCATCCTCCCGTCGGCGGAGATCAAACCGGTGATGGCGGCCAGCAAATGCTGGCTTCAGTGCAAACCGCGATGAAACAGGCGCGAGAGAATCCGAACGACTTCGATGCGCAGGTAACCGCCGCCAAACTCCAGTATCAAATTCAACGATACGATCAAGCCATCGAGTATCTGCTGGCGGCGAATAAGGTCAAACCAACCGATTGGGATGTGCTCGCGATGCTGGGCATAGCCAATCTGGATGCCGGCCATTTCGATGCGGCTGAAAAGTGGTACCGGGCCGCGCTTCAGCAGAAGCCAAACGATATGCCAACTGCCGATGGGTTATGTGCTGCGTTGCTGAGCCTCGGCAAGGTTAAAGAAGCTGAGCAGGCAATCAACAAGCTGGCTAAAATCGATCCAACGAATCAGGATCTGGCACAGTTTCGTTCAAAGCTCGAGGAGTTAAAATCCAAATCGAAATAAGTCAAACCTAAATTGGCGAAATCACGCGCAGCACGAACCATCCTGATCGCGGGCCTGGTCGCCGGAACGCTCGACATTACTTACGCCTGCGTGTTCAGCTACATCCGACGTGGTGTCAAACCGATAGCGGTGTTGCAGTCGGTTGCCGGTGGCGCCCTGGGCCGCGAGGCTGCAACCGCCGGCGGAATAAGAACCGCTGCCCTCGGCCTGTTTTTTCATTTTTTGATTGCTTTAATTTTTGCGTCGTTCTACTACCTCGCGAGCCGCGTGATTCGATTCATGATTACGCACCCGATTATCAGCGGAATTCTTTACGGACTTTGTGTCTACCTGGTGATGTATGGAATCGTGCTTCGCGTTTCGGCAATTCACTCCACAACACTTCCGTGGGCTTATCCCTGGCCGGTACTGATCGGCAATCTCAGCATTCACATGTTTGGCATCGGTCTGTCGATCGCGCTGGTTACACGTAAGTTTTCAAGGTGAACACTCGCGCAACCCGAATTTTAGTGCGCTGCGTATGCGAATTCTCGACTTCATGGCCAACAGTAAAGAATAGTCCAAAAGAAGACCTCTGCGATCCTCTGCGTTGTCTCCTTTGCGTTCCTCTGCGGTAACTGGATTTTCACCGCAGAGAACGCCGAGGTCTTACGCGAGGCCCGCAGAGACAGTTGGAACGGACTTTTTTGCGATGCAAAGATAGGCTATCTTCTAAAAACCATGAATAAAAAACGCATCTTCACTCTTTCAATACTGCTTGTTCTCTGTTCCGCTCCAGTTTCAGCATCCCTCCAATCCGACACCTCCATCGAAACCTTCTGGGCGAAATTCAAAAGCGCGGTAATCAAAGGCGACAAGGAAAGCGTCGCGACTATGACACAGTTTCCAGTCGGTATGCCGTACGGCCAGGCGGTGGTTAAGACCAAAGCGCAGTTCTTGAAACGCTATCGCCACGTTTTCAATAGCGAAGCGAACGCTGCTAAGTGCTTCGCGGATGCGAAGCCTGAGACAGATCCCACGCGCCCAAAAGAATTTACGATCGGCTGCGACAATGGATCGGGACAGAAAGTTGTGATCTATGGGTTCTCGTTAACGAAAGCGGGTTGGAAATTCAAGTCACTGGACAATATTAACGAGTAAGACTTTTGGATGCTCTCTTCATTTGAGGTTATCTCTGCAAAGTCTCTCGGTGCTCTGCCTCTCTGCGGTGAATAATGAAAAGTCGCACCGCAGAGACGCGGAGAGCGCAGAGGTGGCGCAGAGAATGAACGCAAGAAACAACCTGAAGCTTGAACTCTAAACGACGCTTCACTCTGGTTCGATTGCCATCCTCGTCACATCCGACATCGGGATACGGTCGATCCTTCCGTTCTTCATCACGATGACAATCATGTTGCCTTCGACAATGACGCGCCTCACAGCGGACATTGGCCGGTCAATTTTGTCTCCGTTCTTTTGCTCAACAATCAGGCGCGCACCAGACAGAACTACTTCCTGAGGTTTCGTCTTCTTCGCAGGTGGGGTTGTTTCGACAGGTTTCTCAACCGGCTTTTCTTCAGCTGGCTTCTCCTCAGCCGGCTTCTCCTCGACCGGCTTTGATATTTCAGTCTCGGTTCCAGTTGGCTTGGCCGGTTCGGGCTTGTTTGCCGCAGTCGATTTCGCCGGCGCCGGACGAGTGCTTCGCCGCGGTGGCGTCCGGCTGCTTCGGCGCGAGGTGGTCGAAGTTGTTTTCTTCGCAGTGGCCGTCTCTTCAGCAGGCTTCTCTGCACTGTTCTCCGGCGATGGTGTCGGCTTTGGCTCGGCACTCTCTGCCACCGTTTCAGTTGGAGGACGCGGTATGGTGGCACCGACTGAGCTCAATCGATTGGCGCCCCCTTTCTCGGGCGCTTCTTCCGACTCAGCAGTCGACGGCTCAGCGACGGGAATGCCGCCGCTGAATTGCGCAAAGGTCCCGCCAAAACGAATGTGATACGTGCCAGGCTCATCACCGGGAGTGCGCGCCTCAACACGCAAAATCAGAATTTGATGCGTTCGCAGGTAGATGCCTTTGGTAATTTCCGGGGCCTGCGAAGACGCGTAAACCGTCGCCTTCAACAATGGCCTGAAGGTAACGGCCGTAAAGATATCGATGTCACCATTCAGGTTCTTGCTATCGACGGTAATGAGCAGATCACCGGGACTCGCCTCAAATGCGTAATAATGCCGCGTCAAACGAGGATCGCCGAGATCCAGCGCTTTGATCTTTCCGTTAATTTCGTTTGAGAGAACAGGCGTGGGCAGACTCTGGTCAGTGGACTGAGCCGGCACGCGGCTGATAACGACAAATAAAATTGCCAGAGCGAACAACCACCAGAAGATCTTTGGCGTGATCGACGACATCGCAAAACAAGAATCACATCCGCCTTTCGAGCAAAGAATAGGCGCCCCACCTCTTTTGCTTCCAGGCAAACGATTCAATCGATGAGTTAGATTAACAGATTTAGGTTAAGAGTTCAGCCTTCGGACGGGAAAGCAAGATGGTTCCGAAAACGCGGAGACTATTTGCCCAACGCGCGCAGCCGTTCCGCATCTGCGGGCGCCAGGTGTTTTGACGGTTGAGCCGCGACAAACGGCCGGAAGTCTGGCTGGTCCGTGAAGATTCCGAACATTGGCGCCGCTCTTTGCTCCAAAAGATTCGACGAACGCAATCCCAGCAAAAGTTCGATCGTGCGCAGCATGCTCAATTGATCGTACCGGTCGCTGACGACGGCCCCACGTTTGACGTAGGGTCCGGCGGCAAACGCAATTGTACGCGTGGCATCAACATGGTCGGCGCCGTTCTGCGCGTCATCCTCTACCACCAGCACCAGCGAATCCTTCCAGATTGGACTGTGCGAAATAATCTCCAGAATCCTTCCCAGCGCCGCGTCGTTCTGCGCCATGAATTGGAAAGCATTCAGGATCGTGGTTTTGTTGCCGTCCGTGTGATCGTTGGGCAGCCAGATGTAATTCAGCTGAGCCACGTTATTCAAACGCAACTGGTTCTCAAAGTCCTTCTTCCATTCGCGGACGCGATCAAGGTCCGAAACCTTCAAATCCCACGAGCGATAACTAAAAGGATAGTGATAGAGATAGTCAGCGAATTTTCGACGCAGGACGAGATCTTTCGCAACCACACGCGCGAAAGTCTGGTCACCGGTGAGGAAGTGTGACAACGCTTTCAAGAACGCGGGATTTCCGAGAACCCGGTAAGCGTCTTCGCGCGTCGCGCCCCGGCCATAAAACGGCTTCATCAACTCATTGAATTCCTGCCCGCGATCTTCGCCCGCTGCCGCGACGATCGTCTTATCGTAAAACTTGCGGGCCAAAACGCTCTGGACCCCGAACTTCTCCACAAAAATTCGGTACGCACGAGTGAACAGAAAATAATTCTCACCATAAATCCGGTAATCGATACCCCGATCATCGAGTAGATCCCAAAGATAGACAGGCGACATCGTTGCCGGCACCGTGCCAAACGGATAGCCTTTCCAACGCTCGGAATAAGTCACATTACCGAACCACTCGGTGAAAGGACTGGCGTATCCACTGGTGGTGAACGAGTGGCCAAGCACGCTTATCTCACCATTGACAAAGAAATTATCGAGCGTCACAAATTCCCGCGCGAGTTGATGATGAACGGGCGATATGGCCTCGCCGAACATGGTTAACCGGGGATCGCCGTTGCCTTTGCCCAGATCGCCGAGAACCTGATCGTAGGTGCGATTCTCCTTGATGATGTAAAAGACATGTTTGATCGGCACATCCAAACGAACCTGCTGATTAAAAACAGGGGCCCCTGAGTTTGCCGGCGTGTTCTGCGCTTCTTTTTCGACATCATTCAAGGGAACGATCGACACGGTCCCATGAAGTAAATTCAAAACATACTGTGGTACGCGGCTGGCCTGACCGGCGCGCGGGCCTTCGGGGTTCGGCCGGCGCGGCCGTATCCCTTTCGCGTTGAGAACGATCAATTGCTGCCCGTCCCCGATCACCTTGGTGGGATACCAGCCTGTTGGCAGCGTCAATTGGATGGCCCGCGTTGCTCGATCCAGAACCGCGAGTGAATTCGTATCTGACAGCGTTACGTACAGCCGGTTCGAATCCACAAAACAAGAGGACGGTGCGGTCCCGAATGAACTCCCCTGCGCCGCCAGCGAGATCGTTGAAACCAGAGTGTTCGTTCGCGTGCTGATGACTGAGAGAGAATCTGAGCCAGTGTTGACGACGTAGAGAAGATTGCCGTCGCTGCACATTTCCTGCGGCGTGCGACCTACGGCGATTGACTTAAGCTGCTTCAGATACTTATCGAACACGAGCAGCTTGTTCTCGCCCAGGAGAGTCATATAGAACTTGTCGCCGACAGCCCGGACCGCGTATGGAAAATATCCCAGCTCGATTTCCTCTTCGGTGGCTCCGGTTTCTGTGTTCAGGATTGACAGCCGGCCGTTTAAGTAAGCGCCCTTCGCGTTCTTAACGGCCAGATAGGCGACCATCAAACGCACCGAATCGATCTGCGCGATGCCGGCGGTAAAACCGCCAACCTTATATTCCCTGCGGACATTGAATTGTTTGTCGATGCGGAAGACTTTCTGATCAAAGCCACCGCTGATGTACAGATCGCCGTAGGGACCAACTACCGCGCTGGGAAACAGCGAATGGATCTTCAGCGTTTTTTCCACGCGGCCGGATTCAATATCGACGACAGAAACCTCCTGAGGTTCCTTGTAGTAATGACCCGTGTCGAGTACGACCAGCTTGCCGGCAAACGGAACTGCTTCAAAAGGCAGCCTGCCGACTTCAACCTGGCGGCCCGCCGGCGCAATGCGCCAACCGGTAGGCAATTCTATTTCGTTATTTTGCGTAGCCCTGGACTTGCGCTGCTCCTCAGCAACATACGGCAGAATCTGATCGTAGGGCGTGCCGCGCGCGAATTCCCATAAGCCACGATTCAGTTCCTCCTCTTCCGATGGATCATCGAATCGGCGTTCCTTTTCACGGGCTGGCTGTCGTGTCTTGCGAGTGTCTTTTACAGGGCGCCCGCGACGCTCAGGCCTGACCTGTGCCCAGTTAAGTGATACCGGAATCAGTAAGATTGAAACGATGAAGAGCGCGAACCGGAAGAATTTTGTGATAGTCAAATAAGTGAGCATTCAAATTTGCGACAAGAATTTTCGGATAAGAAGACGAATTTTGGACCGCACAGTTTCTCGTATTGGGTTGGCAGGGTCAAATGAAAAGAGTCTTAACTTCTTTCGCAGTCGCGTGGCTGACTCTCAGTTCAACCCGAAGCGTCGAAAGAAAGTAGCCGTAGGTCGAATCCCGATTTATCGGGAGGAGACCTCTGGTATCCGTTAAGATCCGCGTTGGCACCCCTTTCGAGTCTGTCGGAAAAATGAACCTCTGTGGTTCTCTGTGCATCCTCTGTGACTCTGTGGTGAATGAATTCCTTAGCAAATTTAACCAGAGAGACACCGAGGACCACAGAGGTTACACAGAGAAATGCTTTTTTCCGCCAGATTCTTTCAGGGAGCGGACTAATTAAAATGACCGGATCCCGTGGTCTGACGACCACCGGCTACTATCTTGCAGCCCTCGGGCTGCGAGGTGGTTTTCGAAAGTCGATTCAAGCGAAGTTAAAACCCTGCCGGCTTTTCCGTGACTACTCCGAACGCACGTTCCAGCGCCAGTCCCACCTGACCAATCAGACCGTCATCGAACAATCGGCCCAGAATTGTTATGCCGTGCGGGACGCGTCGCGGCGGATTGAATTTGGGTAAAGGGTTCGCCGGATCCGGCGCCCAATCGCTTCTCGCTTCT
>Ga0126375_10000469_pt1 | contig 11057 bp, 10 predicted proteins | sample PanSoiMetPlot_14_FD_109577 | JGI IMG/M metagenome (GOLD analysis project Ga0126375, IMG submission 109577) | Tropical forest soil microbial communities from Panama - MetaG Plot_14 | ecosystem: Environmental > Terrestrial > Soil > Tropical forest | place: Panama | collected 2016-02-17 | reverse complement strand
GGATGCGGGCTGCGCAGGATCTTGCCGACCAGCATGCCAGGCAGAAAAAAATCGGCACCGAACTTGGCGCGGCCCGTCACCTTATCGAAGCCGTCATGCTTGACCGGTGAAGTCCCGACGATCTTGAGCTTGCGGTCGGGATTGAAACCGCTCTTGTCGAGAATTGTGGACATATCAGGCCTCTCTCATTTCTTTGGCAGCGGCGAGCACCGAGCGAACGATCTTGTCGTAGCCGGTGCAGCGGCACAGATTGCCGGCGAGCCAATAACGCACTTCGGTCTCGGTGGGATCGGGATTGCGATCGAGCAGCGCTTTTGCGGCAATCAGGATTCCCGGCGTGCAGATGCCGCATTGGGAACCGTTGAGCTCAAGAAAATAGTGCTGCAATGGATGCAGCTTTTCACCCTGCGCCATGCCTTCGATGGTCTCGATCTGTTTGCCGTCGGCCTCCACCGCCAGCATCAGGCATGAGCAGATCATGGTGCCGTCGACCATAACGGTGCAGGCACCGCAGTCGCCGGTGCCGCACCCTTCCTTGGTGCCGGTCAACATCATTTCGTCGCGCAGAACGTCGAGGAGCGTTTGCTGGGGCTCACACAGATATTCGTATTCGTCGCCATTCACCGTCGTGGCAACGTGGTATTTCTTGCTCATGTGTTCTGCCTCGCCCGTTCCAACGCCAACAGGGCGGCGCGTTTCGCCAGCACCCCGGCCACTTTGATGCGATATTCCTTGGTGCCGCGCTTGTCGTCGATCGGCCGACATGCCGCTGCGGCCGCCTGCGCGAGCCGGTCGAGCGCCCGCGTATCGACGGGCGAGCCGATGAGCGCCGCACCGGCCTCCTCGATCAGGAGCGGGGTCGGCGCGACCGCGCCAAGCGCAACCCGCGCCGCTATGCAGACGCCGCCCGCATCAAGCGTGATGCTGACGCCGACACCGACCACGGCGATGTCCATTTCGGTGCGCGGCGTCATGCGCAGATAGGCATCGCCGGAACCGACGGGCCGCGATGGAAACCGGAAGGAGACGATGATCTCGCCTTTATCGAGCGAGGTCTTGCCGGGGCCGATCGGGATGTCTTCAACCGGAACATCCCTCGCGCCGTTCGGGCCGGCAATACGCGCAATTGCTCCGGCGGCGATCAAGGCCGGCACGCTGTCGGCAGCCGGGGAGGCATTGCAAAGATTACCCCCCATAGTGGCACGACCTTTGATTTGCATGGATCCGATCAGCTTCACCCCATCGACCACGCCTGGCCAAGCCTTGCAGAACGCCTCATGATCCGTCAGTTCCATGCCGGTCACGGCGGCACCTACCCTGAAGACGCCGTTCTCGACCGCTATCTGCCGGAGTTCCGGTATTTTTTTGATATCGACCACCAGATCGGGCTCGATCAGGTCGGTTTCCATCTGAACGATAACGTCGGTACCGCCGGCCAGAATGCGGCTAGTTCCGGATGCGCCGGCGAGCAACGCAATGGCATCGCCGAGCGAAGAGGGAGCCTCATATCTAAGTGAATTCATTTTCCTCCCCGAAGTGCCCTCCGTATGATTATTGCTGCGCGAACTGCACATGCGCGTCAGGACGCCTTCCTCGCCAAAGAGTGCTCTATTTCCGGCGGCGTCGCAAGGACACTGCATGTCACGCACTGAAAACCGCAAAATCTATCATTAGTTCTCAGTACTGCTCTCACAGTTGCGGCGCGCGCGATGTGCTAAATGAGCGGCAGAATTGGAGTCCCCACGTTTGACTACCCTTCACAACAGCTCAACCATCCACTCAGGCATCGACTCGCGCTACGCGTGGGCGCGGCTCGCCGCATCCGTCGCATTTGGCACGGTTGGCGGCGTCGGCATGTGGTCGATGCCCGTGGTCTTGTCCTCCGTCCAAGCCGAGTTCGGCGTGCTGCGGGCCGACGCTTCGCTGCCATTTACGCTCACCATGCTCGGCTTTGCGTGCGGGGGCGTCGCCATGGGGCGGCTCCAGGACCGGTTCGGCATATTAGCCCCAGCGCTGTTGGGGATCGGCGCGCTCTCGCTAGGTTTCTTGGCGGCCTCGATATCTCCCAGCCTGTGGACCTTCGCGCTAGCCTACCTTGTAATCGGCGTCGGCGGCTCGTCGACTTTCGGACCGATCATGACCGATGTGTCGTTTTGGTTTACGGCGCATCGCGGCATTGCGGTCGCAATCGCTGCGGCGGGCAACTATATAGCCGGGACGGTTTGGCCGCCGGTGATCCAGCACGCAGTCGCGGCCGCCGGCTGGCGCGCGACCCATGCGGGCATCAGCCTTGCTTGCCTCGCGATGATGTTGCCCCTGCTCGCTGTGTTGCGGCGGCCCGCGCCGCGCAATGCCCCGGCTCAGACCGTGGCCGCGCGGATGAGCGTACCCCACTTGCCGCCCAGCCTACTGCAAGTGCTACTTTGCATCGCAGGATTCGCCTGTTGCGTCGCCATGGCAATGCCCCAGGTCCACATCGTGGCCTATTGCGGCGATCTCGGCTATGGCGTAGCGCGCGGCGCCGAGATGCTGTCGCTGATGCTGGGATTTGGCATTGTCAGCCGCATCGGATCGGGTTTCATCGCCGACCGCATCGGCTCGCTCGCAACCCTCCTTTTGAGCTCGACCGCGCAGGGTATGGCGCTGCTGCTTTATGTAATGTTTGACGGACTGATGTCGCTTTACGTGATCTCGGCCCTGTTTGGCCTGTTCCAGGGTGGCATCGTACCAAGCTACGCTTTCATCGTACGTGAATATTTTCCGCCGTCCGAAGTGGGGACCAGACTGGGCGTCGTGTTGATGATGACGTTGTTCGGCATGGCATTTGGAGGCTGGATGTCGGGCGCTGTCTTCGATTATTTCGGGTCCTACCAGACGGCATTCCTGAACGGCCTCGCCTGGAACCTCCTCAACCTCGTCATCGCTGCTTGGCTGTTCACCCGCGGCAAAGAGCGTCCGGCGCCGACCTGAAATTTCCGCGAGGGCGTTGCGCATTCCGCCAATTTGTTGGAAATTACCAACAATTTCTTGTAGCTGGGGCGGAACAATGAAGGCACTTGTCCTATATGTCGGTTTCGTGGTCGTTGGCGCAATACTATCGGCTTTGTTGGGTGTCTACCTGGAAACAGCCATCTCTTCGACCGTCAGCTTGATCGTGTTCCTCACCTGCTTCTTTGCAAATTTCGCGGTGTCATGGATCATCGTCATCTATATTATGGACGGTACGCTTAAGAAGTCGGACGCGTAGCTGGTAGGCCGAAAGGCTCACTCGCTCCTGATGTTCGATTCGCGGATCGCACGGCCGTAGTCGTCAAAGCGTCGGCGCAACTCGGCCGCGAAAGCAGCACCGCATTTGCCCACCGTGAAGAGGCCGAGCGATTTCAGCTTGGGCTTGACGGCGGGCGCACGCAATGCCGCCGTCAACCATTCTGCAAGCTCACCTACGACAGCAGCAGGGGTCTTGGCCGGGACGACCGCTCCGAACCACACTTCCGCTTCGAAATCCCTGAAACCAAGCTCGGCGACGGCCGGGACTTGCGGCAAAAAATCGATACGGGTTCGCGAGGTGGTGGCGAGCGCGCGAAATTGGCCATTTTCCAGTTGCTCCGCGACTTCCGAGTAGTTCACCAGGACTGAATCGACGTGCTTGCCAAGCAATGCATTAACCGCCGGTCCGTTGCCATTGAACGGCACAAAGGTCATGTTCACGCCCGCGAGGTGCTTGAGCATCTCGAACGCTAAGTGCTGGGTGCTCGCCGGCCCGACGCTTGCGAGCGTCAACTCGCCGGGCTTCGCGCGCGCCGCATCGAGCATCTCGGCGAGGCTGTGATAAGCGGAGCCCCCACCGACCACAATGACCTGCGGCGAGGAGACGAGTTGGCAGATCGGCTCGAAGCTCGTCAGCGGATCGTAGGAGAGTTTCCGCAAGTGCGGGTTGATGACGAAGGCGTTGGCATTGAACAGCACCGTGTTGCCGTCGGGCGCGGCGCGGGACGCGGCCTCGGTCGCAATTATGGTCCCGGCGCCGGAGCGGTTCTCAATCAGCGTGCCTACCCCGTGCGCCTTACCGATCTCCTCGGCAACGAGCCGCGCCAGAATGTCTGCGGTGCCGCCGGGCGCAAACGGTACCACGAACTTGATCATCCGGCTCGTCTGCGCTTGCGCTGCCAAGCCCAAGAGTGCGCAGAATGTAATTGCCCCCATCAAGCGACGCAGCATTAAAATCTCACCCGGCATGCAATTTCTTGCTTATCGTTATGTCCACGCCGCTATAGCGCGCCCCCGCCGCGGAGCCAGCCGCGGGCACGGTCGCCGTAAACGTCGTAGCCTGCTGCGGTGACCGCCACGGTATCCTCGAGCTTGATGAAGCCGCGGCGGGGGTGCAGCAGGGTCGTTTCCACGGAAATCACCATCCCGGCCTCGAGCGGACGATGGGCGTCCTCATCCGTGTACGGCACCGGACCGCTGTTGGTGAGCCGTGGCGCCTCGTGGCTGACGAGGCCCATGCCATGGGCAAGAAAATGCAGGTGGTTGTGCTGCCGGGAGCGGCGCACCAGCGGCTCGGCGGCCGCGTAGATCTCGCCGCCCATGGCGCCAGCCTTGATGGGGCTGAAAGCGGCGCGCTGGACTTGTTCGATTTCGTCGAGCAGTTCGCCGAGTTCGGCGTCAGGGTCGCCGAGTATCGCCATACGGGCAACATCACCAATGTAGCCATGGTAATTGCCGCCGGAATCGAGGGACAGGACGTCGCCCTCTTCCCATTTCTGCTCGGAGGGCGCGCGATTGTGACTCGTGCCTGCGGCGATCAAGCAGTATTCGAAGGTGAGGCCGCGGTTGGTCTCCTCTCGACGCAGGGCCTCCGTCAGTTCGAGCTTGGTGGTTCCTGGCCCGTGATGTTCGACCACCGCCAGCATGGAGTCGATCACGCGATCCGACGCGATGCGCAGCTTCTCGAGCTCATCGGCATTCTTGCGCGCACGCTGCCGTTCCAGCACGACTAGCGCGTCCACGATTTCGACATCCGGGAAAGCGCTACGCAATGTCATGCCGGCATCGAGCGGCAGGAACGCCATCTCAACCCCGATGCGGCGCGGCCGCAGGTCGAGTCGGCGGATATGGTCGATTGCCTTGTGCACAGCATCGACAGAGCCCGCAGAAGCCGTCTGTGCGGTCGCAACCCAAAACGGTCTGACTTCCCGCTGAAAGCCTTCCAGCCGGTGCCCGAAATAGGCGGCCTTATCCACCGCGCCTTTGACGTAGACGAACACCGGCAGATAACGGCTGACGCCCATGGCGTCCATGTAGTCGAAGAACAAGGCGCGATGGCCGCCGAGAAGGTATTGGACATTGTGTTTGGACGTAGCGACAAGCACGTCGAGACCTGCCTCGTCCATGAGGCGATCGAGACGATCGGCGTCAAACGGGACGTGTGCCCCGAGATCCGATGGCTTAGCTTGCGTGAGCATATTCGCTGCTCCCTTCGGCTCGCTGGTTTCGCCCCGAACATGTTAACGGCTCGGCGGCAGGATGGAATGAGGATACATCACCGGAAACCGAATGGGAGGCCATCGGGACGTTTTCGGTGAATGTGCCCTCTTACCTCGTCCCCTTCTTGCGCGCAGAGGAGATCGCCTTCGCGCAATAGACCTCATCGGAACGCGTTCCAAGTTTCGGGGCGGGTCAGACATGCGCCGCGACCCGTTGCCCGGGGACCTGAACGGCGTAAGATATAGATTGACCAACCGCCCCGAAGCGTACGCCGATGAGCAATTTCTTCGAAGACGCGTTGAACGGCCGCATTCAAGAAATGATCGACGCGTGCACGCGTTGCGGGAAGTGTGTCGAGGCCTGCCCGGTCAAGACCCCAGCCGGTGTTGTGGCGCCAGCTCAGGAGGTGGTTTCCGGTGTCATCGATATCCTGCGTACTGGCGACGGCCCCGCCGCATCTCAGCGTTGGGCGTCGACATGCATGCTCACCGGGGACTGCATCAATGCCTGCGATTACGGGGTCAATCCGCGCTTCATGCTCTCGATGGCGCGTCTCGCCATGGCAAAGGCGAAGACGGAGCCGCGCGAGCAGCGCCGCCAGGGCGTTGAGACGTTCCGTAAGCTCAATCTTGAGGTCACGGTGCAGTCGCGCATGCAGCTCGACGACGACGTTCTGGCTCGACTCGGCCAAAGGATCGCGGCGGCTGGCAGCGGCGAAAAGGATACGAACGAAGGTTCAACGCCGGACTTCGTCTTCTATACCGGCTGCAATTTGTTAAAGACACCGCATATCGCATTGTTGGCACTTGATATTATGGACGCGCTCGGCGTCACCTATCAGGTCATGGGCGGGCCGACCCATTGCTGCGGGATCGGCCAATTGCGGACCGGCGACACTGCGGTCTCCGCCAATATGGCGCAAACCACCATGAAGAAGCTCGCCCGTTCTGGGCAAGTTGTGACGTGGTGTGCGAGCTGCCAGGTCCAATTTACTGAAGTGATGCTGCCGGCCTACGAACGGCAGACGGGCAGCCGTCCTTTTGAGATGACCCCCTTCATGCGGTATCTCGGCGAGCGGCACGACGACTTGCGCCCGTTGTTGCGACTGCCGGTGCCGATGCGTGTGGCGCTGCACCGTCATCCGGGCATTCCGGGCGTGATCGAGGCCGCCACCAGGCTCCTGGCTGCAATCCCGGGCATCGAACTTGTCGACCTCGGCCAGCCAGCGATCGGGCTGATGAGCAATGCCTTGCGCACCTTGCCGGACTACAAGAAGAAACTTCAGCTTCAGGAGCTTGAGGCAGCGCGCGATGCTGGCGTCGATGCGCTGGTCGCCGTGTATCACGTCGATCACCGCGAGCTGTGCGCGCACGAGCGCGATTGGCCGTTCCAGATTCTCAATCTGCTCGAAGTGGTCGGCGCCAGCATGGGCCTTGCTTATCCGGATCACTACAAGCGGCTAAAGCTACTTCAAGACGTCAACCTCATCATGGCGGAATGTCGTGAACTTCTCGCCCATCACGGGATAGCGGAGGAGGCCGCAAGAGCGTCTATCAGGGCGATGCTGGACGAACAGCCGCTGCCGCTGCAGGGCAAGCCGGCGGTGCAACCTGCCCTGTGAGTACGGCACCAACGCCGCCAACATCGAAGCGGCTGCGGCGCGGCGTTCCGCAAGGGAGGGCGAGAATGCCATCACGTCCTGATCGCGTGAGCGCGACGTTTCTCGCCCTCCGGACCGCGAGGAATTGCCTGTGTTCCTATCGAATTTGTCGAACAATCAGGCAGGCAAGGAGTGAGCCGATTATAACTCCTGTCCGAACCCAAACGACTGACAACGCAGCACTCCCAACATCTCCGTGATCGCCAAGATAGTAAGGAACAATGAATCCGAGGATGAAGCCCGCATAAGCGGGCCGAGAGCCACTCCGACAATTTTTGCGACAATCCGGGTGGCCCGGTTCATTATCGAAGGCACCAGTTTTGTTGCAAGCAAGAGCCCCTATGGGATGCCGGCGCCATTTTTTTGTAAACTTGTGGTGGCGCAATTTCCCCGATAGGTTCGCCTCCGACCCATTAAATACGGCCCAGTTGAAAGCCCAGATCGAAAGTATCATGCAGATTCGCGACGGAATCGCCAAAGCTATCGGCGACACCCCCCTTATCAAGCTTAAGCGCGCATCGGAAGAAACCGGCTGCACCATACTCGGCAAGGCCGAATTCATGAATCCTGGCCAGTCGGTCAAGGATCGGGCGGCGTTATTCATCATCGAGGATGCGGTAAAAAGAGGCCATCTGCGCCCCGGCGGTGTGATCGTCGAGGGCACCGCCGGGAACACCGGCATCGGCCTTGCGCTGGTGGGCAATGCGCTCGGTTTTCGCAGCGTGATCGTGATACCGGATACGCAAAGCCAGGAGAAGAAGGATGCGCTGCGCATTTGTGGCGCTGAGCTCATAGAGGTACCGGCGGTTCCCTTTGCGAACCCCAACAACTATGTAAAATTGTCCGGCCGGCTCGCCGACGAGTTGGCCAAGACCGACCGCAATGGCGCGATCTGGGCCAATCAGTTCGACAACGTCGCCAACCGCGACGGTCACATGCAAACGACCGGCCCGGAAATCTGGAGCCAGACCGACGGCAAGGTTGACGGCTTTACGTGCGCGGTCGGTACTGGCGGAACGCTGGCGGGCGTCGCCTTCGCCCTCAAAGAGCGAAATAAATCCATCAAGATTGCGCTTGCCGACCCGTTCGGTGCCGCGCTCTACAGTTACTACACCACCGGCGTGCTCAAGTCCGAGGGCTCCTCGATTACCGAAGGAATCGGGCAGGGCCGCATTACCAAAAATCTGGAAGGGGCGCCGATCGATATCGCCTATCGGATCCCCGATGAGGAAGCGGTGGCGCTTATTTTCGACTTGCTGGAGCACGAAGGCCTGTGCCTCGGGGGATCGTCCGGTATCAACGTCGCCGGCGCGATCCGGCTGGCGCGCGAGCTTGGACCGGGGCATACCGTCGTGACCGTGCTTGCCGATTACGGCACACGCTATCAGACCAAGTTGTTCAATCCGGAATTTTTGCGCACGAAGGGATTGCCGGTCCCCTCCTGGCTGGAGCGCAAATCAAGCCTTAAGGTACCGTTCGAGAAGGCATGACGCGGCAACGTGGTGACCTAACCGATTGGAGCGGTTCCTGATATGATTCAACCTCTGCTCTTGCGGCAGCTCGGCAAGCAAGACGTAGCTGGCCAAGGCCGGCCATAACTGTGGAGAAGTTATTCGATATGACCGGAACGCACCCAGTGTCCGAGATACACAATTGATCCTCCCGCCCCCGCATCCGGTCTCAAAGTGGTTGGTGACGACCGATTGGCTTGCCGCCAATCTTGGCGCACCGGGCGTCGTTGTGCTCGACGGCTCGTTTTATCTGCCCGCGATGAAGCGGGATGCAGCGGCGGAATATCTTGCGGGCCACATTCCGGGGGCGATCCGTTTCGACATCGACGAAGTCGCCGATCATTCAAGCCATCTGCCTCACATGCTGCCATCGCCCGAGGACTTCGCGGCTGCAGCCGGCAAACTTGGCATCGGCGATCACGACACCATTATCGCCTATGACGCCCACGGAATGTTTTCATCGCCGCGGGTCTGGTTCACTTTTCGCCTGTTCGGTGCCGACAATGTCTTCATCCTTGAAGGCGGACTTCCGAAATGGAAAGCCGAAGGCCGTGCGCTCGAGAGTGGAACGGTTGCACATCCGATCAAGACCTTTGCGGCGCGCAGGCGCGGCGATGTTGTAGCCTCGTTGGCCCGAGTCCAAGAGGCACTTGCGTCTCGCAGCGCTCAAATCGTTGACGCACGGTCTGCCGAACGCTTTCGGGGCGAAGCACCCGAACCGCGACAGGGGGTCCGCTCCGGCCATATGCCCGGCTCGTACAACGTGCCATCTACTTCGCTCGTGAAAGACGGTCGGCTGCTGGGGCGCGGCCAGCTCGAGCAAGCCTTTGCGGCGAGTGGGATCGACCTCGACAAACCGATCATCACAAGCTGTGGCTCGGGCGTTTCGGCCGCGCTGCTGTGGCTTGCCCTTGACGCCATCGGCAGCGAACCGGCAGCCCTTTATGATGGCTCCTGGGCGGAATGGGGCGCGCGGGAGGATTTGCCGCTAGCGATTGGACCAGCGGCTGCGAAACCGCGAGCGTGAGCCCGGGCGGTAGCGAGCGAAATCCGGAACTGCTAGTGGAAAGCGCCACTGGCGGGTTTCGCAGGCGCTCAATCCACCCGCTAATGCAATATCTGGCTGAGAAACAGCTTGGTCCGTTCATGCTGCGGATTGGCGAAAAACGGCGCCGGCGCGTTGATCTCGATGATCTGGCCAGCATCCATGAACACGATGCGATTGGCGACCTGGCGGGCGAATGTCATTTCATGGGTGACGACCAGCATGGTCATGCCGTCGAGCGCGAGCGCCACCATGGTGTCGAGCACTTCTTTGACCATTTCGGGGTCGAGCGCCGAGGTCGGTTCATCGAACATCATCAGCTTCGGGCTCATGCACAGCGCCCGGGCTATAGCAACGCGCTGCTGCTGACCGCCCGAAAGCTGGGCCGGATATTTTTCGGCCTGCTCAGGAATTTTCACGCGCGCAAGAAAGTGCATCGCCCGTTGCTCGGCTTCCCGCCTCGGCATGCCCTGCACGTGAATCGGCGCCAGCGCGCAATTTTCCAGCACGGTTAGGTGCGGAAACAGGTTGAATTGCTGAAATACCATCCCAACCTCGCGCCGGATGGCGTCGACGCGCCGGATGTCATGGGTGAGCACCGTTCCGTTGACGACGATTTCGCCGCGCTGGAAATCTTCAAGCCGGTTGATGCAACGTAACAGGGTCGACTTGCCCGACCCGGACGGTCCACAAATAACGATGCGCTCACCGCGGTCAACCTTGAGATTGATGTCGGCGAGTACATGAAACGCGCCGAACCATTTATGCAAACCCGTGATCTCCACGGCGGGGGGATCGGCTGTGGTGCCGGTTCCCATGCTCATCGCTTTTCTCCCGCCTCGAGTCTTTTCTCGATGCCGCTGGCATAACTCGACATTGCGTAACAGCAAACGAAATAGACCAGCGCGGCAAAGATATATCCGGTTGCGCTCGTAACTGGCGTCGCCCATTTGGGATCCGCGCGCGCGACTTCGATGGTTTTGAGGAAGTCGAAGATGCCGACGAAAAATACCAGCGTGGTATCCTTGAACAGCGCGATAAAGCTGTTGACGATGTTAGGGATCGTCACCTTGAGCGCCTGCGGCAGAACGATGAGACGCTGCGACTGCCAATAGGACAGGCCGAGCGCATGGGCGGCCTCGTATTGGCCTTTGGGAATGGACTCCAAGCCAGCGCGCACCACCTCGGCCATGTATGCGGCAGAGAACAGCGCCACCCCGACCAGCGCGCGCACCAGCTTATCGGGCGACCAAGTCTCCGGCACGAAAAGCGGGAGCATCACACTTGCCATGAACAGCACCGTGATCAGGGGCACGCCACCGACAAACTCGATGAACAAAGTCGACAGCAGCCG
>Ga0126375_10000468_pt1 | contig 11062 bp, 8 predicted proteins | sample PanSoiMetPlot_14_FD_109577 | JGI IMG/M metagenome (GOLD analysis project Ga0126375, IMG submission 109577) | Tropical forest soil microbial communities from Panama - MetaG Plot_14 | ecosystem: Environmental > Terrestrial > Soil > Tropical forest | place: Panama | collected 2016-02-17 | reverse complement strand
GGGTGGCTAATTGCAGGCTCCGGAGCCTGGCACCTGGTGCTGATTGCCTGCATTGTCTTCATTCCGCCGGTGCGCGACGCCTTCGCCATCGCGCTGATTTTTTCGGGCGGCAGTTTAGTCGACCGCCCCTACGCGCACACCGACATTGGAGATGATGCCGAGGTCGTCGAGTTCACGACCGAGAAGTTTCACTATCCGGAAGGCTATTTCCTGATGGATCAACAAGGCATTCAGCCCCCGCAGCAGTTTCCGGTGATGCCGCCATTTGTACCGGCGTCGGGTTCACCAGTTGCAAGTCCGACACCCACGCCTGCGCCGTCACCATCAGCCGTGCCGTCACCGGTAATTGCCGTCAACGCTTCGAACAAAGAAGACAAGACCAAGCCAACGGCTACGCCTGAAGACAAAGCTGCGGAAGATAAGTTGCAGGCTGAACGGGAAAAAACTGCGAAAAATGCCGGCATAGAAATGCCCGAAGAAGGCGAGGTCAACAAGAAGCCATTTAAGGAGCTGGGCTGGGAAGCGAAAGGGATGAGCGACAAGGGCCAGCTCGACATGAATCAACAGTTCGAGGTGACGATTGAAACTGAGCTGGACGAAAAAGGAAAGTTGGTGAACGCCAGAATCACGAACAAAACAGGCGACGCTCAACTTGTTTATCTTTCCAGAAGATTCGTTGAAGCCTTGAACGACAGTGGCGTTCTTTATTACCTGAAAGCGCTGAGTGAAAATAATCCTAAGAGCAAGGTTGTGTTCACAATCAAACAGGACACGAACCTGGTGACAGCGGTTATCGAAGCAGACGCAACCACACCTGATACCGCGCGAGTACTCACCAAGGGCTTCAACGCCGCCATTGCGTACGGCGTAAGTAACCGGCGTGGAAAAGTCGAAGAGCAATTATTGAAGAACACAACTACCTCGCAGGACGGCAAAAAGATTGTCTTCAATTTTTCGATGCCCCGCCAGGACGTGGTAGCTCTGGTACAAAAGGAATTGGCGTCAGCCTCACCGAGTCCATAGATGGCGATGGTTCAGAGTTTCGCAACACTCAATTCTGAACGGAAAATCGAATCACTGCGAGCACAAGCATGAAGAATCTTATGAGAGCAAGGGTGGTTGCTCTGGGCCTTATGATCACCGCCTCAATCGTAGCGTGTCATTCACAATCCAAGCCGGCTACGCCCGTCACCGAAACCGCCACGCAGAATAAGAATGAACTCAAGCTCACGAGCGTAGCTTTCCAGCAAGGACAGCCGATCCCGCGGCAGTACACTTGCGACGGAATAAATGTCTCTCCGCCGCTTGAATGGAGCGGCGTGCCAAAGTCCGCCAGGACCATCGCCATCATTTCTGACGATCCGGATGCCCCGTCGGGCACGTGGGTGCATTGGGTTCTTTACAACCTGCCGGCAGACAATATTGGAGTAGTTGAAAACGTGCCGTCGACTGAGACGCTAAAAGCCGGCGCGTTTCAAGGCAAGAACGATTTCGGAAAAATAGGTTACGGCGGACCCTGTCCACCGTCGGGAACGCATCGTTACTTCTTCAAGGTCTATGCACTAGATAGCGACGTGCCGCTAACAGCCGGCGCCACCAAGGCTGATTTGGAAAAGGCGATGGCAGGCCACATCGTGCTGCAGGGACAGTTGATGGGTACTTATCGACGATAAGCGCACCGCAGACTGCTGGCTTCAATGCTTACCCTACGGAAGCACGCCATCCGGCACATTCCAGGGATGCAGTTCCAGCCTGAGCCGATCGATTTTGATCATCGGGTCAGTTCCCGCAAGTTCCTGGGCTTCCTTCATTGAGCTGACACGGAAAACAAAAAGTCCGCGCAATTCACCATCGTCACCGAACGGGCCGGCTGCAACTAACTTTTTCATGTCAGCCAGACGATTGATATTCGCAATGTGTGCTTTTTGCAATTCCTGTATTTCCGGCGTGTTACCATCGCCTTCTTTGCGGTTTGGACCTTTCTTCAAAAAGCCAAGGTAAACTGTGTTCATCTTCAGTGGCATCACAGCTTTTTTGAAGATGTCTTCTGACCACCAGGGATGCATCTCAGCCACGAACAAACCGGCCTTAACAGAAGGATCATCGTCAACCCAGGCTTTCGCTTCATCCACTGACTTTGCTCGCAGAATAAAGATGCCGGCGATATCTGTAACATCGCCGAAAGGACCCGCGAGGATCGCTTTCCCCGAATCAAGCATCGCGATTACGTTGGCGAGATGCTGTTTCATGATTGAGGTTCGATCCGCTTCTGTCGTGGTAGCCCATTTTGGTCCCTTCTTCAAAATGGCCATCTGAAACTGTACCAGCTTGTGCTCTTCCTTTTGCTGGGCCGAAATAAGGGAGGCCATTGCCAGAAGAAAAATAACAGCGAGGGCGAGAATTCGATTCTTCATGAGATTCACCTAAGTCTTGGTTGTTATCGTTGCAAGCGAGGACGCTTGCGTCCCAGTCCCCTTCAAACGCATCGCGCTGAGCGAAATCTTAGCAGGGAAATCGATAAGACGATGTTAAGAGTTGTTAATTGATCGTCGCAGTTTTGACGCACGTGATTGCCGGCAAGCCGTCGCGAATCATCGACCAGGATTCACCGGCATCTTTCGAGCCGAATAACTTGCCGTTTCGTGTCCCAAAGTACAGTCCGGTCGGCTCATGTGCATCGGCCTTCAGGTTGTCGCGCAAGATTGTCTCGAAAGCATCTTCCTGCGGTAAACCATTGGTAAGCGGTTCCCACGAATCGCCGCCGTTGCGTGTGCGATAGACGCGTAGCCTGGCTTCCGGCGTGCAGCGAAACTCGTCTGATTCGATCGGGATCAGGTAAACCGTCTTCGCATCGTTGGGATCCATCTCCATCGCGAAGCCGAAATCTGACGGCAGACCTTTACCGATGTCGTCCCACGAATCTCCGGCATTTTCGCTGCGATAGACGCCCCAGTGATGTTGTAAAAACATGCGCTCAGGATTCGACGGATGGTTGACAACCTTGTGTACGCATTGGCCCCATTCCGGATATTGCTGGTCGGGTGGCAGGAATCGTGCGCAGATCCCCTTGTTACGCGGCTGCCAATTCTTTCCGCCATCGTCGGTCCGGTAAACGCCACCGGTCGAGATTGCTACCCACATCCGCTTCTTATTGGATGGATCAGGAATGATCGTGTGCAGACAAAGTCCGCCGCCGCCGGGCTGCCACTGCGTACGATGCGGATGATCGAACAGTCCCCGCTCGAGCGCCCATGTTTCTCCGGCGTCGGTTGATTTGAATAATGACGCCGGTTCAACTCCGCAATACAAAGTGTCGTCTTCTCCAGGGTGACCTTCGGCGATTTGCCAAATCTGTTTGAGAGAAACATCACTGCCTTCAGGAAACTTGATGTTGTAAGTTTCCGGATCGCTCCATGTCTTGCCAAAGTCGTTCGATGAACTGAGAAATGATCCCCAAAATGGACTATTAACCGCGGCCCACAATTTTTGGCGACCGTTTCGGCCATCGTAAGCAAGCGCATAGACGCTTCGTCCCGGAAAATATGGGCCCGCTTCCTCCCACCTGGTCCGATTTCTGTCCGAACAAAAAAGAAACGCGCCCTTGACGGTACCAACCATCAATAGATTGTCGCCCTTACTCACCTCGATCTGGTTGGGTGCAGGCATCGAAGGCTCCTCCAATGATTTAGCGATGAACCGAGATTATAGCGAAACGAAGAGAAGCGCCAAAGCTTTCGATTTGCAGTGCCGGTTCACTTGGCGAGGTGGCACAACGTTCCGACGTGAATCACACACACGATGCCCCTGCCGATGTGTACGAGCAACTCGAGTTCACACCGACTCGAAGCCGCCGTAGGCTGCCAATTTGCCATCGATGGTGGTCAACCCGGCGAGTATTTAATGAACCACCGTTACGATCCGTGGCCTGAGCGTTGGGAAAGCGGCCATTCCGTAATCATCGAACAACGGATTTGGTCTCCTTATCCGGCGACTTGGGCGATGTGCCCGTCTAACCATCGGCGCTGTATTAACCCTTCCAACTGACGTTGCCGGCGGCGTAACAGGTTCGTTTGCGGATTGATTAATTGAGTTAACCATCTCGCCACTCGGTGGCTGCAGGTTTGAATGCCAATCTACAGATGCAGTCGCGACGACTGCAAAAATCCCAACGACCTCAGTGATGACGGCGATCACCAAAACGCGCCGGCAAAAAATGCGTTGAAGTGTATCGGTTGTTCTTCGCCACGCTGAAGGTATTGGTTGGACGGGTTTGGCTTCAGCAATGTCAAAGGCATCAAAATGCGCTGGCGGGGGAAGTGGGGGAACGTCAATTCGCTGCACGTTGTCTTTTGTTTCCGTCTGCATGATCATTCCTCATTCTTCAAATATGACGCTCCAATTGTAAGTGACACGCAAATCGGTTGCCTTGCACGATAGATTTTGCCCGAGACAACCAAATCGTTATTTGGCAATAATATTTTTCGCGATTTGTTGAATTAAACGGTTCCGCTACCAAGAATCGATATGAAAATTGTAAGACTCTACAACGATACAGACGGCGAGTCTCACTTTGAGGACGTCGAAATCGAACTGGAACTGATTGATTATGCGCCACCGGCGCCGCCGTTGTTTTTGTCGAGTATCACTGCGGCGAACGGATTTGCTTTCATGCAGGCGCCCGCCGGGTGGACCAGCGACTGGCATCCCTCCTCTGCTCGCAACATCTTCTTCGTACTCACCGGCGAATGGGAGGTGACAGCAAGTGATCGTGAGACGCGTACCTTTGGGCTTGGTAGCGTTTTGCTGGTTGAAGACACGATCGGAAAAGGTCACACGTCACGAGTTGTAAGTAAAACAGATTCGCTGGCGGCAATGGTGCAATTAAGCGCTTGATCCTCGCCACAGATAACACAGGTCAGCACGGATAAAAGCCTTATTCATATCTGTGAAATCTGTGTCAATCGGTGACTTGTTTGTCTTTGCTCTCAGATGCGCTTCGTGCTAAAAGATGCACGCAAACCCATCCAGTTTCTTGGAGGCTCATTCATGAAATCCAATAGCTCTACGGCGAGGTTTCTTCGCCGGTGTTCGATTCTCGTCGGACTTTTCGCGATCGCCGTTTTCGTCTTTAAGTTCGCCCCTCAATCCTTCATCGCTCATGCCAATGGCGAGAACGGTACTCGCCTGCTGCGCACACCGACTGTGAGCGCGACTCAGATCGCTTTTGCGTACGCGCAGAATATTTGGGTAGCGCCGCGCTCGGGCGGTATGGCCCGGCGAGTGACTAGCTTCCAGGGACAAACTTCGAATCCTCATTTCTCACCGGATGGAAAGTGGATTGCTTTTAGCGGCGAGTACGCCGGCAATCTGGACGTCTATGTCGTGTCTGCCGAGGGCGGAGAACCGAAACGCCTCACGTGGCATCCCGGAGCTGATACCACGCAGGGATGGACGCCGGACGGTAGCCGGATCATGTTTTCGTCTTCGCGCGCAACCTGGTCGCCCAGCGGCGCGCCGCGACTCTGGACGGTGCCCGTCACGGGCGGAGTCGAAGAACCGATGGCCCTGCCTCGCGGTTATCAGGGAAAGATTTCTGCCGATGGATCACGCATCGCATACCGCATGAACAACTCGTGGGACGATGAGCGCCGCAACTATCGTGGCGGTCAGAATCGGCCCATATGGATCGTAGACCTCAAAACTTATGATCTGGTTTCGCCGCCCTGGACTGATTCGAAAGACATCGATCCGGTCTGGTCCGGAAACTCTGTTTACTTCATTTCTGATCGCGACGGCGTGGCAAACATTTGGAGTTATGAGACGAATATTAAGAAGTTGGCGCAGGTCACTAAATTCACAGACTTTGACGTGAAGACGATGGACTCAGGAGCGGGTTCAATCGTGTTTGAGCAAGCCGGTTACATTCATGAACTGGATCCGAAGAGTGGCAAAGAACACATCGTGAACATTACGGCGACCGGAGACTTTCCCTGGATGATGCCGCGCTGGGAAGATGTCTCGAATCGACTGACGAACATCGCGCTCTCGCCAACCGGCCGGCGGGTAGTCGTCGAAGCCCGCGGAGAGGTCTTCACGATTCCAACTGAGAAGGGCGACGTGCGCAACCTGACCAACACCGCCGGTTCAGCCGAACGCGATCCTGCCTGGTCGCCTGATGGCAAGTTCATCTCGTATTTCAGCGACAAGTCCGGCGAGTACCGGCTCTACATCGAAGCGCAGGATGGGCTGACGCCGCCGCGCGAAATAGTTCTCGATAAACCAACCCACTACTACACGCCTTCGTGGTCGCCGGATTCCAAGAAGCTTCTGTTCACCGATACAGGTTTGCATGTTTGGGTGCTGGACGTGGCGAGCGGCAATGCCAAAATCGTTGGCAGTGATCCCTGGATGGTTCCGCAGCGAACGCTCAATCCGGTCTGGAGTCCTGATTCCAAATGGGTGGCTTACTCGAGTCGCTTGCGCTCGATGTATCACGCAATTTTTATCAGCAACGCTGAAACTGGCGAGACTAAGCAAGTTACTGACGGGCTTGCGGACGCGGTGTGGCCTGCGTTCGATGCCAGCGGAAAGTATCTCTGGTTCCTGGCATCGACTGACTTTGGCTTACGTTCGCAGTGGCTCGACATGACTTCCTACGATCACAACGAAACGTTTGGTTTGTATTTGGCAGTGCTCAAGAAAGGCGATCCCAGTCCGCTGTTGCCTGAGAGTGATGAGGACCGTGGAGTGGGAACAGGTCGGCGTTCATTGCCACCGGGCGCTTGCGCGGGTGATGCCGGTGGCGCGCCGGGCGGAGCGGATGCAGGCCCCGGCGACCAGCCAACGCAGGGCCCGCGTGGTCAGCGACAGCCAGTAAATGTTCAGGTTGATTTCGACGGGTTGTCCAAGCGAATCATCGCTGTTCCCGGAGTTCCCGAGCGTCAGTACTCGGCTTTGCGCGCGAGTACTGATGGAATCGTTTTCTACTTGCAGGCCAGCGCATCCGGTCAAGGCGGTGGCGGCGGCCAGGGCGCTGGCGGCGGCAGCGAATTGATTCGTTATCGTCTTTGCAACCGGCGTGCGGCTACTTTTGTCGAAGGTGCTGCGGATTACGATGTCAGCGCGGACGGCCGCAAGCTCGTGTATCGAACTAGCGGTGGTGGCGGAGGCGGAGGAGGCGCAGCGTTCGGCGGTCGTCCGCCGGTTCCGTCTTTGTTTGTGGTGGATGCGGATCGCAATCCACCGCAGCCCGGCTCAGGTCGTCTTAACTTCGCTTTGCGGATGTATCTCGATCCGAAGGAAGAGTTCAAACAAATCTTCAATGAAGGTTGGCGGAATCAACGCGATTATTTGTATGTTCCCAACCTGCACGGCACTGACTGGAACAAGGACAAAGAAATGTACGGCGCGATGCTGCCATACGTGATGCACCGGGCGGATCTGAATTATCTGATTGACATGATGGGTGCAGAGATCGCCATTGGCCACTCGTACGTCCGCGGCGGTGACATGCCCGAAGTCCCACAAACGCCGGGAGGATTATTGGGTGCTGACTTCGCCGTCGAAAACGGCCGTTACAAAGTCACGCGGATTTATGACAACGAGAACTGGAACCCGGATCTGCGCTCGCCGCTGGCCGTTCCCGGGTCGATTGTTAACGTCGGAGATTACATTCTGGCGATCAATGGAATTGAGTTGAATGCGCCGGACAACATCTATCGCTTGCTGGATGGCACTGCAAACCGGCAGACGTCTTTGACCGTCAACGACAAACCGACGATGGAAGGCGCGCGACACGTCGTGGTTATTCCCGTGGCGAACGAGCAGGCTTTACGCACTCGCGCGTGGGTTGAATCGAACCGTCGCCAGGTCGAACAACTCTCGAACGGGCAGCTGGCGTATGTCTACCTTCCGAATACCGGCCAACCAGGTTATTCGAGCTTCAATCGATACTACTTTGCTCAGCAGGACAAGAAGGGTGCAATCATCGACGAGCGCTTCAACGGCGGCGGCTCGGCAGCGGATTACATCATCGACGTTTTGCAACGGGACTTCGATGGTTACTTTAACAACGTCGCCGGCGATCGTTACCCCTTCACGAGTCCGTCGGCGGGAATCTGGGGCCCGAAGGTGATGATCATTAACGAGATGGCCGGCTCTGGCGGCGACCTCATGCCTTATATGTTTCATTACCGCAAGATCGGCTTGCTGGTTGGAAAACGTACCTGGGGCGGCCTGGTCCATACGGCAGACACGCCGCCTTTCATCGATGGTGGTTCGGCCATCGCGCCACGCGGAGGCTTCTTCTCTCGCGACAACCGTTGGGCGGTTGAGAATGAAGGAGTCGCGCCTGATGTTGACGTTGAAAACTGGCCGAAGGATGTGATCGCCGGTCGCGACTCACAACTGGAGCGGGCGGTTGCGGAAGCGATGCGAATGCTCAAGGAACGACCGGTCGATCGAGCCGCCAAGGAGCCGCCCTCGCCGACATGGGGCGTGCGGAAACGTTAGTTTTTGATTGACTTTCGTGCTCCGGTGAATAGAATTGCGGCATCCAGGCTAGCCTTCGGGTCCCAACTTGCTGAGAGGAGCCTCCCATATGATTCACCGGTCTACCAAATCGCTCCTGTGCTTGGCGGCTTTACTCGCTTCGATGTTTGCGACGGCGCAGGTAGCGTCGGCCCCGGTGACGCCAAATCCTGTGCTTTACCTCACGGGAATCGAGCCGTATACAGCGGGCGGCAAGAGATTCATTCGCTACAAATATGACGTGTCCAACAAGGATGCATATCCGTTGGAGATGTTCGCCCCGGCGCCCAACTTGCCACCCTGTGGAACAAACACCAAAGCGTCGCGAACGTGGGCCGATATTTATCAACAAAACGGTAAACGGCTTTATGGGTTTTGCGCGCTAGCGAAGCCGGCTGATCTCAGCCAAATTTGGTTTGCGCTAGAGGAAGGCGTGCTTCCGCCCAGCTACGTATACATTGAACTCACGGATCGGCAAACAAATACAAAATACAAATCAAACCTGGCTGAGACCACTCTCTAGCTGGCTCGTTCAGCCCTCACCCTTTCTCCCAAAAGGGTAGTGATGTTATGAAGCAAGCGCCTCCTCCGTGAGTGCTAGACTCACGGCAGCTCTGTGACATGGAGACTGAAAGGAGGCGCTATGAACACAATATATATCGGCGTTGACTTTCATGCACGACAACAGACGATTTGTTATTTGACAACTGAAACTGGTGAACTCGTCACTGCTGAACTGAAGCACCAGGACAAAGCGGCGGTGCGAACTTTTTACCAGCAATTCGAAGAACCGGTCATAGTTGGCTTGGAAGCCAGTGGTTACAGTCCCTGGTTCGAGGGCTTGCTCGAGGAACTGGGTCACCAAGTCTGGCTCGGCGATGCCACCGAGATCCGGCGTCGGGCTCGCTGGCGACAGAAGAACGATCGCCGTGACGCCGAACTCATTTTGGATTTAATGCTCCATGATGAGTTTCCTCGTTTGCACCGACCGCCAGTGCAGAGCCGCGAAGTAATGCGCATGCTGCGCTATCGGCAGAAGCTGATCAAGATCCGCACCATGAGCAAGAACAGCCTGCAGTCCTTAGCCTTGCAATCCGGGTTAGCCAGACGCGGCCGTTTGTTTACCCGCGAAGGCAAAGCAGAACTCAATGCTGCCGTGATGTCACCGGCCATGCAGTGGCAGCGAGCACATTGGCTGCAACTGCTGGAACCACTCAATCAACAAGTGTTGGAAGCGATGACTTGGTTAAAGGCCGCCAGTCAAAAGGATGTTTGCATTGCGCGGCTCCGCACCCACCCAGGCATCGGGTTGCTCACTTCTCTTTGTCTGGTGCACACGCTGCAACCGGTCAGTCGTTTTCGCAACACGCGCAAGGTGGCTGCCTATGGCGGCTTTGATCCGGTGGAACGATCCTCGGCTGAGCACAAACGCTTTTTGGGGATCAGTAAGGCCGGCTCGCGCTTACTGCGTCATCTAATGGTCGAAGCCGCCAACATCGCAGTCAGAAAAGACGAAGACCTAAAGCGTTTCTATCAACGACTGGCGCACCGCCGGGGCCGGCCAAAGGCCAAAGTGGCGGCCGCCAGAAAACTGCTCATCCGCGCTTACATCATGTTGCGGGATGAGATCGACTACGCGGAATTCCGCCGTCGAGCCGTCGCAGCTCGGCTTGCCCGTTTAGGACATGGGCCTAAAGTGCCCGAGGTAGTGATTGGGCAGCCAGCCTCTACTGAGCACCAGGAGCCTCCTCCGCGAGGGAAGTAATCGCGGAAGTGAGGACTGCGGGACACGCGCTCCGCGTTTCCGCGGTCACTTTCTTGACTCAGTCGAGTGCGGAGCAAACCTCATGGAGGGATGACCGCATAGATGATTGATCGTGGCCTGACAGCCTTGATCACTTGAGGACCGCTAACTGCGGTAGAACCAAACTAACAGTCTCATGTCAAAGAGCAAAAACTTTAAAAACGAAACATTGGGGCGCCCTGGCGTCACAGTACAACTTTGCTCATCTTATTCTTGACACCGGCGCTTGCTTCATAGATGTCCTATCGGTGTGTTGCTGTTTGTCTTACCGATACGCCTCACGTATAAAGGCCCATGCTTGCCTTGCGCGGTCTTATTTTAGTCGGTCTTTCATTGGGACTCAGCAACTTCGCCGCCGCTATCGGCATTGGCCTGAGTGGAACCGATAGCAGAACGCGACTCAGAACTGCCGTCGCTTTTGGACTGTTTGAAGCTGCCATGCCCTTGATTGGTTTGTTCATCGGTCAGCGAGTGGCCAACTCAATCGGTGGAACAGGTAGGTACATCGGGGCCGGGTTGCTCGTCATCATGGGTGCCTACAACATCGTGCTCGCGCGGACTTCGCACGGTGACGATAACCAGAGAAACCAAGACCTCAGGCATTTATTGTTGGCGGCTTTGGCGTTGAGCATCGATAACCTGATCGTAGGCTTCGCGCTCAGCCTCTACCGGACGCCGATTCTAATTTCAGTGCTCGTCATAGCGATTGTGAGCGTGCTGATGTCGCTG
>Ga0126375_10000467_pt1 | contig 11071 bp, 10 predicted proteins | sample PanSoiMetPlot_14_FD_109577 | JGI IMG/M metagenome (GOLD analysis project Ga0126375, IMG submission 109577) | Tropical forest soil microbial communities from Panama - MetaG Plot_14 | ecosystem: Environmental > Terrestrial > Soil > Tropical forest | place: Panama | collected 2016-02-17 | reverse complement strand
TGACATAGAGCCGCGCGGCGTTCAGAGGTTGAAGGATGTCATGGCTCGCGGCGGCAAGGAATCTCGTCTTTGACAAGTTGGCGGCCTCGGCGGCTGACTTCGCCTTGGCGAGTTCCGTATTGAGATGCTCAAGCTCTATGGTGCGCTCGCGCACGCGCCGTTCAAGGTTCTCGTTGGCCCGGGCAAGCGCTTCGGCTGCCGCTACGCTCGGCGTGATGTCGGTAAGCGTGGTGACGACGCCGCCGTCCGGCATGCGATTGACGCGTACCTCGATGACGAGGCCGCGATCGAGAAAGCGCTCCAGGAATGGCTGCAGATCGGCCGTGTAGTGTGGCAGCCTCTCACGCACCAGCGCTTCGGGATTCCCCGGCCCGAAGGCGCCGCGCTCGGCGTTAAAGCGGAGAATTTCCGCGAGGTTGATGCCGATGCGTACAATTTCATGAGGCAATTGAAGCAGTTCGCCGAATTGCCGGTTCCAGCAAATGAGGTGCGTATCCTTGTCGAATACCGCAATACCCTGGCGCACATGATCAAGCGCAGTCTGCAGAATCTCGCGGTTGTAATGGATGGCGGCATTGGCATCGTCGAGCAGTCTTAACGCCGCCTTGGTGGAAACCGTGCGCTGACGCAGCAACAACGACAGCACAAGGCGGGACGAGGCTGCACCGATGGCCGACGCCAGAAGTCGCTCCGCGTAGCGCAACAACTCGAAGTCCGCTTGGGCGCCGGGTTCGAGGCGCATGCGCCGTTCGGCCGCAAATCCCTCAAACGAGGCACGCGTATGCTCCTCGCCCAGAAACCGGCCGACCGCAGCCGTCAATTCCTCTACCGTCACCGCCGATCGCCAAAGCCTAAAACTTGGGGTCGGCGTCAGCCCGCGCGGCACGAAAAGGTCCGCCTGAATGCGCTCGATGGCGGCAGGCTGTCGGCTCAACGAAACCGCCACATAGGCCAGAAGGTTGAGGGTTAGACTCCACATCATGCCGTGAACCAAAGGCGGCAGGTCGAGCCCGAACAGTGCTTGCGGCCGCAGGGCTTCGATCCCAAAGGGTCCTGCGGCTAGAAAAGTAGTCCCTAATGCGGAAACGGTGAGGCTGGGCAACAGCAACGTGTAAGCCCATACCAGGATGCCGACCATCATGCCGGCGAGGGCGCCGCCGGCAGTGGCGCGCCGCCACATCAAACCGCCGAAAAATGCCGGGGCAAGTTGCGCGATGGCGGCGAACGCCATCAGCCCGATGGCGGCAAGCTGGGCTTCCCCAGCCGAGCGATAATAGAGATACGCGAACAGCAGCACGGCGAAGATGGCAATTCGACGTATTGTCAACAGATGAGCGCCGACATTGGTGCCAAGACGCCGGGTCAGCGCGAGCGGCACCACGATGTCGTTCGATACCATGATGGCGAGGGCGATCGATTCGACGATCACCATGGCAGCGGCTGCCGACAGGCCGCCGATGAAGGTTGCGAGCGCGAGGACTTCCGCCCCGGCCGAGATCGGCAGCGCAAGCACATACATGTCGCTGTCCACCGTACCGGGCGAAAAGGTCAGCATGCCAGCAATCGCGACCGGCACCACGAATAAGTTGATGAGAAACAGGTAAACGGGAAACAGCAAGGAAGCGCGACGGATCTCGGATTCATTCTTGTTCTCGACCACCGTGACGTGGAACTGGCGCGGCAACAGGATGATCGCAGCCAGCGACAACAGTGTCATCGCCCCCATGGTGCCGAAGCTTGTGCCGGCGGTCAGCACAGCGGTCGTATCGGGACGTTCCAATGCCTCAGCAAACAGAGCGACCGGACCGTCGAACATTACGAATGTCACGAAGATGCCGACAGCCACGAAGGCCACGAGTTTGACGATCGATTCGACGGCGATCGCCAACATGAGACCGTGCTGATGTTCGGTGGCATCAATATGCCGCGTGCCGAACAGAACCGCGAAGGCGGCGAGCGACATGGCGACAAACAGCGGGGGATCGCCAAGCATGGGCTGCACCGGGCCCGCCCATGTGGCTAGGGGTGCCACGATCGTGTCGAGCGAGGACGATACAGCTTTGAGCTGAAGCGCGATGTAGGGGATCATGCCGATGATCGCGATGATCGCCACGGTCGCCGCCACACCCTGATGTTTGCCATAGCGTGCGCTGATAAAATCCGCGATCGAGACGATGTTCTGCGCTTTGGAAAGGCGGGTGATGCGCGCGATCAGCGGGGAGGCCAGCCCGATCATCGCGACGGGACCGATGTAGATCGCCAGGAAATCAAATCCTGTCCGCGTGGCGAGGCCGACCGAGCCGAAAAATGTCCAGGATGTGCAGTATATCGCGAGGGACAGAGGGTAAATCAGCGGTCGCGGACGATCTGTCCCGCCGAGCCTAGCTCTGCGGTCGCCATAGCTCGCGATGACGAACAACAGCCCAATATAAACGAGCGCGATGACAATGACGAACCAGCCCTGCAGCATGCGGTTCTGTTGCTCCAACCGGCTGCCGGGACGGCACAAGCTCGGCGTACACCCGAAAGGTCAACACAACTCGGCTTTGATGTCCACCTGGGCACACCAAACCCGCCACTGCGGCAGCTTTTCGCTCCGCCTCTTGCGAGACCCGGCCAAGGCGCTGTTATATGTGGGGTGTCATTTGTAGGCCGTCGAGGGTGTGCCACCGCCCCATCGGGGTATCGATTTGAGCGGGACGGTGAAAGCGGGACGGTGAAGCGGATGTCGTTCGAACCGCTGTTATTGAGCGTGCTCGATACCGCCGTCGACGGCATCATTATTATCGACGAGCACGGCCGCTTGCTGGTTTACAATCAGGCATGCGAACGGCTGTTTGGATACACAGCCGCTGAGGCGTTGGGGCAAAACGTCGGGCTAATCATGCCGGACGAGTTTTCGCGCCATCATGATCGTTACATCGCAGACTACCAGAATACCAAACGACGCAAGGTCATCGGCACCGGCCGCGAGGTGAAGGCTCAGCATCGCGACGGCACCGTCTTTCCGGTCGAGTTGTCGGTCGGCGAGGCGGCGACCTCCGAGGGATGCCGGTTTATCGGTATCATTCACGACCTGCGCCCGCGCTACGCAAACGAGGAGCGTCTTAATCAGCTCCAGGCCAATATGGTTCATATGGCGCGAGTGTCGACTATGGACGAGATGGGCGCAGCGCTGGCGCACGAACTAAATCAGCCTCTGACAGCCCTGATGCTTTATCTCCAAGCGATGGAGCGCGCCGCCGGGCGGCTGGATTCCCCCAACCCGATTCCGGAGAACGTGCTGGCGGTTTTGCGCAAGGCGATGAACGAAGCCGAGCGCGCCAGCAATATCCTCCAGCGCATGCGTCAATTCGTTGAAAAGCGCGATCCGCGGCGACGCCTGGTGGATATAAATCCCTTGGTCGAGGACGCGTTGGAACTCACCCAATTCGGAACGCGTCCGGGTTTGACCAGAATCAATTGCGATTTCGAAGCGGATTTGCCGCAAGTGCTCGTCGAGCCGATGCAGATCCAGCAGATCTTGGTCAACCTTACACGTAATGCGCTGGAGGCCGTAAAGGACCGGCCCAAACCCGAAATCGCCATCACGACCCATCGCACTGAGAAAGGCGTCGCGATCGAGGTCGCGGACAACGGTCCAGGAATTCGGGCTGGAGCGCTCCCAGATTTGTTCAAAGCGTTTGCCTCATCCAAGAACCAGGGGCTTGGGCTGGGTCTGGCCATTTCTAGAACGATCGCACAAAGTCACGGCGGCACGCTTGAAGTCGATCCCGGCGGAAGCGGACGAGGTGCGCGATTCACCTTGAGCTTGCCGCTGACGCGGCCGGGCGTGGAAGATAGCAAGGACGGTCCGAGATGAAAGAGATTGGGACAGCTCCCGAACACATCTATGTCGTCGATGACGATCCCGCGGTACGCGATGCGTTGTCCCTGGTGTTGACCCTCGAGGGCTTCCACGTTTCCGGCTTTGCGGAAGGCAATTCGTTCCTGGTAGCGGTGCGCCGGCAACAACCTCAGTGCATCATCTTGGATGTCCACATGCCGGGCCGATCCGGGATCGACATACTCAAGGAACTGCGCGATCAGCATTGCCCGGTTCCGCTCTTTATCATTTCCGGCCAGGGGGATATCCCGATGGCGGTCGATGCCATCAAAAACGGCGCGTTCGATTTCATCGAGAAGCCCTTCAATGCCGAAACGCTCGTCACCCGTGTGCGCGACGCCATCGCGGCAACGGCACGCGTGAAGGCACCCGCAAGCTCCGGGCTCGCGGCCCGATTTCCGGGTCGCGACTTGCTGACGCCCCGGGAATATCAGGTGCTTGAGCTGATCGCCAACGGTGCTTCCAACAAGGAGGCGGGCCGCCAGCTGGGAATCAGTCCGCGCACGATCGAGGTCCATCGTTCCCGCATCATGGAAAAGCTCGGAGCTAAAAACACCGTCGACCTCGTGCACATCGTGCTCTCGGATCGCGATTGAGTTGCCCCCAAATTTACAGCCATACCTACGTACGTCGGTATTCCTACGTAGGCAGATTTGCGGATTTCAACCGTCCGGAGGGCAATTACGCATCTTAACCGCACCCTTCGATTGAGTGCACATTGGCTGTCGCACAACCTCAAGGCCGGACCATGTCGATCCACCTGCTCGAGGATGATGCGGGCGTCAATGAATCCCTCGCGTTGCTGCTAACCCATTTCAATTTGCATGTGGTCCGCCATGGTAGCGCCGAAAGCCTGTTCCGCGCGCACCCCCCTAGCGCCGACGATATCGTGTTCGTCGATCTGAAGCTGCCCGGTGTGAGCGGTGCCCAAACAATTCGCTGGCTGCAGTCGCTGAAGCAGCCGCCGCACATTGTGGTCATTTCGGGCCAGTCGCAGGCTACGATCCGGTCGGAGCTCGCCGGTATAGATGTCAGCGTGTTGCGCAAACCGCTCGATCAGGAGACTGTGTTGCGCGAGCTGCGCCGAATCGGATTCGACCTTTAGCGGTCGTTGACGAAACCCGATTAGCTTACGCGTTCGTCCGTTCCTGGAAGACAACAATCTGGCAACAATCGGGCACCCGGCAGGTCGCGCCGACGCGATATGGCGCTCTACGCAGTGTTGCGTACGCAACCTGCCCGATTTCGCCGTTTGCAGCTTTCGCTAGCTTACTCAATCAACCGGCACTCCAAAGCGAGGCAATCCGCCATGAAAGCCCAGACGGTTCAACGCGCTGCGTTTCCGCAGGACTTCTCTCATCCTTCTCCTCGACGCGATGAAACGGCGCAAGGCGTTGTCCGGAGCGCCACGGTCGTGCCGCTGCGTCCCGCAGAAGAGGGACACCGACAGCGTTTCGGTGAGCACGTCCATCTGTTTCGCGAGGGTGATACCGCCAAGCGCATCCACGAGCTCGTCGATGGGGCGGTAATGCTTTACAAGCTGCTTCCCGACGGCCGCCGCCAAGTTGTAGAACTGATCGGCCCTGGCGATGTCTTCGGAATCTCGACCATCGCGGCCTATGAGTGCTCCGCCGAGACGTTGGTGTCTGGCCAAGTGATTGCTTACGATCGCGCGGTCGTCGAGCGATCACCCGAACTGTTTCGCCGTCTCAGTGCGCGAATTCAGGCTCAGTTCTGCGCCATGCATGAGCATGCCGTTCTGCTCGGCAGGAAATCGGCGCTCGAACGGGTGGCAAGTTTCATTATGCAATGCGTGTTGGGACGCGGCGGGCGTGGCGGCCCGGCGCCGTGCGGGGGCGAAAATTCCATCAATGTGAGACTCGGCATGACACGCCAAGAGATGGCCGACTATCTGGGCCTGACAATCGAAACGGTTTCACGCGTCTTCTCGGAATTGCGGCGACGCGGCGTCGTAACGATCGACCGGCAGGAGCATGTGCTTGTCCAAGACATCGGCCGCATGTGCCGGCTGACGGGGGCCGATTGAACCGCCGGCAGGGCTGCCGCGACAAATGAGGAGAGACTTGCGAACTCCTCCCTAGCAACTCTCTCACACTGGGCGCCGTGCGAGACGCAAGGCGCCCTTTTTTCATATCCTGAGCGCCATGCCTGCTACGACTCGGCTTCCCTTGTGGCCTAAACCTTCAGACCCTTGATGGTATCGGCAGTTCCACACGAAGCGCTCATCCACGTGACCGCGAATGATTGAGCGCTCAGCCGCTGATGCGGGAAATCCGTGCCCCACAGGCAGCAAGCTTATCTTCGAGGCGTTCGAAGCCGCGGTCGAGGTGATAGACGCGATTGACCATGGTCTCGCCCTCTGCGGCGAGCGCCGCGATGACGAGGGAAACCGAAGCGCGCAAGTCGGTTGCCATAACGGGAGCGCCTTTGAGCCGGCCGGATCCCTCGATGGTGGCGGTTTCGCCATCAAGATGGATACGGGCGCCGAGCCGCACCAGCTCCTGAACGTGCATGAAGCGGTTTTCAAAGATGGTTTCGGTGATGTACGAGGTTCCCTTCGCCCGCGTCATCAGTGCCATGAGCTGCGCCTGTAGATCGGTCGGAAAGCCCGGGAACGGCGCCGTCGTCACCTCGACTGGCGCGATGCCGGAGCCGTTACGGGCGACCCGGATGCGGGCATTCGTGGCGACGATCTCGGCGCCGGCTTGGGTGAGTACGTCGAGCGCCGCTCGTAACAGCTCCGGCCGAGCGCCCTCCAGCATCACGTCGCCGCCCGTCATCGCCACCGCCATTGCATAGGTACCGGTCTCGATGCGATCCGGGAGCACGCTGTGGCGTGCGCCGGACAGCCGTGGCACGCCCTCGACGACGATGCGCGAGGTGCCGGCACCGCTGATCTTCGCGCCCATCTTGTTAAGGCAGTCAGCGACGTCGGCGACCTCGGGCTCACGCGCCGCATTCTCGATCACCGTGGTGCCATGGGCGAGCGAGGCCGCCATTAGCGCCGTATGGGTGCCGCCAACAGTAACCTTGGGAAATACGATCTCGCCGCCGCGCAAGCCGTTGCGCGCCCGCGCGATTACATAGCCGCGGTCAATTTCGATCTCGGCGCCAAGACTTTGCAAGGCCAGGATCAGTAGATCCACCGGGCGCGTGCCAATGGCGCAGCCGCCCGGCATCGACACCCTGGCCTCACCCATGCGGGCGACGAGCGGACCGATTACCCAAAAACTCGCCCGCATCTTCGAGACAAGCTCGTAAGGCGCGGTGGTATCCACGATATGCGCGGCTGATATGTGCAGGGTCTGCCCCTGATAGGCAGTATCACCCGGGCGTTTGCCGTTTACCGTGACGTCGACGCCGTGGTTGTTGAGGATACGCTGAAGGAGCGAAACGTCGGCGAGGCGCGGCACATTTTCAAGGATCAGGGTGTCGGGCGTGAGCAGGCTCGCGATCATCAGCGGCAAGGCGGCGTTCTTGGCGCCCGCAATCGGAATTGTGCCATAAAGCGGCTGGCCGCCAACAATGTTGATGCGATCCATGAGAAACCCGTCCCCTGGTAAAATAGCACGGCACCCCCGCGCCGGCACCGCCGCCCAAAGCCGGCTGTGGTCTAGCCCGACCGCTTGTCAACCACAACTCGGGCGGAATCGTGGGAGCCGCCCGGGTCGGCATCACGGCTCGGCCCCTCCGTTTCGGCGGCGCGCTCGCGTGCCTGGACCTTGCGGCGGCGCAGATTGGCCTTGAGCGCTACCGCGAGCCGCTCCGTACGGATGTTTCGCTGCGCCGAAACCCTTCCGGCAGGACGGCCGGTTGAACGCGTATTGGTCATGGCCCCTGATAACCACCGCCGCCGGGCCCGCGCAAGCGGTTGGTGCGATCTGCACCCCCGCCTGCTGCGCTTCTTTCAAACTCAATCATGTCACACGATCGGCAGAGGCACATCGAGCTTACTCCTCGACTTCCCTGGCGGCGTTACATCCGGAATCCTTGCACCTCGACAGCCCTTGTGGCAGGTTCCGCCCGTCTCGCGACCGCCGGCCATTTCAGCGGCCATGCGGTGTTTGCTGCCGTAGCTCAGTGGTAGAGCACTCCCTTGGTAAGGGAGAGGTCGACAGTTCAATCCTGTCCGGCAGCACCAGCGGGAATCCTGATATCAGGGACTTTTAGCGACTTTTGGGCGCGAAGCACCATCGAAAAATCCAGAATAGTCCAGAACGATCCAGCAACATCCGCGCTTAGTGACACATTGTGACACACTACTGGCACACTGGAACGCCGCCCTATGGCGACATGACAAGCCGGCCTGGCGTTCGCCTCGCGGTTTCTGCGGCGCATCGATCGCTTTTGACGCCCGCTTGCCATGGGCCCCGATGTGGTGTCGACACGTCGGCGCCATCGTACCGGGACGGAGGGCGGCCGGGTCAAGAAACCTTGTCAAAAGTTTGTTGGGCGTTGCGCACGATTGGCTCGGTGCTCTCTCGGGCCATCTTCTGCCCTAGTGAAGTCAGCTGCCTGGTCTGCTCGTTCAGCATCTCGAACTGTTTGCGGGCCTGGGCTGTCCAGACCTCGGTAAAGTCAGACGGCGCCTTGGCGCTGGCAATTTGGCGGGCAAATTCGAAAACCGACTCGGTATTGGTCTGCGCCATATTGATCATCTTGATGATGGATTCTCGCACGTTGTCAGCCACCGCTGAATAGCTCTGCTCGTTCGCCTGAGTGGCCCCCTCGGCAGCTACCTTGGCTTTTTGATCAAACTCACCCATGGATCCATCCTTTCGCTTTACGCCGATTGCCGTTCCGACTCGTGGATTTCTGTTGCACCGCTTCTCGCGGCGAGATGCGCGTTGGTCGCGCGAGGCACGTCCCTTTGGACCTGTGCCGAGAAAACGCGCACGCGTCGGCGCGGTTCCGGGGGCATCGAAACCAATCGATGCTTCCTGCCCCTATCACGTCCTACCCCTATCACGTCTTCGCTGCAGCAGCGGCAATCAAAGCGATGGATGGACCGACACCGACAACGGCATCCTCCCGCAGGGCGTCGTTGCACCGAACCAGCCAGACGACCTCCAACGTCGTCACGGGCGTGGCGATCTCGAAGCCTGAAAAGCTGATGTGGCCGGACGACGGCGACGACCACCCGGTCACGAAGGTCGACCTCGCAAGGTACTACGAGGCGGTTGGGCCCTGGATGATCGCCCACCTCAAAGGCCGGCCGTGCTCTAGGGGACGCTGCCCCGGTTTCGATGCCTTTGCGGTGGGGCCGGTTTAACAAGGGGCTCGACCCAAGGCGATTCACGGTGCGCACGGCGCCAACTCTGATCGCAAAGAGCGGCGCGCGGCAGGATTACCGCGATTGCGAGCGGCCGCTACTCGAGCCCAAGCGGCGTGTTTCGGGACACAAGCGGGTAGCGTGAAAAAACGCGGTTCCGGAGGATCAAGAACAGTGCCGTTCCGGAGGATCAAGAACAGTGCCTCGGAGCTGCGGAACAAAAGGCAGCTTGCCGCGGTTGACTGGCGTTCTCCAAGACCCCCGCGAAGGATCCCCGTCGCGGGACTCAGCCGCCAGAGGATACTGTCGTGCTCGATACGGCTTCGGAAGTCGCGCTGATCGTCGATCCGCGGGACGCGGCGCTATCGGTCGGGTTGCGTTATGTTACCGACCAGAAGCCCGGCATCCGCCGTAACAAGGCCGACACGGCATTCACCTATGTGCACCCTGACGGCAGCAGGGTGGGTGACGAGAAACTCCTCGCGCGCATCCGTTCGATCGTGATCCCGCCTGCCTGGACTGATGTATGGATCTGTCCCTACGCCGACGGCCATGTGCAGGCGACCGGCCGCGACGTGAGGGGGCGCAAGCAGTACCGCTATCATCCCCGCTTCCGTGAAATCCGGAAAAGCACGAAGTACGAGCATCTGATGGCGTTCGCAAGGAATCTCCCGATGATCCGGAAGACCGTTGCCGAACATATGGCGTTGCGAGGGCTACCGCGGCAAAAGGTCCTCGCAACCGTCGTCCACCTTCTCGAAACCACGCTCATTCGCGTCGGCAACTATGACTACGCCCGACAGAACAACAGCTACGGTCTCACCACTCTCCAAAACCGCCATGTCGCTGTGGAGGGCTCGCAGCTGAGAATCCACTTCGCCGGCAAGAGAGGAAAGAAATGGTCCGTCGCGATCACGGATCGTCGGGTCGCCAAGGTCATCAAGACCTGCCAGGAACTGCCGGGCCAGGAACTCCTGCAATACCTCGACGAGATGGGGCGGCCGCAAGATGTCACCTCGGCTGACGTGAACGACTATCTCCACGAGATCACCGGCGAGGATATCACCGCAAAGGACTTCCGCACCTGGGGCGGCACGGTGCTGGCCGCCATGGCGCTCCGGGAGTTCGCGTGGTTCGACAGTGCCGCCAAGGCAAAGAAGAACATTCGGGCGGCCATCGAACGCGTCGCTTCCCACCTGGGCAACACGCCGACCATCTGCCGCAAGTGCTACATCCATCCGGAGCTGCTCAACTCCTACCTGGAAGGCAACCTGCAGCTGCAGATGAGGTCGTGCGCCGAAAGAGAGCTACGTGAAAACCTCGACGGTTTGAGCTCTGAAGAAGCGACAGTCCTGGCGATCCTGCGGACGCGACGGAGTGAAAAGTCGCAACAAAAGGCGACTTAAGTCGGTCATCGCCGGGCGCGGCGCGGGTCCCGTCATGAAACTTGCCTTCACCCGCCGCTCGCTCCCATGGAGGCGACTTCGGTAGAAACGGTCCCGACCGGACGGGGTGGCAATACGAACCGGGGCCGGGTGGCTTTCAGTTGCCTCATCTTTCGCGACCGCGAGAGCGTCGAAATCCGAAGATCGCTGTCGCGCATTGTTCCCGACCGGGTCGAGGCAAGCGAATCGGCAAGGGAACAAAACATGCTGGCGAAGCTTGATCTGCCAGAGGGGGCGCTCTGAAGGAGCTGCAATGGTCTGCGGCGCGCATCCATTCCTCTCAATTGCAACTGGTAACCGCGCCGCGGATGCCATACTGGCAATGGTCCTGCTCTTGGGAATTTCTGCACCGGCCGGCGCGCAATTTTTTGACGATGGTTTTCCCTACCAGCACAGTCGGCCACGGGGATCGTTCAATTGGTTCGAACAGGCGCCGTTGGAGCGCGC
>Ga0126375_10000466_pt1 | contig 11074 bp, 23 predicted proteins | sample PanSoiMetPlot_14_FD_109577 | JGI IMG/M metagenome (GOLD analysis project Ga0126375, IMG submission 109577) | Tropical forest soil microbial communities from Panama - MetaG Plot_14 | ecosystem: Environmental > Terrestrial > Soil > Tropical forest | place: Panama | collected 2016-02-17 | reverse complement strand
GCTGGATCAACATTTAGTCCTCAACTATATTTAAAATGAAAGATTCTTCTAAACTCAAACATCTATTTAAAATATAGACCTCCATATAGACCAAAGTTTTGACCTCATCTAAACTTTGGAACTTCCATAGTGTATGGTTCACTTTGCACTGCATTTTACTGGCTGCAGATGTGATACGATCTCCAACATGCATATGTCAAAGGTTGTGCCAACTGTCAGTGTAATAAATCGTCTATGGCACTACCGAGCAGACCCCTACATCCTCTTCCTGTACTGGATCAGTGAGGCAATTCAGTAGCAATAGATTTTATCAGACCACTTCCTATGGACAAGGGTTATAACTCTATTATCACATTTACAGATCATCTTAACAGTGATATTCGCCTTGTTCCCTCACATACTGACATCACAGCAGAAGAACTTGCAATTATATTTTTTGATGAATGGTATTGTGAGAATGGCCTACCTCTCAACATCATTTCAGACCATGACAAATTGTTCACATCGAAATTTTGGACAACCCTCCACAAACTTACAGGGGTCAAACTAAAGATGTCAACCATGTATCACCCTGAAACTGACAGCGCAAGCGAGTGCACAAACAAGACGATCAATCAATGCATGTGGTTCCATGTCAATCACACACAGAAGGGCTGGAAAAGAGCCTTACCACATATTACTTTTAACCTGATGAACACAATTAACACATCTACCAGATTCTCCCCTTTTCAATTACATATGGGATGGAGGATCGCAGAGGACCAAGAAGTGGAGGACATCCGAGCTGTAGACATTATTGAATGACTAGAATCGGATTTGAAGGAAGTGAAAGATAATCTTACTGTGGCGAAACTTTCTCAAACTTTACAAGCCAATAAAAATCGTACTGATGATTTTTCTCTTAAAATAGGTGACTGTGTTCTCTTGTCAACCCTACACAGACGTAACAACTACAAATGGAAAGGCGAGAATCACATTGCCAAGTTCATGCCTCATTACAATGGCCCTTATCACATCACGGCTGTTGATCACATTCACTCCACTGTGACCCTTGAATTGCCAAACAAGCCAAACATCTTCCCTACTTTTCATTTCTTGCAAATAATTCCCTTCATCGAAAATGACAACATACTCTTCCCTCAACAACAGCTCACCCAACCTCCTCCAATTGTAATTGATAATGAAGAAGAATTTTTCATTGACTATATCCTTGACAAAAAAAAACATGGCCGAGGCATCCAGTATCTGGTTCATTGGTCTGGATATGGACCCAAAGATGATCAGTGGCTCCCTGTATCATCCCTGAAAGATTGTGAAGCACTGGACATCTGGCAGGCATAGCAGAGATCTTAGGTAGATTTCTCTTTCGATTGCCCACTGGTAGCTTTTTCCCACAGGGGTTTTTGATGCACCCATGTCCGGAGCTCATTTTAATTTTTTTGTAAAATTGTCTTACTCATTATTCACCTCCTTCATCTTCATTCTTGGAATTTTGTTTTCCTTCTTTTTTCCATGGGGGGGAAGGGTGTAAGATTGGTCACATACATCATGTTGTCACTCATGCCTATCTAATCCATTCCTGCCTTGTATTGTACCACTATAGTGTCTCTCTTATCTGAGCTATCTTGTACACGTTCCATTGTTCCCTCGCCATCTGAGTGTTGTCTTACCTTGACAATAAGATTACACTGTTGTACCTTATATATCACTGATATATCATTGTGTCCCATTTATCACTTCAATGTTATATCTAATGTATCACTGAAATATCACTCCATCACTGTTCTGTTATATGTACATAGCTGATATATTACTGTCACCCATTTATACTGTTGTACCTTATATATCACTGATATATCATTGTTGGAATATTATCTTAGCAATCCAAGTATCTTATCTGGATAACCACATACTCTATATGTATATATTATATAAGTATACACTATGAAAGTTCCAAAGTTTAGATGAGATCAAAACTTTGGTCTATATGGAAATCTATATTTTAAGTAGACTTTTGAGTGTAGAAGAATATTTCATTTTAAATATAGTTGGGGACAAAATGTCAGATCTGGTCTGTGATTGGCTGGATCAACATTTAGTCCACATCCACATTTTAAATGAAAAGTTCTTCTAAACTGAACAATCTACTTGAAATATAGACTTCCATATAGACCAAAGTTTTGACTTCATCTAAACTTCAGAACTCCCATAGTGATACTTAATTAGGTAGTATAGTTCTCTAGGATAGGAGAACTGAATGAGAGACTTCTTATCTTCCACTTCCATGTCATTCTGGTACTCCTAAAAGGTTATGAGCCCTGGTAGCTCACTGCTTGCTTGATACTTGCATTTTTCGAAACCTTATCTCAGTGATTAATCTTCTTTTTCGAGTACTATGGCACCTCTGAGAAAATGTAGAGGAGGTAGGCAAGCCCCAGGAGGACGAGGACCCCCTATACACGATAGGAGTAGCAACTCCAACCAAGCCTCAGAGGACAGTCAACCTCCAGCTAATCCTCCACAAGCCAGGTAATCCTCCGGGCAACCCTCCAGTGAATAATCTGGAGAATAATCCGAATATTAGGTTGTTCAACACCAAGAATTATACAAACGTCTGCTGAATCATCAAAAGGGATCATCTCTCGGATGATAATTGGCATGACTGGACCTATCTAATGAAGCACGTATTTAAAAACTGCAAAATCACTCAATACATTGATAGTTCTACCCCCTGTCCAGATTGACTCGAGCACCCTATTTCTGCAAGGAACTGGTCTCAAAACAACTCATGGGCTCAACAAGTAATTCTACAGAATATTACTTGCTCACAATTGCACCATATCACTACAAAAGACACTGTGGAGGACATGTGGAAAGCCCTCCAGGCTACCCACAAAAACAAAGCTCATGTTACTGTCGACCATCTGTAGAGATTAATCTATGGCACTAAAGCTGAGGACAGGGACGACCTTTTAAAACATTTTGAAATGATGAAGAACTACCAGGACCATATCAATCAATTTCTGAACCAAGAATTTCATATTACAGACACCAGATTTAAATCCATTATCTCATCTTCTTTACCCTTCTCTTGGATCAACTTTGTCGAACCATACAATGGAAATGCTCATGACCCCAATGATCCTGATCCGAAATGCCGTATGACCTCTGATGCATTTATAGGTCTACTCCAGGAGGAATACAAAATCTGTCTGGAAAGAACTAATAATGGAAAATAATGGTACTAATGGTATGAGTATGATGGCAACCCCATCTAAATCTACCTTGGGTACCAGTAATTCCTTGTCTAATCAGATCTCCAACTGGAAGAACTCCCTAAAACCTTGGTGTAACAATTGTAATCGTTCCGGACATTGGACTAGCAAATGCCAGAAGCTTGCATGTAACAAATGTTTTAACTGCAGAAAGTTCAGACATCGAGCAAAAGATTGCTGGGCCAAACCCAAGAAGGGAGACACTTTGGACAAGAAAAAGAATGGGAAGAAAAAGAAGAAACAAAAGAATGCAGACAATTCTAAAGAAGAGCAAACTAATACAACAATGGAAGTTGCTTTTCCAATTGAAGAAATTGATGAGGAAAACATGGAAATGCTCAACTTCGATATGTACAATGCTTGTAATTTGGACGTCAATGATGACCATTTGATCTGGTATGATTGGGTGGCTGATACCACAACAACATCACATATAACTCACCAGAGAGAAGCATTTATTACTTACACTCCTTGTAATAATGGTCTAGTAACAGGAGTAGGAGGTCAGACAGCTAAAATTGCTGGCCGAGGAACAGTATTGTTGACATTGACATTTAATGGCAAGAATTATATTTTCCGCCTTGAGGATGTCATACACATACCTGAGCAAACTAATAACCTTATATCCCTTGGGAGGTGGGATAAAAGAGGAGGCACATACATTGGTGTAATGGAAAAATAACTATGTGCACTAAAGATGGAATACAGGTCACTGGAGGAAAGCAGGTCGCCAATAACCTATATAAAATGGAAGTCCAATTACCCAAACAAGTATCTTGGACTCTGCATGATGGATGCCCAGACATGCACTGGATGACAAATGCTTATGTAAATGATAACTCCGACACCAAAAATTCCCAACTCCGGAAGGACTGTTTCCAAACTTGGGAAGTCTGGCACAAATGCTTCAGACATGTCAGCTATCCGGGAATTCAAAAACTCCTCAATGGACATATGGTCGAAGGGCTACACATAGATCCTACTAGCGATAAACTGGACTGTGCAACATGTATCCAAGCTAAACAACACATCAAACCTTTTCCAAAGTCAACCGACTGAAAAACCTATCCAGGCGAACTAACCCATATTGACCTTTGGGGCAAATACACAATTAAATCAATCAATGGCAACTCATACTACATCTTATTTGTCGATGATTCAACTTGATATGTCACTGTCAACTTTTTAAAGGAGAAGAATCAAGCCTCCATGGCGGTAATCACATATCTCTCACATTTAATTACTCAAGGCCAAAAACCTAAAGCCATCCACATTGATAGAGGAAAAGAATTCTTCAATCAAAAGGTCCAGGGCTGGTGCAAAGAACATGGAATTGAAATCCACCTAACTGCACCTTACTCACCTCAGCAGAACGGAGTTGTGGAGCAGATGAATTGGACATTGGCACAACTCACTTGTGCAATGATTATAGGCCAGGAACTCCCAGAATTCCTCTGGGAATGTGCTATCTCTCACAGAGCATATATCTGCAACAGATTGTACACTTAACACCTCAAAACCCTAACCCCTTACCAAGGTTGGCACAAAAGGAAACTGGATGTATCGCACTTCCAAGAATTCAGTTTGCCAGTCTGGATACTACAACAAGGACAATTTAAAGACCACAAAATGTTACCTAAATCAAAACGCAGAGCTTATGTTGGCTTTGATGAAGGTTCCAATTCCATCAAATTTTATAATGCAGAAACATGTAAGATACTCATTTCTTGAAATTTTTGCACTATTAACCCACCTACAATGACCCCTACTCCAGAGCCGATTGTGATCAGAACCAATCCATGCCCTGAGGGGGAGTCTGGAGATGGTGACATGCCATGGATGGGAAGAACAAGCTTGGAAGTTATAACTCCGGACTTTAGTCCCAAACAGCGGCATTCAACGGAGTTTGGTAATGATCCAAATCCTGAAATGGACTCAGATGGAAAAACTCTGAATCTTGGGAAAAATAAGCACCAGTGAAAGAGAATTGATAGTGAAGACAATTTAGAAGATATCGACATCAATAAACCACAAACCATGCAGAGTATGGATTTACAGAAAGTCAGTATAGGACAACCGCATAAGACGCATGCAGGCACAAATTATCAAATCCTTCAAGAACCTCACCAAGAAGCAACAGTTGATGAAGGAGAATATGAATCCCTTCCAGACATTAATCAAACCTTTGCTATAATTGCTGGAGATGAACTCACAGATTTATGTGATGCAAAAGAATCTCTGGACTGGCTGGAATGGCAGAAAGCGATGGGTGAGGAGATAAAATTGCTGACTGAAGTGCATACATGGGAGTTGGTCGATAAACCTCCCGGTGCAGTGCCAATCCCAAACAAATGGGTATTTCTTAAAAAACACAATAAAGAAGGACTTGTGACAAGATATTGGGCTTGATTGGTCGTTAAAGGATGTGCACAATCAGTGTATGACAAGGGTTTGGGTAAACCCATGGGTTAATCATGGGTCAGACTGGGGGTATGGGTAGGGGTTAGGGATTTGGAACCCATGTGAAACCCGTACCCAGCCCATTGCCCTGTCCCTATATCTGTACCCAGTGGCATTGTAGATTACCAATCAAAAATTTGAAACTTGATCGAACTACCTAATGATTGACAGCACCAAAGTTTAATTAGCCTTTGGCCCACTCCAGTCACCAGTCTGCATCAAGTCTTTCTACTACCAGGCCCACATCAGCTCTCATTCTCTACTACTATGGCCTGTACCAAAAAAAACACCAGTGCAAAGAAAAAAGTGACTACTGACTCAGACGGACGATCCATAGCCCAGGTGAGAAAAAAGGCAGCACTCTGAAGTGCAAAAGGCCCAGCTACCACAGCCAACCCTACATCCTCCACTTCAGGACATGTCATAGTTGACAACAACAACAACAATGAGCCTACATCAAGAGGTGAGACAATGGATCCAGACTCAGACATAATCATGGAAGAAGTCGGCAAAAGCACGAAGAGTAGTCCAATTGAATTATCAGATGAAGAAGCTGAAGAGAGCGAAGAAAGCAAATTAAGTGAGTCAATGATATCTTCTTGTTCATGATTTAGCCAAGGCCCAAGATAAACACAAAACCTTTTAGAATGACTTATGAAAGAGTGGATGGCCCCCATCTATGCATTTTTCAAGCCCATACCAGTCGTTGAATATGTTGATGGCCACTGTTGCCACACCTTCCAGTGCTTTGCACCAATATGCAAACAAAAGTCGAGAGGCATTCATAGATTTTTGGACACAGGTGATGTGAAGTCAACTGGGAATATGTGGAAACATGCCAAGAGATGCTGGGGAGACGAAGTGGTTGCTTCGGCTGATAAAGCAAAAAATGCAAATGAAGTCCGAGCAACCACCATCAAAGGGTTTCTAGATCCCAAGTCAATCACGGCAGCATTTGAGCAGAAGGGGAAAGGTAAAGTAACTTACTCCCATCGACAACACATGAAGACCAAGGCCAGGTATGTCCATAAAGATATCACATCCAGCAAATTGTATTTGAGGCTGACCTGATGGTATGGTAGAGCAGAAATTGTCCGTTGGGTGTCTGAAAATAAAAGGCCCTTTGACATTGTCCAAGACCATGGGTTTCAGTGTCTCATGAAAACTGGGAGGCCAGAATACTACATACCTTCTTCAAGAACAGTATCTCACGATGTCAAGAAAGTCTTTGTCAATGTTTGCAAATGAATCGCGAAAATGTTGCAAGACCACCCAGGGGACTTAAACTTTGTGACAGATGCATGGACCTCTCCGAACCACAAAGCCTTCATTGCGATAACCATCCACTTCAAGAGTAAGGGAGTACCGATTAGCATGCTGCTAGATATGGTGGAGGTAGCTGAATCACATTCAGGTCTGACATTAGTGAGGATGTTTTCACAAGTACTCGATGAGGACGAGTTTGGCATCTCTAAGAAGGTTCATTCAAATAATGTGTAATTCAAGTAATGAAAAAGACACACACCATTAACACACAGCTCCTGGGCATTACATGCGACAATGCATCTCCCAATGACACCATGATCACGGAGCTCCAAACACTCATCGAAGACTTCCCCGGTAAGCTGAACCAGACACATTGTTTCAACCATGTTGTTGCAATTGTTGCAAAGAGATTGGTGTGACAATTTGATGTAGCCAGCAGCAAAAAGAGTGATGAGATGGATGAGGCTGAGAAGGAATTGTACGAGCTTGCAGAAGGTCTTGATATCGAAGAGGAATTGACTCAGGAAGAGTGGAAGGCAGAAGAAGGGGACAATGAGGATGAAGTTGACCAAGGTGATGATGACAATGAGATTTCCATGACAGATCATGAAGAACTCGAGGAAAACATAAGGCCAGTGTGGATGCTTCTTGTAAAAGTAAGTGTGGCACAATGCAACTGATGACTCAAAGAGAACTTACAACTTTTGGGTAGCTTTGCAAGATCACCTTTGCACTGATCCACTCAACAACAATCTTACTACCTAAGTGGTTTGAAATGCCGGAATGACTGAAACTGAAGGCAGCAAAGATGCCTCATGATGTGAGAACTCGCTGGAACTCAACATTCAACATGTTGAGTTTTGCACTGCGATACCATGCAGCCATTGATGACATTGCTGGAAACAAAACGGCTGGCTTGTGTCAATATGAACTCAGCAATGAGGAGTGGAAGATCGCCAGCCAACTTAGCAATGTGTTGAAGGTCAAATACAAAGCCCACTAAATTTGGAAACAGACTCTCACTACCCTGCAGATTTTCAAAGACATGACATTGTTCTTTTCACGCTCAATGCCCAATCTTGCTACTGTGATTCCTGCCATGGATCATATTGATGAGGTCCTTACTAACCAATCTCAGGACTCTAACTTTGAACCTTCAATCCAGGTAGCCCTTGGCATTGTGAAGAAGACCTTGAATGCATACTATGATAAACGGATCACTCTGAAGTGTATTGTATTATGATGAGTAAATATCTTTCTCTCTTTGCAGTCTGATCACTATCTACATCATACAGTTGTGCATCCCCGCCACAAGTTGAAGTATTTTGAGAAGGCCAGCTGGCTTCCTGAATGGATCACTACCGCAGAGGACATTTTATATGCCGAGTTTGAACACTCATATGCAGCCTTATCTGGTGTTTCCGAGAAAGATACAGCGCTGCCACCTGCTGGTCAAAAGAAAAAGGTATTTACCCAATCCTTGAATGCATTTATGTGGACCAATACTCTCTCCATCAGACATCCAACATATTTGATGATCTACCTGCACTAGTGGCACCGAAACCCTCCAATCTTCACAATGAAATTGCCTGTTATCTCAGCACTGACCCTGAACAGGTGAATGATATTCTCCTGTGGTGGCACGAACACAAGGCAATATACCCTCGTCTTTCTCGCATGGCCCTAGACTATCTCACTATCCCAGATAAGTTACTTACTTCATTCTTGTTTACCCAGTGTTGATTTTCCCTTGTTGGCCATTAAAGCAACATTGATGGATGTAGAATGTGTTTTTAGCCAAGGATGCCTTCTTTTGTCTCATATCTGAAACCGTCTAGCATCACAGTCAATTCGTGCACTCATGTGCCTTGGGTACTGGAGTCAAATGGACTTGGTGTGGGACAATGATATATTTGCTGTTACAGTAGAACCTGAAGTGGAAGAGGATGAGGAAGCACTTTCTGATGGATGGGATGCGATTGGTAACTTGCAAGATTAGATGTTGTTTTTTAGTTTTTTTTGCCAAAAATTCAGTCTTTTAGTTACTCTAACCCATGGGTAACCCTTGGTGGGTATGGGTAGTATTGAACCCTTGGGTATAATCCCTCCAACCCGCTAAAAAACCTGTACCCTTCTCGTGGGTATGGGTTTTGGAGGGTATGGGTATGGGTAGTTCTCAATTTATCCATGGGTTACCTGTGTCATTCACTACGCACAATGCCTGGGCTATGATTTTGTCAAAACTTTTTCACCCATAATTCGACTAGATTCCCTCCAAGCCATATTAGCTCTGGTTCCCATCAAGAAATTGAAAATACAACAGCTGGACATTAAAGGCACCTATTTGAATGGCATTTTAAAGGAAACAGTCTACATGAAACAACCACAAGACTTTGAAGATGGAACCAATTGGGTCTGTCATTTAATCAAAACCTTATATGGTTTAAAACAAGCAGGTTGCAAATGGAATAAACAACTCAATGAGAAACTACAAAAACATGGATACAATTGGTTAATATCTGATCCTTGCATTTACTCTTGATGGAATGGTGATGACTGTGCAATTATAACTGTCTGGGTTGACAATCTATTATTATTTGCCTCATCCGACAATGAAATGAACAGGATGAAGGATTCCATCAAGTCTGAATGGGAAATAACCAACCTTGGACAACCAAGCAAAATTATTGGACTAGAAATCCATCAAACTGTGGACTCCATCAGCATCTCCTTATCCAAATATATGGAAAACATACTCCGAAAGGAAGGAATGACTGAAGCTAATCCTGTCAGCATGCCATTGGATCCTCACATTCCTTTGGAAACAAATCCAGAATACAATGAAGTTAACCAGAGTAACTCCTATGCCAAATTATTAGGAGAATTGCATTACCTTGCAAATGCTACAAGACCGGACATCTCTTATGCCATTAACAGACTTGCTGCTTACACAGGAAATCTGAGCATGCAACACTACACTGCTTTAAAATGGATACTTAGGTATCTTGCCAGAACAAGAACTCTCAGAATAACATATAAAGTCCTCCAAGATGAAATGAACTCCGAAAACATTTTCCATGGTTTTGTGGATGCAGCCTATGCAAATCAAGAAGATTTTAAATCCACAACCGGATACGTTTTTATTGCTTCCAGGGGAGCAATTACTTGGAAATCAAACACTATGGGAGTTCTGAAGTTTAGATGAGGTCAAAACTTTGATCTATATGGGGGTCTATATTTCAAGTAGATTGTTCAGTTTAGAATAACTTTTCATTTAAAATATAGATGTGGACTAAATGTCAATCCAGCCAATCACAGACCAGATCTGACATTTTATCCTCAACTATATTTAAAATGAAATATTATTCTAAACTCAAAAGTCTACTTAAAATATAGACTTCCATATAGACTAAAGTTTTGACCTCATCTAAACTTTGGAACTCTCATAGTGAAAGAAACAAACCGTCATTGCATTATCTACAACGGAATCCAAATATATTGCTCTTATGGAGAGTGGTAAAGAGGCTTCCTGACTCTGAAACCTTTACCAAGAACTAGGCTTTGCACAGTCGAATCCCACTATTATTAAAGGGGATAACTATGGTTCAGTTGAATTATCTTGAAACCAACAATTTCACCAACAATCAAAACACATCAATCTACATTATCACTGGATCTGAGAACAAATCCAGAAGAATATAATCGATATACAAACATGCAGAGACCCAGAGCAAACAGCAGACATTCTCACCAAAGCTTTACTGAAACCAAAACACTCACAGCATTGATTCAAAATGGGTCTCTGAAACATTTAACCCAGTAGCTTTCCTTAATGTGGGGATTTTTTATCCCACTGGGTTTTTCCCCTACATATCAAGGTTTTAATGCACCCGGTGAATTACTCACTCCATTCTATTTCCCATTACCAAGTGATACTCAGCTTGAGGGGGAGTGTTGGAATATTATCTTAGCAATCCAAGTATCTTATCCAGATAACCACATACTCTATATGTATATATTATATAAGTATACTTAATTAGGTAGTATAGTTCTCTAGGATAGGAGAACTGAAT
>Ga0126375_10000464_pt1 | contig 11108 bp, 18 predicted proteins | sample PanSoiMetPlot_14_FD_109577 | JGI IMG/M metagenome (GOLD analysis project Ga0126375, IMG submission 109577) | Tropical forest soil microbial communities from Panama - MetaG Plot_14 | ecosystem: Environmental > Terrestrial > Soil > Tropical forest | place: Panama | collected 2016-02-17 | reverse complement strand
GCGGTTCAGGATTGGCAGTATTAGGTTGCCCGCCGTTGGTGGCGGTCGCCTGCGCTGACTCGGGATGCCACCGCCAGATTCGAATCGGCCGGTCGATGTTCTTGACATTGATCTGGCCGCCGTCCTGGAAGCGAACGTCGATCCGATTGCCGATGCTCTCATTGACGATCGAGGAGATGCAGATGCCGCCGGGCTCTGCGACCGGTTCAAGGCGTGCGGCAATATTGACGCCATCGCCGTAGATGTCATCGCCTTCGATAATCACGTCGCCTAGATTGATGCCAATTCGCAGAACAATCTTTGGCTGGTGCAAATTTTCAGCCTGCAATGAACTTCCAGACCGCTGCACGGAAAGCGCGCAGTTTACCGCATCGACCACACTTGCGAATTCGACGATCGTGCCATCACCGATCAGCTTCACGATGCGACCATGGTGGGCGGCGACGGCCGGCTCAAAGACCATTTGCCGGTGCCGCTTCAGAGCAGCTAGCGTGCCCACCTCATCGGACGCCATCAATCGGGAATAGCCGACCACGTCGGCCGCGAGGATCGCAGCCAGTTTCCGTTTGATGCGTTCTTCTGCCATAGGTCCCCGCGTGCGCTTCTCGCCCCAAGATCGAACATGGCAGTACGTAGTATTATTTCGAGAGGAATCCACTGCCCGTAGGAAAACTCACTCATTCGACATAGACATAGCCCACTGCGGAGTTTGCAAGGTGCATCTTCTGGTACATATCTTTTACATATATGGAATAACTGAATCTCGAAATTCAGGAGTAGGTCGCCGATCGGGATCTTTAGCAATGGCCGCAGTGGAGTTTGAAGAGGGTGGCCTCAGCAAGGATGCAGCTGTCATCGGACGTAGGCTTAGTGTCGAACCCTCACTCGTTCAGCTTCGGATGCGTGAAGGAAAGATTACGGTTCTCTGCGAGCCTAAAGTCTACAAGGACGCAGGACGTCATCGGCTGTCCTTGCTTTATGAGAACCGGCGCTTTCGCCTCATTGTCCACGACAGGAAATGCCGTCCAACCTTCAACGCTAGATTTTGGCGACCGTCCACCACCTCGATGCGCAAACCATCAATATGACTTTATTGGCAGCGGTGTGACAGTTGGCAGAGTAGCAACAAGCTCTGCGCGACTGCGATAAAGGGCCTCTAAAATTAGGGAGGCAGGGGTTAAAGCGAGTTTACTAGGTACGTTTCTTTTGACACTTGCGACCACAACCGCGGCGCCGCAAACGCAATTCTATGAGCTTATTGCACGTGCAAAGTCGCTTGAACTTGATACGCACTATGTGCCGCCACCTGGTGATCCATTAGCGCATCATGCAGCCGGTTATGCGAAGATTATCTGCTCGGCCGTGTTCATAACCGGTCTCGCGCCGGATTTCGCTGCTGAGAATGTCGGATTTTTCACCGCGCCTTATGAGATCCGGGCAATCCTCGGAAAGCCCGTCATTGACCGTGCCAACCAAGCGGTCCACGTCACCCTTCCAAATGGGGCAATACGGACAGCCAAATATCTTGGTAGCCAGGGATGTGTGACGCTGCCGTTTGGTGAGAGCGCGTTCCATTTCACGCCGGTGGCCGTGAAGAGCCAATTGCCCGATGCGGCCACCGAGCCTTGGCCGATGGGCGATGTGCTGCCGAAGGAGGCACTGCCGACCGAGATCGACGCGACAAAACTCAAAGATGCGGTGGAGGCGGCTTTCGAGCCGCCCGAGGCCTTGACTGCGGCCTTCGTCGTCACCTGGAAGGGCCACCTCATCGCCGAGCGCTATGGCTACGGCGTGGACATGCGCACACCGCTGGAAGGCTGGTCCATGGGCAAGAGTATTACCGCAACGTTGTTGGGCATCCTGGTCGACAAAGGCGTATATGAACTAACTCAGCCTGCCCCGATCCCGGAATGGCAAACAGCCGGCGACCGCCGCGCCGAAATCCGCATAGAAGATCTCCTCCACATGTCCAGTGGACTACGGATCAGAGCGCCTCAAGTTCCCGACTATGATCCGTCCGGTCCCTATCCGGATCATCTCTATCTTTACACAGGAGGAGTTGATTCATACCACTATGCGGCCACACGTCCGCAGCAATGGCCGCCCAATACAGTCGGCCGTTACCGCAATACCGACCCAGTGTTGATCAGCTACCTGATCCGGCTCGCCGTTGAAAAAGGCGGTGAAGAATATTTGTCTTTTCCACAGCGGGCGCTGTTCGACAAGCTCGGCATTCGCACCATGCGGATTGAAACGGATCCGTTCGGAAATTTTCTCGGACAGGGCTACGAGCTAGGCTGCGGGCGCGACTGGGCGCGGCTCGGCAATCTTTATCTCCAGGATGGTGTTTGGAACGGCGAACGCATTCTGCCCGCCGGCTACGCGAAATTCGTCAGCACACCGGCACCGGCTTGGGTGGCCGACAAGCGTCCAATCTATGGTGCCTTTTTTTGGATCAATGGTGACGGCCAATATCCCGTCCCGCGACAATCCTATTACATGGCGGGTGCAGGCGGCCAAACTACGATGATTGTGCCATCCCATGATCTTGTTGTGGTGCGTATGGGTCACTACAAAGGTGAAACGCTCGGAGACGCAGCTTTACGAAAAGCGCTTATGCTGTTGATGAAAGCCGTGCCAAGGCACAACTGAAAAGCAACGCACAAGCGAGACGCGACGCACGCCATTTCTGCGCAACTCCGAACGCCGGTGCTGGACACCCGTCAGCAATGGATCATGATGCGAGATCCTGAGTTTGGGCGCTATCAATGGACGTGGTGGTTTGGCCGCGGGGTCTTGGCCTTGGAAAATATGAGGTTACGTTCCGCGAGGACGAAATTGACGAAACAGTTCTTCCGAGCCTGGCGGACCAGAACCTGAAGGAGCTGAGCTTCTGCCCAGTGCTGTCCGTCACGACAAAGCAAGCGTCGAATTCCTCGACTGACTAGGGCAGTGGGAAGCGGCTGGCGAAGCACGGGAGGGGCTGGTTGCTTGACGGTCGCCCTAACGTTAGCGCCTACTCACCTTGCGCCCAGGGGGGCTTCACCCGTGAAATCCGATCCCGTCATCATCGCGATCAATCGCTATCGTGCGGCCAGGGCCGAAGTGGACAAGATCGTGAACCGATGCTGCCGAATGGCAATCCCGCAGATGAGACGAAGGAATATGCTACTTGGGAATCGGCTAATCTTAAGGCCACAGATGCCATCGCGACAGCTTGGACTGAAGTGGCGACAGCGCAGCCAACAACCATGGCCGGCGCGATTGCGCTCATCGATTGCTACCTTGAGATTTGGAGCGAACGTCCTACCAAGCTTGCGTACCCCGAGGCCAGCCGAGCGTTAGAGGCTTACGCGCGTTTCTGCGGAACGTTGCGGACTAGAGCAACGTAGTTTTCTCAGCGGCCTTCGAATGGTGAGCAATTCGCGGCCAAGCTTGATACCTGATCGCCGACGCGATCGCCACCTGCTCGATCTCGGAACAAAACCGCGCGCAAGGCGTAAGGATGGAAATGCCGCTATGGCCAGCATTTGGTGATAGCCATGACGAACAACAGAAGTTTTATGCGCCGTGCCCGCCAATTTATTGCTGAAGGGTCGCAATCCAAGTTGCTTCAAGATCGAGAGGAACAGGTAGCGGACCACCAGGCCGACGCGCCGAGCACGCTGGAAAATAATCAAATCCGGTGGCCGTGATGTTCTTGGCCTCCACACCACAGCCACGATATGTTCCTCCCATGCTTTGGTCTCTTATGGAAAGTACGACTTTCGGAGTGGATGGAAATGGTGGATCGAAGGTTACGTGGGGCTCTCGGGGACTAACTGTGCCAACTTCGACCATGGAAGGGTGAAATTGCTGCGCCGATGCCATCGCCGGAACTACGAGGCCGATAACTGCCAAGTATATTCCCAGTCGCATCGTTGACCCGCACAGGATGCCCAAAAAGCTCCCCATCATCCAATATCGGAGCCGATCGGGCAAGGGCACTGGGGCCGCAGGCAAATTTTGTTGTCGATTTGATGCCAAGCAGCGAAGTAAGCAACCTCAGCATGTTTGTCCAGACGTGAAAGAGGATTTTCGCAAGAGCAATCCGCTAATGCCCTCGAACGAAAGCCTGCATCTCCTCAAAGGTAACGGTACCATCGTGGTCAGTATCCATTGCCTTGAAGATACGCTCATGAGCCGCCTGCCACTCCTGTAACGTGAGTTTCCCGTCTCCATGAGCGTCCATCAGACTGAAAATTATATGCATCATCGTCGGGCTCATGGCGTCCCGGCGTTGAAACCAGCCGTGGTGGCGTTCAATCATTCCTATCATTCCGGGATGCGTGATGGAAGAAGCCGTCCTGATCCTTGTCTTCCTCTTCGTTACCTTGCGCGCGATTTTGCAATCCCGTCGGCGGCTGAACTGCCGGCCCGGATTTATTGCCGGGCAGTACAGGCACGTGGCTCTGATCTGGTCTGACACTGAATTGTTTACCCGATCTCACAACTGGACCGGACTTGTTCCCGGGCAAGCCGGGAACACCGGCTCCGCTATTTGGCGCTGTGGTAGTTTGGGCGTCATGGGGACGGCCGAGCGCCCGCCGTCTGGGCTTGGCTTTTTAGCTGTTAACGCGGACAGGACTCGTCGAGCTTATCGAATATCGAGGCGATCTCCTCAGCGTCTTTGGAATTTTGATCGATGTCCTTAACAGCGTCGATCAACGCAAGGTAGTCGGGACCGAGTTGTTTCTCCCCTTCCTTTATCTTTTGGGCCAGCTCTTCAAATTTCTTCTTATCTTTCTCCTTAACAGCCCGGTCCATCTGCTCACCAAGATTGGCGATTTGGCAATAGGTCTGGGTCTTAGACTTATCGCCACTGATGATGTTGACAACCTTTTGTGCATCGGCCTTTAACTTGGCAGGATCCCGTTGAGCCTGCGCAAACAACGGCGGCGCTGTCAAAATCATCAAAATCCCCAGGATCGTAGTCGCTTCATAAAAAGCCCCCGTTATCTCTTACGTTGAGTGTCCCTTTGCGACCGGGCGGTGGCAAATCTTCGGAGAGTGGCCATGGATCGCCGTGCTGTTTCAATTGATGCACGACGTCTAGATTAAAGTGTCTCGACCCTAAAACGCGTGCTAATTGCGTAGGCAGCTTGGGAAGCGACACCCAATGCGAACTATAAGTCGTGGTGGCCGTTTTTGTCTGCTTTGGAACTATTCCGGCGACGGTGCCGGTTAAGGCGGAGGGGTACCGGCACCACCATCATTCGCATTACTGGCCCGGCCATTATTATCGGCCGAACGCAGACAATTCCCGGCATCGCTGGTTTGATCCACACTGAATGGGCTGCGGCAATCAGCGGGCCAAGCTGCTCATGTGCGATGAAGCGTGGCGGATTGCGGCCAATATCGCCAAGCTGTAGATCGATGGAGGGGCCGAGCCGTAACGCTCAGACTTCCTCAACATGGGGCGGCCTCTTGCCAATATCAGGTGGCTCGCCGAGCTTTGCGGCTTGGTCTCGGTACTTAACAGCCAAACGCCACGCCTCTCGCGCCACATCTTTCATCGTGCTTGTGCGTGCTTGATTAGCGCAAAAAAGCGCCAACTTAGCCAGCGCGTCGTGAGTCTTCTGCATTGCCCCTTCCTTCGGGCAACGCTCGCACCAAATTTACAGCTTGAATTGTAGTCTAAATCCCTTGAAGAGGACACCAGCGATGAGTGAGCTGTTGCAATTCGTCATCGTGGTGGCCTTCGGCGCGGGTTTGGCTGCGCCAAGATGCCGGACTTGCTGCGCAAGTGCCGGCCAATAAAAAAACCGCCGCTCCCCGATGCGGCGGGTAGTATTTGGAAGCGACACCCCAATATTTTACTGCCAATGACCGCCAACCTGATGCCCGTTTTATGAGCGGCGCGCTTAATGTTTGTGCCATCACCCCTGTTTTCCGTCGAAAATCAGATGCCAGCTCCGTCGAACCAGAGCGACCCTTGTCGTTGGCAATCGTATCCATCATTCTTAGGATGTGCGTGATCGGGGCTGGAGAGGGAGGCCAACATGCCTCACATAGGACCAGTCTTAGAGGGCCGCACCTTCTTCTGCCCACATTGCGGAGCCCTTTATTCGGCGACACCTTCGCTCGTTCCTAAAAGCGAAGGCGATGCGCCAAAATGTGTCGTCTGCCTAAAGGTCATGGACAGCTTGGATACAACCAAAGTTCCGAGCTTTAAGCTCATCCAACGACCTGAAGATGCCTAACCAATTTCGCAAATGAGGAGCCGCCAGCCCCGAGCCGTTAAGCAACTCGCCCGCGATGAGGCGCCGCGCATTGTGGCGAATATCGCGAAGCTGCCGGAGCTCGCCCCCAAGAGTAAATGTGAAAGAAAAAGGCCGCCAGAATCCTGGCGGCCTAAAGTTGGAGCCTTACTTCGAGCAGATATGTGCAAAGGAGTGGCACCATTGCCCCTTCTCGCAGATTGTTGGGGCGCCACCGGCTCCCGTGCCGCAGGCGCACCTCGCACTCGCCTGCTGACCCTCGGCGCAGCCCGCGATCATGCGCTTATGCGCATGCGTCGCGTGAGCCAATCCAACAGACATGACAATTGCAAACAGCGCTACAGCAAAAGTCCTCAACATAGTTTCTTCCTCCCTAGGTATCGAAACAGTGAAATTTCTATATGGGCCAACATGAGCCTTTGATGAACAAAAGTCCGGCCGAAAGGGCGATTCGCTGCCTGCGATAGAGGTCACCGGCCGAAACTAATTGGGCCCGTCCGTTCAGTTTTGAACTATTGACCAGTCGTAACCGACTCCAAGTAGGCAATCACCTTGGCTCTAGTTTCGGCTGACGCCAAGCCGCCATACGGTTTCATCTTATTGCCGTGCACCACCGCATTGGGATCTGCGATGAACTGGTCCAGTTTTCCCTTATCCCAGACGAAGTCCGCGTTCTTCATTGCGGCGGTGCAACGCACTTTAGAAAACGTGTCGGATTTGTCTTGGTTTCCGGTTCCAGACATTATTTCGCCAGCGCGCAACGAAACGGGACATGACCAGCAGAGCAGCAGCCAAGCTGCTATCCGCCGTCCTCTGAGCACCAACGGGTAAACGCCCTTCACCGCAGTGAGGGAGCGCGGGACCTTTAATTGCTTTCTTGAGTCGGACCTAGGACAGATAGGCTTGAGAAACTGACGGCGAATGCCGCAGAAAAAAGGAGGACCTGCCTTCTCATGAAAACGGCCGCCGAATATCGGGCAATGGCCGAAGAATGCCTCCAATGGGTACGCGAAGCGAAAGCGAAAGAAGTGCGGGTGTCCTTGCGGCAACTGGCCCAGGTCTGGCTTGATGCTGCTTCTAAACTCAACAGCCTGCCCCCGACCTGAGCGCAATCCGCGCCAGACACCGCGTAAGCGGAGACGGCCCGAACAAAGCGCGGCAAGCGATTGCCGGCCGCGCGCGGTTGGCGCTTCCATTACATGCCAAGCACTCGCCGCCGATGCTCCACGGAAATTTCGTCAGTGACGGCTTAGGTCTCAATCCACCCCCGCTGAAAAGAAGCGGACGCCCTTGCTTCGTGAGAGCGTCCGCTAAACAAGCGATATGAAAATAGCAATTAGAATTCAGGCGGCACGTAACCATCGGCTGGCATGTAGCCGTTGATTTCGAGACCGATGCAGATTTCAACCAAGACGGGCGTCGTCCAAGCCATAATGTCCTTCTTTGGACCTTCGGGAAAATAATAGAGCCGAAAAGCACGGAACCGCAAACAACATTGTTCGCAAGGAACATCCCTTGAGGCCGCGTTTCTGAATAGAAATTGATGGAGGAGGAGACTCATGCGGATTATGATTTCGCTGATCGTAGTCGCTATTATGATTGGAACACCGGCCGCTCTTGCGGAAACTACCACAGCGCGCCGGGGAACAAGTCCGGTCCGGCCGTGAAACCGGGCGAACAATCCAGTGTCAGACCGGATCAGAGCAACGTTCCGGGATTGCCCGGCAGCAAATCGGGGCCGGCACAAAAACCGCCAAAAGACCAGCAGAGCCAGTGATGGCTGAGTCCATGGAGCGGTTATCCGCCGCAGCTATCCTTGCGTAAAGTGGTAGGCGAAGCGTTCAAGTGCGCGTAGTAATCTTTCGAGTGCGCGTCAGGGTCATCCCGCTCTAGGCGGCAATTGGTTCTGCTCGTATCGGTATGATCGTGCGCTCAGTATCGGCGAGGTTGGCCCGGACGAAAATCGGCCCACGCGACCAGCGCATTGCGTGGTTGGTCGCGCCAAGCAGCCCAGTGAAGGACAGCGTCGGGCAAATCAACGCGCCTAAAAGATCAAACAAATTCCAGGAGCTCACGGCGGGAAGTCGCGCCTTGCATCGGCGCGAACGCACGGTACCTACGGCGTTCGTAAACCGGGCGGTCTCGTGGTCGTGACCGGAGCGCGATCGCATGAAAGGATCGCGTCCGGTCGCGCCGATCAATCATTTAGGTGTTAGGCCGCCGCGTGCTTCGTGCCATTAAGTCTCACCTCCTTATCGTTTCTTTGCAGCTCTGGATAAGCGGAGACCGCTTTTGTTCAATCGATTAACATTATAGATCAAGGTACAGCGCGAATGCGCAGAAGTCTGTTCGGATATGAGCTGCCTACCTTTCGTCTGTTTGCCAGGGTCATAAAGTTCGCTCAAGATCGGATTATGCCAAGGTGGGTGAGTCGGCGTAGTTGCGGTTAAAGTCGTGCTAGAAACATCCGAAAATGCGTCGACTAATGCTGCGAAAACGACTGCCGGCGCCCGACCGCTGCTGGTCTATGACGGCGATTGCGGATTCTGCGGCTATTCGGCGCGTTACTGGAAGAAGCTCACCGGAGACCGCGTCGATTACAGGCCGTATCAGGAAGTGGCAGCGCAATATCCGGCGATCCCAATCGCCGATTTTCAGCGCGCGGTGCAATTCATTACGCCCGGCGGACATCGTTCCAGTGCCGCAGAGGCCAGTTTCCTCACCCTGAGCCACGCGCCTGGCAAAGGCTTTTGGCTTGCGCTGTACCGAAGACTGCCAGGTTTCGCGATCATTTCGGAATTAGTTTACGCATTCGTCGCGGCGCACCGACCGGCCTTTTATCGCGTCAGTATACTTCTGTGGGGAAGGAACCCCGAACCGCCACGCTACGATCTTGTCTCATTCATATTCCTGCGCCTGTTTGGTCTGATCTACCTGTCGGCTTTCATTTCCTTCGCGGTGCAGGCACAGGGGTTGATCGGCAGCCACGGCATCCTGCCGTTGGCGGAACTGGCCGATGCCATCGCCAGTGGTTCCGGGCCGAAGCGTTTCTTCTTGATGCCGATGGTGTTCTGGTTGGACGCCAGCGATTTTGCCATTCAGGCGGTGTGCTGGGCGGGGGCCGGGCTCTCAATGCTACTGGTCTTTAATCTGCTACCGCGCCTGAGCTTGTTTCTACTCTATGTGCTCTACCTCTCCCTGTTTTATGGCGGACAAACCTTCATGACTTTCCAGTGGGACACGTTCCTGCTGGAGGCCGGCTTTATTGCGCTGCTGTTAAGCTTCGCCACGACGCCGGGCATTTGGTTGCTGCGCTGGCTGCTATTCCGTCTCATATTTATGTCGGGTGTCGTCAAACTACTGAGCGGTGATCCCAACTGGTGGAACTTGTCTGCATTGTCATATCACTTTCTGACCCAACCGCTCCCCACGCCATTGGCTTTTTACGCCGCGCGGCTGCCGCCCAGCGTACTGAAATTCGCCACCGGCGCTATGTTTTTCATCGAACTCGTTTTGCCGTTCTTAATTTTCAGTCCGCGCCGGCTGCGGTTGTTTGCCGCCTTCGGCATTCTGCTGCTGCAAAGCTGCATTCTCATCACCGGGAATTACAACTGGTTCAATCTCCAAACCATGTTGCTATGTCTGCCTTTGTTCGATGACTCGGCAATACAAAAGGTACTACCGCGGAGCTTCTCCCCGTTGCTGCCAATCCACGGTGAAAACAAAACGCCGAGACGGCCGGTGGCAATCCTTGTCGTCAGTGCATTGGCGTTGCTGATCGTGCTTTGCAGCGTGGTAGAGATGGATGCACGCTTCGGCGGCAGCCCACCCGCGGTGGCGCAGGCGATCGACCGCTTCGTCGGGCCCCTGCATATCACTAGCCCTTACGGCTTGTTCGCAGTCATGACCACAGAACGCGACGAAATCATCATTGAGGGTTCGTATGACGGTGTCGAATGGCGCGAATACGAATTCCCGTACAAGCCTGGCAATGTCGCACGGCAACCGCGCTGGAACATCCCTCACCAGCCGCGTCTGGATTGGCAGATGTGGTTCGCCGCGCTCCAGGACCCACGGCGCCTCCTTTGGTTTTCGCGGTTCATCCAGCAGCTACGGCAAAATGAACCCGCAGTAACGGCGTTGCTGGAAAAGAATCCCTTTCCCGACAAGCCTCCGGTCTATGTGCGCGCGCTGCTTTACGACTACAACTACGCCGACAGCAACGAAAAGGCAGAGGGCGTATGGTGGAAGCGGAAGTTGCTAGGGCCTTACTTTCCCCGTAGCTTATTTGAAAGATGAAGAACTCTTTTCGTTGCGGCAATCGAACAGATGGCCGCGTTCAAATCATGCCCATGACGAGCCAGGAACCCATAACGCGACGATCAGTTCCATTGCCACAAAATCCCGCTTGGGGAGCGGATACGGCGGGCGTATGCTTTGCCGGTAAAGCGGCCACCATAATCCCGATTAGTGCGCGCTATCGCAACGATAACCACGACGAATACGGTAGCGCACGATTTCGTAGATCGTCCTACAGGTCCGGACAGAAATAGAGAAAGTCGCTCATCGCAGCGACACGGGTTCAGCTCACCTGACGACACTGATGAGGCTATTAAGCAACCCGTAGCTGTCACTGGTGATGTGCAGCGTGTTGGCTGTCTCTGCCCCGCAGTTTGCCATTTCGCGGATCAAATCCGGCCTACTAGGCGATTGGTCTGCATCCGAATGGCTGCCATTTATGGGCCGCTTGGCCCTAGCTGGGTCCCGCTCTGCTGGCGATGCCGCCACTGCAGGGCTTCGGTGGTGACGGCGTTGGATGCCGTCGCAACCGAAAGGATCTGAAATGTC
>Ga0126375_10000463_pt1 | contig 11115 bp, 7 predicted proteins | sample PanSoiMetPlot_14_FD_109577 | JGI IMG/M metagenome (GOLD analysis project Ga0126375, IMG submission 109577) | Tropical forest soil microbial communities from Panama - MetaG Plot_14 | ecosystem: Environmental > Terrestrial > Soil > Tropical forest | place: Panama | collected 2016-02-17 | reverse complement strand
GTGGATTCCGCCGCAGCGTAAGGCCGAGCGCCGTATGGACAGCTCGCTGTTCACGCCTCTCAAACGGCCTTGCGCTTGACACCACGCTTCGCCTTCACGAGCTGCTCGTAGTCGTCTCGTGTCCGCTCAGCATATGCCATCGCAAACGATGCCAGCGCGTCGTCGAAAATGTCGCGCTTGCCCATATACCCCGCGAGAACGGCCGGGTCCGCCGAGCGTGCATGGGCGCGCGCGAGCGTGCGCCCGCACAAGCGCCCGTAGCTCGCGAGCGCTTGCTCCTCGACTAGCTCGCTGATCGAGCCGAGCCGCCTGTTCTTCAGTTGGCGCACATAGAACTGTCGGCGTGATGCGGCATCCTCGGTCCAGCCCAGGAAGACATCGCTAGCGGCCTGCATGACGCGCTGACCCTCGACCACCCGCTGGCCCTGGTGACCCTTGAATTTCGGCGCCAGCCGCTCGAGCACGGATTTGCCGGCCTCCTTGATTTGCAGGAACAGGGGCGTGCCGTCGCCGCAAATGTACAGCGCGACGGCGCAGAATGTGCCGACGCTACCGACACCAACCACCTTGAAGGCGACGTCCTTGAGCGCATATCGATTGACGAGACAAAGCCGGTCGGGCGACAGGCGGTTCGTATAAGCACCGAATGCGCGCCTGGCGTCGAGGTGGTGGCGGGTGTCGCCCTTCGCTGTGAAATGATAGATGAGCGGCGGCCGGTCCTCGATGCGCGGCTGCTTGCCCGTTACTAGATGGGGGAAGTTGTCGTCCTGCGCGAGATGGTCACGCGCCTTAGCCAGGATACCTTGCAGCTCGCGCCGGAGCGCACGATGCTTGATCTGCTCGATCTCGCGTACGAGCTCGACCTTGCTGTACCAGATTTCCATCGGCGAAAGTTTTGCCAAGCTGCGCATTCGGCTGCGGTAGGCCTCGACCGCGGTCGCCGCGATCGCCCGCGCCCGCTTTTTCGAGAGATTCGCCGCCGCAGCGGCGACCGCGAGGCTCGCCGCCAGCCGCTTGAGATCCGCCGTGAAATCCACGCCGGGCAGGGTCTCGTCGAAATCGTTGATGTCGAACAGGATGTTCTGTTCCGGGGTGGCGAATGCCCCAAAGTTCATCAGATGGCAGTCGCCGCAAGCCTGGACCAGAATCCCGGCGGACGGTTGATGCTGGAGATCTTCCGCCATCACCGCGGCGGCACCGCGCAGGAATGTGAACGGGCTTGCCAGCATGCGCTCGTAGCGGATCGGCACCAGCTTGGGCACGCGGGTGCGATCGGTCGCGGCGAGGATTGCAGCCGCGTCGCGGTCAGTCGGCCCGCGTAGATCGGCGTGCTGTTCGCGCGAAACCTGTTTGCGCAAACGCGAGCCGTGCTCGTAGCGTTCGGCGAGGGTACCTGACGGTGTCTGGACCATGACTGTCTCCGGGTCGAAATGGAGCTGGCGGCCCCGCACGACGCTCATCGAAAGACATTCGAGGAATCGATTCAACTCACCGGACCATGCCCTGGGTTGATCGAATTGAATCTGATCACCTCGCCCTGGGACCGCGCTGCAGGATATCGAATTGTCAGGGATCAGTCAGCACGTGCCCGAAACGGAACGAAGAGGGCGGACCACCCTCCTTCGGGCTAAAAAAGCCAAGTCCTCAAGGTCCGGTTCGGGTCAGACTCGGTCATTCGGCGACGTCGGCTCAATGTCAGGGTTGCCGTGAAAGCGGATACGGCGGGGCGATTTATGAGTACACGCCCTAGCAACTCTATGATTCGAGTGCCAGCGATCCAGTCCGTGGTGGTCCATCGCTCCTCAGGACGCCCGGCGGTAGATGTTGAGCGTCGCGCCGGTGCTGTAAGTCGTGGTGTCAACGAGTTCGAGTCGCGCTTCAGGGCGGTGATCTCGGCGGCCAGGTCGCCGCGCGCGATCCGCGACTCGGGCCAGTCGGCCCGCTCGAGTGTCCGGGAGAAGACGACCTTGGGGATGTTGTTCATCGGTGCGGCGTAGCCGTCGTTTGACGCGGGCCAGAATTCGGCCATCTCTTGGTAGGTAGCGCGCCCCATCAGGTGCAGGCCGATGTCGCGAAACCACGCGAGCTTCTCCTTCAGGGCCGGATCAGCGGGCGGAAGCCCCCACCCCCCGGCACCGTGCCGGCCAGGGCGGGCGACCAGTCCGTCGAGGGAAAGCATCATGGACAAGCATCATGGACAATATGACCTTTCTCATCGTGTTCTCTTGTCGTGTTCTCTTGTCGTGTTCCCTTACCGTGTTCTCTCATCGAGTTCCCCTGGCGGTTCGTTCGGTATCTGCGTCCTTTTTCGCACGATCGTGAACCGGCCCCTCTCGGCAAATGGTAGAGAGAAGCGCGCCTGCACGCGATGCAGGCTTGGTTCAAAATGAGAAGACGGGGGAGATTTGAGCCATGGCACTGAGGCGAATGCTATCGATCTTGCTGGTCTCCGTCCTGACATCTGGTGCTGCCGTCGGTCAGGGCGGCGACCCGATCGTCGAACAGTACCGCGCAGGAGACATCGAGGGCCTTCTCAAGCCGGCGCTTCAAAAAGCCCAGGCGCTGGCGTTGGAAGGGCGCGTCCGCGAAAGCAACCAGGCAGTGCTGGATGCGATACCGGAGGCGAAACGCCAGCCCGTCCATGATTTCGCCTTGGGCAACCTCCTGTACCGCACCCGCCCGGACATCTCGCGTGCTTTGCACCGCAAGGCGGTCGAGGCGATTCCCGAGAGCGCGATGGCGCAGCTCGAATACGCCATGGAGGAACAGCGCGCAGGAAATTGTGCCGAGGCGGCGTCCGCATATCGCAAGGTGCTGGCCGCGCAGCCGCAGCGTGAGTATCTGCACGCGCTGTACGCTGACTGCCTCGTGCAGCTCGGCCAATACAAGCTCGCCGTGGAGCACTGGCTCAAGGCGCGACACGACCGGCATCACATCTTAATTGAGAAGCAGATCCACGAGATCTACGGCAAGACCGCACCCGGCCAGCGGCGAGGCGAGATGCTCGAGCAATTCCGGCGCGGGCAGACCGAACTCGCCGAAGCCATCATCTGGCAAGATCTCAACTGCGATCAGGACTGGTGGAACAGCACGACAGATCAGGCGTCCCTGGACCGGGATCTCACGGAAATCGGCACGGCGCTCGGCGTGCAGTCGCAGCGTTTCCGTGAGCTCAAACTCTGGGCTGAGGCTGCGACCGGGAAGCGCAACCTGGGCGAAGGGCTTAAAGAGCTGAACTTGCTGCAGCCGCCGTCGGGCGCATTTCCAGAGAGCAGCTTTGCGGCCTACCACTTGATCCGGATGGCCCTCTCCGAGTCGCTGACAAATACGCTGTTCCTGCTGAACACCTACGAAGCCGAGCTGCGGCGGCGTGCGCTCGCGGACGGGGCCAATGATCTCAAGGCGATGGAGATTCTCGGCTTTCTGATCTCCGACCAGCGCCGCGACCAGCTGGCGGAAATAGATCTGGCGGGCTGGAAGCGCTATCAGCTGGCGCCCTTTGCGGCGAGCTATCTGATCGGGCTCAGCAAGGCAGGAAGGCTTTCGCTGACGACGCCGGAGCTGGCGGACGCGGTCAAGGACTTTCCCAGAAGCGCGCATGTGCAGTGGCTGGCATGGCAGGAAGCCCGGAAGGCAGGCAAATCCGGCGAAGAGCTGGCGCCGTATATTGCTCGCGTGATTACGGCAGAATACACAGAGCTCACCGGTCTGCTCGGACCAGCACGGGACTCTTACAAGCTCAAGCAGCTATTCGCCGAGATGGCGCGGGCGCTCTAGATCGGCCTGCCGCACCACCCGGTGGCTTCCAAAAGAACCGGCGGCTTCCAAAAGAAAATCCCCCCGGCTTTGCCGGGGGGATTTTGATCGATGACGAGCTGCGTCTGTCAACGCAATCGCAAGTGCCCTCGTCAGCAGATGAAGCGGCAAGCTCCCCACGAAATGCAGCAGTTGCAACTGCAGCCCGCGCAGCCTGCGCAAGCTGTGCAGGCCCTGCAACCTCTTGCGCAGCCTCTACAGCCTCTGCAGCCTCCGCAGCCTCTGCAGCCTCGCTGAGCGTACTGTACGCCGGGCTCGACCGGTTCGAGGCTTTCCTTGTCGAAAACAAAGAACGTCCCCAAGCTGACGTCCATGATTTCTTCTTCACTGAACGTGATTTTTGGGCCCGCTGCGGCATCCCGCAACGGTACATCCGGCGCAGCTCCAACATTTCCTGTTGCGGATGCACTGCCCGCCAGCGCCATCGACACGCCGACGACGCCCGCAACCGGTACAGCCTTCTTCAGGTGCTTCTGCCTTGTTTGCCGCATAGCCGACACCTCATGCATCTAGTAGAGAGGTTGTCCCCGCAGCGCCAGCGTACGCCTCCCACGGAGACTTGCAACCCGCTCCCCACGCCGACCGGCGTCCCGCAATTGCGGGGGTCCGGCTGCCTCTGCTAGCACCAGGCAGGCTCGGTCGATTCAAATGTCGGCATTGCGACACACTGGCATTGCGACGCACTGGCATTGCGACGCATTTGGCTGGCTCGAACGGGAATATCAGGCATGGCCAATTCCATGGCCAATTCTCATGGCCGTTTCATCTGGTACGAGTTGACCACGACGGACATGCAGGCCGCCAAGACGTTCTATGCCGCGGTGGTGGGCTGGGGCACGCGGGACACGTCCATGGCCGGTATTCCATATACCGTGTTTACCGCGGGCGACGCTTCGATCAGCGGGCTGTCGGAACTGCCACAAGACGCCAGGAACATGGGCGAAAGGCCAATGTGGCTCGGATATGTCTGCGTCGACGACGTGGATGCCACCGCGGATCGCATCAAGCGCCTCGGCGGCGCCGTGCACGTGCCACCGCAGGACATCCTCGACGTCAGCCGTTTTTCGGTTGTCTCCGACCCGCAAATGGCAACATTTGCGCTGTTCAAGTGGCAAAACCCCGTTGAAGAGCAGCCCGTCGACCTGCGCGCGCGAGGCCGCGTCGGCTGGCACGAGCTCCTCGCCGACGATTGGGAGAAGGCGTGGGCCGTCTACAGCGAGCTTTTTGGCTGGCAAAAAGCGGAAGCCGACGTCGGCGCGATGGGCACATATCAACAATTCGCCACCGGCGGGCAGACGATCGGCGGCATGATGACCAAGCCTCCGACGGTGCCGGTTTCCTGCTGGCTTTACTATTTCAACGTCGACAACATTGACGCGGCCGTCAAGCGCGTGAAGGCCGCCAGCGGGCAAGTCCTCAGAGGCCCGACCGAGGTGCCGGATGGCAACTGGATCGTCCAATGCGCGGACCCACAGGGCGCCATCTTCGCGCTGGTCGGCCGCCGCGGCCCTGGGTATTTCGGGCGGCCGGTTGAAGCCTGATGGACGATTTCGAATGGCCGACGGCTATCGCACCCGCTTCGGCCTCATGCACGCGAACTATGCCACGCAGACGCGCTGATCGACAGCATCAACTTTTTTTGACAGTCGCGCTGTCCTAGATTCCCGCTGTGCGCCGTCTTGGTGTCCAAACAAAATCATATTTCCCTGGCACGCTCACATCGGGGATGGGATGGCACGGTCCCGATTACCTTCAGGGGACCCTTGAGGGAAAATTCGGGGACGAAGACCGGGACCGCGCCCTCTCCTGACGTCACTCCTGTGCGCTGACGCCTCTCCATCGGCCGTGCGTTCCAGCCTCCGGGCTGGTCGGCCGCGCGTCCGCGCCTGTTCCTCACAGCGTAACCAGAAAACACACGACGTCGCCTGAAACGGCGACGGACGGGGATGCACGCATGAGCATCTTCGCGTGAGACTACGGCGCGTCGGTCCTTATTCCGGCGGGCCACAGGACCGGCGCAGGCAGAAAGCTGGGGTGGAAGGGAAATCCGCGAAGTCGTGCGCCCCTGCAACGATCGATGGACGACGGGTGCGTGCCAGAACTCAAGGCAGCGGAAGGAGTGAGCCTCCATGAACAAGCTGGGTATCGCATCGGCGATGGCTTTATTCCTCGCCGGGAACGCTCACGCTCAAGTCCGTCCCAGCGATCCGCCTGGCAGTCAGGTACCCGCCTACGCGGTCGAAGGAATTGCTCTCGGTTCGAAGGTCAAGCTCGATGGCTCGATGTCCCGAGACTACAAATGCAATCCGAGTGAACAATTCGATGGATTGACGTGGTGTCAAAAGACGCAGCGCAGCGGCGAGCGGCGCGGCGCCTTCGAGGCTACGTATTCAATTCTGCATTCGAAGGACGGAACGATTCTCTATGCGAACCGCTATCAACAGCCGGCATTTCTTGACGCAGGTGAAACCGATCGGGACATCCAGGGTTACTCTCGGAAGTTCGGCGGACCGCCGCGGATAACAAGAGCGCCAAATCGGTCGAGGAACTCGGGCGCCGTCATGGCGACATGGGGGAAGATCGAGCTGGAGCTGCTCGACAGTGACAGCATCAAGGTGCTGGGGGAAGGAAAAAGTCCGAAGAAGGGACTTCTTATCGATTTCCTCGGCAACTTTGCCCGCTCGGCGCAAGAGGGATTGCCGATATATCGCATCGTCGGAGGTGCCGGATTTGTCCGGGTTGGCAGCTTCGATCAGCAAGGTCGCGGCACCGTTCGGGTTGCTGCCGTGGATGCGTCAACACTCCAGCCGAACCTGGGAGCGGCATCGGCGCAACCGCCGACAGCATCTCAAAGCGAGGATCAGCGACCTTCGGTGAACCAGGCGGAGCTGGCGGCGGCCACAAAAGCGAGGAACGATGCGGAGGTGGAACTGGCAGCAGCCGTAACAGCAAGGAGATATGCAGAGGCCGCTGTCGAGCGCCTGCAGGCAGAACTATCGACAGCAATCAATGAAAGGACCAAGGCGGACGCGGCCAAAGAGGACATCGACAACCCGACGGCAGGCGGCGGCACGCCTCAGCCAGCTGCCGGCGCAATCGCATTCATCGGGATCTGTGCACTGCTGTTGCTTGTCATCTGGTTGTTGTCCCGATTACTAAGGACTTCCCCAACACATTCAGCGCAGGCGGGAAGGACCGATGCCGACGCGAAAGCATGCTATGACTACGTCGACGGCACCTTGGTCCAGTCGACAGCTTCCCGGAGCTCAGCAGAATCCGCACGGAGCATCGACCAAGGTGATCCGGTCAAATGGAGAGTTGTGTCTGCCAGCGTAGCCTTGCCCACTCGCCGCCTGCCACAGTCATCGCTGTCGGCGATGGCCGTCTTGCAAAGCGGGGTGCCAGCCCTCGGAAGCGCCAGCCAGCATACCGACCCCGTACCGTCGCGTGTCGATCAGGTGGAGACGGATCGGGCCCGTGCGGGGACGCCGCCGGTGAACGCTCTCCAGCTGGCGATCGACCCGACGACCAGACGAATCGTCATCGAGGACTTGCTGCGCCTTGGGGATGCCGACAGCAGACTGGTTCGGGAACTGTACAACGTTTACCAGCAGGATCTGTCGGCTGGACGCCTCCCCGAGAACCATCGGTACCTGACCGCGCACCAGCTGGCCGAAAGCCTCGAGCGCCACGAGCGGACGGTTCGACAGCGCGTGAGCCGCTGCCGCACCGCGGTGCGCGAAAGCTACAAGCAGAGATTCGGCCAGGAGGCGCCCAAGCATCTGCTCATCGAAAACAAGCCGCGTCAGGGCTACCGGCTCAACCCACACATTCGATTCGTTGCGATAGCGGAACTCGAGCAAGGCGAGTCCGCGTCGCATAGGCCGGCGCGGGCTGTCGCAACTACTCCCAGGCTCCGAAAACCGGTACCCATTCCGGATCAAGTCCGGGGCAGGCTGTTGCGGGATCATGCTGCAACCGCCGACGAGCTTGGCGAGAATGCCGCCGCCATTGGGCCGGAACACCAGCACCACACCCATCAGTCAGCGTCCCGCCATCACGACGGGCAAGGTGAGCTCTTCGGCTAGCTTCGGTTTTCCGTCTCGCGACACGAGCGCAGCCAGGGTCTCCTGCACGTGGACTATGCCACGCAGAAGCGCACGCCGAAGCTGAGCGCGAGGTTCCACGGGCAAGTCGCGGCGACCTCGGGGAAACCCCAAGGCTGATTCAGGTGATTCCCTGATAGCTCGGCGGGGTCGCAGCCGCGACAATCGCCAACCCAGCCCCTCAATCAAGTTGGCGTGCCACGCTCGCTGAACGCAGCCAGGCCGCGCGGTTGGGTTGTTCGAGAAGGAGTAGCTCATGAATGACGCGTACAAACGAGACATGCAAACAAAGGATGGCGCTCTCAATCGGCGCAATGTTCTGCTCGGTGGCACCACGCTCGCTGCTGCGTCTGCGTTCACTGCGAGCGCCCCCATCATGGTCGCACAGGCGCAGGCGCCGCAAGGTGCCGCATCAGGCCAGAAGCCGAACATCCTCGTCATCTTTGGTGACGACATTGGCGTAGCCAACGTCAGCGCCTATTCGCACGGTCTCATGGGCTATGAGACACCAAACATCGATCGCATCGCGCGCGAGGGCCTCAAGTTCCTGCACTATTACGGCGAGCAATCCTGCACCGCGGGACGCTCGGCGTTCCTGACCGGTCAACACATCATCCGCACAGGTTTGAGCAAGGTTGGCTTCCCCGGTGCACCGATGGGCATGAGTCAGCTGGACCCCTCGATCGGTGGGCTTCTGAAGAACCTCGGCTACGCGACAGGTCAGTTCGGCAAGAATCGCGTTGGTGACCGAAACGAGTCGCTGCCGACGGTCAATGGCTTCGATGAATTTTTTGGCAATCTCTACCACCTCAATGCCGAGGAAGAGCCGGAATTGCCGAATTATCCGAAGGATCCCGCCTATCGCGCCAAGTTCGGCCCGCGCGGTGTCCTGCGCTGCAAAGCCAGCGACCGCGATGATCCGACCGTCGATCCGCGCTTCGGCAAGATCGGCAAGCAGACCATCGAGGACACGGGCCCGCTCACCAAGAAGCGCATGGAAACGGTGGACGACGAGACGTCGCAAGCCGCCATCGACTTCATGCAGCGCCAGGTGCGCGCCAACAAGCCGTTCTTCACGTGGTACAACTCGACGCGCATGCACCTGCGCACCCACGTGCGCGAGGCCAACCGCGGCAAGTATACGCACGGCGACAGCGAATACATCGACGGCATGATCGAGCACGACGGGATCATCGGCAATCTGCTCAAGGCCCTCGACGATCTCGGCATCGCCAACAACACCATCGTCGTCTACACCACCGACAACGGCCCGCACATGAACACCTGGCCCGATGGCGCCATGACCTGGTTCCGCTCGGAAAAGAACACGAATTGGGAAGGCGCGTTCCGCGTGCCCTGTCTGGTGCGCTGGCCCGGCGTCATTGGGCCTGGCGCCGTCACCAACGAACTGATGAGCCACAACGACTGGATTCCGACGTTGTGCGCGATCGCCGGCGAGCCCGACATCGTCAACAAGCTCAAGGCCGGTTACACGGCGAACGGCATCAATTACAAGGTCCACCTCGATGGCTACGACCAGTCGCAATTCCTGCGCAGTGTGCGGGGCTCGGCGGCGAACAATAACAACGTCAAGAGCGCGCGCGCGGCGTTCTTCTATTCCGACGACGATGGCTTGCTCGTCGGTTATCGTAAAGGCGATTGGAAGTATGTCTTTTCGGAGCAGCGTAAGGAAGGAACGATGGGCGTGTGGGCCGAGCCCTTTACCACGCTTCGACTGCAGAAGATCTTCAATCTAATGCAGGACCCGTTCGAGCGCGCCGACATTACGTCGAATACCTACTGGGACTGGAACCTGAACCAGGTCGGTGCGGTCTATGGCATCATGGACGACGTCTTCCAATTCGTGGCAACCTTCAAAGAATTCCCGCCACGCTCGTTCCCTCCGAGCTTCAATCCCGCGAACATCCTGGAGGCCACGCTCGACTCCATCAAGCAAAGGAGAGAGGTCAGGCAGAGCATCGACCCCGAACGTATCCGTAACAATTTGAATAAGGCGATCGAGCAGTATCTCAACAACGGCGGCGCGCGATAGCGCAAACTGGGGTGCGCCGGCTCCTCGTGTCCCAGCCGGCGCAACCTCAATGCGGACCCTTCTTCTCGGTAACAGCCGCAGACGCGCACGCCGAAGCTCTCCGCGGGGTTCTACCGGAGGTCGCGGCGGGAACTCGGGAGGCGTAGGCGGCGGCGAGCTCTAGCAAGGTTATCCCCTTACCTCACCGAGGTGTTCGATTGTGTGTATCGTGCGATGTGCCCGCATTCACGCGACATGAAGGCTCGTGTCAGTCAATCCGGGACACGCTGTCGCCACTTGAGCCCTTGGAGAAAAAGCCATGAAGAAATCTTGCTTGCAGGTTGCTCTCGTTACTCTGCTCGGAATCCTCGGGTTGGCAGGCATCAGCACCCCATTGCACGCGGAAACCGGGTCGGTCGCCGTCGTGTTCACCAAGGGCGGCCTCATCGTTGGCGTGGGCGGCGGCGAGGGCGTGCTGACGCTCCGGGGCAAGCGTTATCCATTCACCGTCTCGGGCATGAGCGTCGGCTTTACGGTCGGGGCCTCGACCACCAGGCTTGTTGGACGGGCCCTCAACGTGAATGGGCCGAAGTCGATTGAAGGCAGCTACAGCGCCGCTGGTGCCGGTGGCGCGGTCGCCGCTGGCGCCGGAGGGGTTACGTTGCAGAACGCCAACGGCGTGATATTGCAGCTCAGCGGTCCCAGGGCCGGGCTCGAACTTTCGGCCGCCGTGGGCGGCGTCACCGTACGCTTGAAGTAATCTCGAAGCAGCGGGCCACGCTGCTCGTGGCCTGATCGACAATTTCGAGTGGGCCGACGGCTAAGGTACCCGCGTCGGCCCAAGCAGACATCCGAGGATCCCAATCCGCGACCGCCTGGGCCGCCGGGCCCAGGCGTGTCGGGGGGTGTCGGTGGGTCTCAGACGCTCTCGACAATGACGATCTCCAACTCGCTCGCGCCGTCCTTCTTGCGGTGCGCCGCGGCCTCGAGATATTCGGGCGATTCGTGGCAGGCGACCGCCTTCTCGAAGCTCGGGAACTCGATGACGACGAAGCGGTGGAATTTCTCCGGGCCCTCGAGGATCTTGAACTTGCCGCCGCGCGCCAGGATCTTGCCGCCGAACTTTTGGAGGATGCCTGGTACCAGGTCGGTGTACTTCTT
>Ga0126375_10000461_pt1 | contig 11134 bp, 11 predicted proteins | sample PanSoiMetPlot_14_FD_109577 | JGI IMG/M metagenome (GOLD analysis project Ga0126375, IMG submission 109577) | Tropical forest soil microbial communities from Panama - MetaG Plot_14 | ecosystem: Environmental > Terrestrial > Soil > Tropical forest | place: Panama | collected 2016-02-17 | reverse complement strand
CACAAGCGTCGGCTGGGGTTTAGCCGCGAAGGCGATCACTACATCGTGCGGGAGACGATCCTCGCGCCGGCCAAGTAACCGGAAGCACGTAAGGTCCGCAATGAGAAAGGGCGGCGATCGATCACGGCCCTCGCCCCTCCGGGGACAGATCTGTTTCGCTCCGCTCTTACTTCAGGCTGCCGAGGGTCAAGTCAGCCGACAGCTTGGCGACGAAACGTGCGCCGCACCAGTTCGATCCAGGCGCAGTCACACCGCCAAAGGCGCCGAAGTTGATCGGGGTAACGAAGGACGGGTTAAGCGGCGCCCGCGGATCGCTGGTAAAAGCGTTGCAATCCGCTTTCGAGAGGTCTGTGTCGGAGTAACGCAGATCGAGCGTGAAAACCTTCCAAGTGAAGCCGAGACCAACGTTCCACGTATTGTAGCTGGGCTCCGGAATGCCCGCCGGGAAGATGGTATCGCCGTAGAAGGCATCGCTTGTGCCGAGCCACTGACGGCCGAACTCACCCGACACGTACCAGCCGAACGGTCCCAGCGCCATCTTTTCGGGTGCCGTAAACTTGATGGTGCCAGAGAGATATTCGCCATCGGCGCCGAGGTTCAGGAAGTTCGGCGACCAATAGAAATTCACGCCGAACGCCCAATCAGTCCAAGTGTAGGTGATCTTGCCGTAGACTTCGTAGAAGCTGGCAACCGATTTCGCGACGTTGCCATTTGGAAGGAGGGAAAAGCCGGGGGGATTGAAATTACTAAGGCAGTTCGGATCGACGCCGGGCGGTGCGTAGCAGACGCCGCCCGGATAATAGTATTCCCAAATACCGACATCGAAGACGACCGGGCCCCACGTCGATCGGACGCCGCCGTAGAAGTCGATTTCCGCAGCCGCGTTGTTGGCAAACTTGATGCTCTCTCCGGAGATGCCAGCGTAGAGCTGCCAGTTCGAATTGATATTGTAACGCGGCTCAAAGTAGGCGGCGACCGACGGGTGATGCGCCGATTGCGTGACTCCGCGGAAGAGATAATCGGTCATGAGCGCGCTGCCGAAGGCAATATCCCATGGGCTCGGCGGCGGAGCCGGAGCCACCACCTTGGGAGCCTTCGACGGCATGTCAGCCGCGAATGCGGATGCGGCAGCCAAAGCCGCAAGTGCCGCTACAAGCGACAACACAACTTTCTTCATTGAATCTGCCCCTTTTAATCGACAGGCCTGAAAGTTCCGGCCGATCCCCTTTGCCTGTCATCTTTTCAACAGCGCAGCATAAGCCCCCGGCTGCGGTCGACCTGTACGCGTTTTGACGTGCGTTGCCGCCAAATTTAGACCTGTGACACACAGCCGCGGCAAGCCAAAAACGGCGGCAAATGCCGCCTTTTTAGGCGAATTGCTCGGCTAACGATAAAAAACCAGCAGCTGTTGCGTGAAAGTCACAAATTTGGCCCGCTGTGCGGCACTTCGGATCGTGTTTTCCAGCCAGGTCCGGCAGTTTTCCACATGCTTTGCCGAACCGACCTAAAATGATCTGCAACGGCCGCGCGCCGAGATCTCAGGCAGCCGCCGCTTTTTTGCGATTGGTCTCAAGCCGAGAGTCGACCAGCGCGACGATCCCATCAATCACCGGATTGCTTAGGCCTTTCTGTTTTGCGATCAGTTGCACCAGCTTGTCGGCGCGTTCGATGTTTGGGGCGCCATTTTGTAACGCGCGCGCCGCCGACGCCGGCCGTGTCAGGCTTTGCGCCGCAGCAGCGTATTTCTCGAACGGCACGAGATCGCTCGGCGCAGCTCCAAGCTTGACGCAAAGGTCGAATACGAAATTGTAGACGGAGCGCGCTTCCTCGATATTTGAATGCACCGCCTCTTGCGCGGTGCGCATGCCGTCCTTGGTGATGCAGCGGTAGTTGCCGGCGAGCAGCATCGCCCACTTAGCGAGTGGTACAAAAATTGAATCGTGCACGCGCAACTTCACCGGTAGTTCGATTTTGCCTTCCGGCGCATCGAAGCGCACAGCATCGATGTCCTTTTCAAGCTGGCGCAGGATGCCGGTATGGATGTCATTGTCGAACTTGGCCACCTTGAAATTGGTCGGCAATGTCACCTGCAGAACGTTGACCTTCTCCTCGGGTGGACGGATCGCCTGTGGGTCGGGGCTGCACAAGGTAAGAAGACCAGGATCGAAGTTATCCCACACGCTGGCATCGGTGTACGCGGGCTTCAGTGCATCATAGTTGAGGCCGGGAATTCGCTTCAGGTAGGGGAGCGGCGGCATGTTCATGATCGACATGCACGGCACTTTCGATTTCGCCACCAGATCCAGCAAATCACGCACGCCAGGCGAACGGTATTGCGGCTCCTGCATGGCCAAACCCACGAGGTCATATTCCTTCGGGTTGACTCCGGCGGTGCCGCCGGCTCTGACTTTGCCCGGCAGCTCGCGCGAGTCGATCTCGACCTGTTCCTTGCGGCTTTTAACCGGCAAGCGAACGCGAAAGCCCTCGGCGTTGATCAAATCCGCTTCCGCCGGCAGGCAGACCAGATGTACTGAATGGCCGCCGAACAAGATTTTGGAAGCGAGCAGCGACCCATAGGACGCGCCCATGATAAGAATTTTATAAGTCGCCGGCATTACGGCCTCCCTTATCCTTTGTTCGTAAAATCCGAAAGAGCTCGAGCCCATGGGGGCATAGTCTCGTAGCTGCATGCTATGCGGCCCGTCATGTCGATGCAATCAGGGCGGTCAGCAAGCGATAAGGCGGCTACCGTCACGCAACCCGGTAACCGCCTCCCCGGTGCTAAGGAACCGTTTTAGTAACCGTCAGCCTTATCGCTGCCGAAAGAACTGGTCTGCGGTGTCGTGCTCGCCGCCGGTTCGCTTGGTATGGAAGCCGGGGCTTCCACCTTGTTTTTCGTTGCCTTCTTCCTCGCCTTCGTCTTTCTCGCAGTCTTCATTCGTGATTTCTTGCGCGCCGAAGTGGCACGTTTGACTCTCTTCGTTTTCTTCGATTTCGTTTTACTGCGTTTCTTCGCCATGATGGTCCTCCGCTGGTTCAACGAGACTCCAGACCAGTGCGAACCGTTGTGCCGCAACTTTTAGCCCGCCGAGACTCCTCGGCTAACTTAGCAAGCCGCTCTGGCACAGGGCCACCGGTCGCCCAATCGAGCAGTTCCACTGTATGCACGACGGGGATAGCGGTGCCGGCGGCGAGTTGCATGATGCAGCCGATGTTGCCGGCTGCAATCGCATCTGGCTTGACCAGTTCGATGTTGGCAACCTTGCGGGCGCGTAATTGTCCCGCCAGCGCGGGCTGGAGGATGTTGTAGGTGCCCGCCGAACCGCAGCACAAATGACCCTCGGGTACGTCTTTGACAACAAAGCCAACCTTGGAAAGCAGGTCCTTCGGTTGGCGCAATATCTTCTGGCCATGCTGTAGTGAGCACGCGGCATGGTAAGCAATGGTAAGCGGTACCGAGGCGCTGGCTTCTCGCAACTTGAGCGTCGCCAGGTATTCGGTGATGTCGCGTGCGCGCGCGGAAACTTGGGCTGCCTTTTCGGCATAGGCCGGATCGTTGCGAAACAGGAAGCCGTAATCCTTGATTGTCGTGCCGCAGCCGGAAACCGTGACCAGGATAGCATCAAGCCCTTTCCCTTCGAGTTCACGGGTCCATGCATCAATATTATTGCGGGCTTGTGACAGGGCCTCGTCCTCACGCCCCATGTGATGAACCAGCGAGCCGCAGCAGGCTTCACCGGCCGCGATAATGACCTCCATGCCATGACGATTGAGCAGGCGGATAGCGGCCTCATTCGTTGAGGGGGCGAGCACCGGGTTGATGCACCCAGACAGGAGTGCTACGCGGCCGCGCCGCTTTCCCTCTGGAGGATAAACCTTGCCGCTGCGCTTGGGGGGAGGGGCGGGCTTGCGGCGCGGAGTCAATCGCAACATGGCCGCTACCCGACGCATGCCAAGTGTGTCAAATGCCGGCGCCAACGGCCGCACAATCAGTCCGGCCAGCACGGCAAGACGGAAGAGGCGCGGATTAACCAATACGCGCGCGAGCAGCCCGCGCAATGCGCGGTCGATGATCGGGCGTTTGTAGGTCTTCTCGATGCGCTCCCTGGCATAATCAACCAGATGCATGTAGTGCACACCGGATGGACAGGTGGTCATACAAGCGAGGCAAGACAAGCAGCGATCAATATGCTTGACCACTTCGCGCGTAGCCGCCTTGTCCTGTTCCAGCATTTCCTTAATCAGGTAAATGCGTCCGCGCGGCGAATCGAGCTCATCACCGAGCAGAACATAGGTTGGACAAGTCGCGGTGCAGAAACCGCAATGGACGCAGGCGCGAAGAATTTTCTCCGAAGATGCGACTTGCGGATCCATCAATTGTGCGATGGTGAACGAGGTTTGCATCTCACACACCCGCCCACATGCGTCCCGGATTGAGAACGCCCTTCGGATCGAAACTCTCTTTCACTCGCTTGGCCAGAGCGTGCGAGGCGGCCTCCTCGGGCGCGAACACGTCGATGGCGGCCCGCACCGCGGCCGGGGCGCGTATCAGTGTAGCATGACCGCCAACCGCGGCCACGGCGCCGCGGATGGAGGCCGCGTCGGGCTCATCTGCGAAAGGCATCGCCACCCAAATGAGACCGCCCGCCCAGTCATAGAACATTTGCGCTGCCGGAGTGATGGCGGCAGCGATTTCGTGGCCGCGGCTAGGCGCAACTGAAATGCGCCAAACTGGTCGCGTAAGCGCCGTTTCCGCGACAAATGGCTTAACGTTCCGGATGCTGTGCCAGAGGGAACGCGAATTTTTTTCATCGACCATCAACACCGGCCCAAAACTTTTCATCTGAGCGGCAAGAGCTTCTCTGCGATTAGCAACTGAAGGTGCGAACCCTTCCAGCCTTAACACAGTGGACGGTTTTGATTTGGGCAGACCGTCGAACCGTGACGCGACATGATCGGGCAAGTGCGCCGCGCCTGAAACATCGCACGCGGAGCCGATTGCAGCTGCCATCGCGGCGCAGGCCCGCGCGTCGTCGAGACCAGCGACCAGCACGGTGGCCTCAGTCTCGGCTTTGGGCAGTACTTTCACTGTAATATCGGTCATGGCAGCGAGCGTGCCCCAGGATCCTGCAAAGAGCTTGCAAAGGTCGTAGCCCGTCACGTTTTTCACAACACGGCCGCCAGACTTGATTGTCTCTCCGCGGCCGGTGACTGCAGTCACCCCGAGGAAATGATCGCGCGCGGCACCGGCTTTAATCCGGCGTAGCCCGGACAGATTGGCGGCGATGACGCCGCCGAGAGTGCCGTGGTTCGGCTCGCCACCCAGCAGTGGCCCGTAGTCGATGGGCTCAAAAGCCAGCTCCTGGTTGTTTTTTTCTAGCAGCACCTCGATTTCGGCGAGGGGCGTGCCGGCGCGCGCTGAGAGCACCAGTTCGGCCGGCTCGTAGAGTGTAACCCCCGTGAGACCCGAAACGTCGAGCGTCAGGTCGGTTTGGCTCGGCCGGCCAACGGCACGCTTGGTCCCCTTGCCGGCAAGCTCGAGTGATTTTTCGTTTTCGAGCGCCCAGCGCACGACATCCTCGGCTTCCTTGCCATCGCGGACTTTAAGGGTGTCAGCCATTGCGCGAAAACGTCATTCCGCCGCACGGGCGGTGGGCTCGCGCACGAAAGCGGGCATGATCTCACGCGCAAAGCGGCGCAATTGGTCGACCCCGCCAGCAATGGTGAGCAGTACATATGCAATGCCGTTATCGCGCAACGCTTCGATCATCCTGGCAATTTCTTCGGGCGTGCCATAGAGCGCGTGTTCTTCCGTGGCGCCAGCCCTGTCAGCGTAGGCAAGCACGTGTGATCCGACTTTTGCCGATGGATGGCGCGACGCGTCGATGGTGCGCCTAGTGTATTCTGCTTGGCGCAGCAGTGCAGCGTCCTTGTCGGCTTTGTCCTTTGCCACATAGAGCTGACGTGCGACCGCTACCTGCATCGGGTCGAAGCCGAAACCATAGACCTCGCGCTCGGCCTTATAGCTGGCGATTCGCGCACCCAACATCGCCGGCGAAGCATATTGGTCGAGAATGAGGTTGAATCCGCGCTCAGCGGTGCGCTTGATCGCATCCGAATTGCCAGCCGCCACCCAAAGCGGGGGATGTGGGCTTTGCGCAGGCGGCGGCTCCACAATGATATCTTCGAAATGCCAGAAACGGCCCTTGTGCGAAAACCGTTCGCGCGTTGTCCAAGCGCGTATCATTACTTCGAGCGCCTCCTCGAAACGGGCCTCGGCCTCTTCGGGCACGATCTGGAAGCCCTTGAATTCACTGTGGCGATAGCCTTTGCCAATGCCAAAATCGAGTCGCCCGGCCGAGAGAAGATCGAGGGTGGCCGCGTCCTCTGCGAGCAATACTGGATTGTGCCAAGGCGGCACGATCACGGCCGTGCCAAGCCGCAGGTTCGTCGTTCGCATTGCGAGCGCAGCGAGCAGCATCAGCGTAGAGGAAACTTGATTCCATCCGCTGAAATGATGTTCGACCGAGAAGCTCGAATGAAAACCGAGCGCTTCTGCCTCGACATTAAAATCCAGGAATTCAAAAAAGCCTTGACCGGTTTCCGGACCAAATCCGGGCTTGTCGGCCTTCGGCGAACAAAATAAGCCAAAACGCATCATTTCACCTACTCAGCGCGCGGGAATGACTGGGAAAATTTCTCATTCAAAACCTCGGGATATCCGGAAACGGTAGTCTGCCGGCGTGGACGTGCAGGCGGCCCAGCTCAGCGCAACGATGCAGTTGCGGGAATACTTTGCCGGGATTGAGTAGGCCTTTGGCGTCGAAAGCACATTTCACACGCTGCTGCTGATTAAGATCGATTTCTGAGAACATAGCGGGCATCAGGTCCCGTTTCTCGACGCCGATGCCATGCTCGCCGGAGAGAACGCCACCGACCTCGACGCAGAGTTTCAAGATTTCCGCGCCGAATTTTTCGGTCTTCTCCAGTTCGCCGGGTGCATTGGCGTCATAGAGAATGAGTGGATGCAGATTGCCATCACCGGCATGGAAAACATTGGCGAGGCGCAGGCCGTATTTTGCCGACATTTCTTTCATGCGTTTGAGGACGAACGGCAATTTTGCGCGCGGGATGGTCCCGTCCGTGCAGTAGTAGTCAGGCGAAATGCGCCCGACCGCCGGGAAGGCCGCCTTGCGGCCGGCCCAAAACAATAACCGCTCCTCTTCCGAGCGCGACGCCCTGCACGATGCTGCGCGACAGTCGTGCGCGATCTTTTCAATCCGATCGATCAGATGATCGACCTCAGCCGCGGGACCATCAACTTCGACGATCATCAATGCCTCGACATCAAGCGGATACCCGGCGTGGACGAACTCCTCCACCGCCGCGATGGCAGGGGCGTCCATGATTTCCATCCCGCTTGGAATGATTCCGGCGCCGATGATGCGGGAAACGCATTCGCCCGAGTGCTCAGACGATGAGAATCCTACCAGCATCGCGCGCGCGGTCTCGGGCTTCTTCAAAATGCGTACGGTCACCTCCGTGACCACGCTGAGTAGGCCTTCCGACCCGTTGATGAGGCCGAGCAGATCATAGCCCGGCGCGTCCAGGTGCTTGCCGCCGAGACGCAACACCTCGCCCGTCATCAGCACGATCTCACAGCCGAGGACGTTGTTGGTGGTCATGCCATATTTCAGGCAATGCACACCGCCGGAATTTTCCGCGACGTTGCCCCCTATGGTGCAGGCGATTTGTGACGAGGGGTCCGGTGCGTAGTAAAAGCCGGCATCGGCAACCGCATTGGTCACCGCGAGATTGGTAACGCCCGGTTCTACGACTGCGACACGATTTTCGAAATCGATTTCGCGGATCCGGTTGAACTTCGCCATTCCGAGCAGCACACCATCCGCGAGCGGCAGCGCGCCACCGGAAAGCGATGTTCCAGCTCCGCGCGGGACCACCTTGATGCCTTCGCTGTGGCAATAACGCAGTACATAAGCGACCTGCTCTGTAGTCTCGGGCAAGACCACGACCATAGGAAGCTGTCGGTAGGCCGTGAGGCCGTCGGTTTCATACGGCCGCAACTCACGCTCGGCCGCAATCACGCCCTCGCCGGGAACGATTGTCCGCAGCGCGGCGAAGATGCGCTCACGGCGTTGCAGGATTGCGCCGTCCGGCTCCGGCATCTGCAGGGACATAAATGAAACTCCCGCCTTCTCGTATTACTGCCTTTGCGCACGATCTTAGCCAAAAACTGATACCCGTTTTTCGAGACCGTACTCTGCAACGATACCAGCCATTTGACGGCTAACACATAGGGCTGGCAAAACCTGCTGGAAACCAGACCGGATTGGCAGACGTGGGTCTGCGAAGGGCGTTCAGACGTTACAACGGCAGGGGGTGATGAAATCGGGACTTGCATTTGCTGTGACCATGGCCGCGTTGACCTCAAGCACTCAGGCACAGGACGTGGCCGCCGGCGAGCAGTCTTTCAAGAAATGCCTCCCCTGCCATTCGATCGGCGAAGGGGCGAAAAACAAGGTGGGGCCCGTACTCAATGGGCTCGAGGGTCGTCATTCCGGCTCAATCCCTGAGTACAGCTATACCGACGTCAACAACAATTCCGGCCTCACCTGGGACGAAGCGACCTTTAAAGACTACATCAAGGACCCGCGCGCGAAGATTCCGAATACCAAGATGATTTTTCCTGGCATCAAGAATGAAAAGGAGGTCAGTGACCTTTGGGCTTATCTCAGACAGTTCGGGCCTGACGGTCACAAAAAGTAGATTGCGCTAACCAATATCAACCTTGGGGGAATTTCAAAAGCGAAAGGCATTGACCTTGGTCAAGGTCGGCAGCAGGTGCAGTAAGCATCATGTTGGTGTGGAGCGTTATCGCTCGGTCAGGAGACGTACATCATGATCAAGGATATTGTCGTTAACCTCGGATTGGGGACACACGACCAAGCTGGCGACTATGCGGTTTCAATGGCGGAAGTTTTCGAGGCTCACGTCCTCGGAATCGCGGTTTCCTACGAACCCACTATTCCAGGAAACGTGATGGGCGGTATGCCGCCGGAAATCATTCAGGCTCAGCGCAGCGAGTCAAACAAAAAAGCGCAGGCGGCTGTTTCCCGGTTCGAGCAAGCAACCAAGCGCGCAGGTCTTTCGGCCGAAACGCGCATCCTGAACACTAGCATTGCAGGCGCCGCCGACCAGCTCGGTCGAATTGGTCGACGCTTTGACATAATTGTGGTCGGTCAGCCGGAGAGAAAAAACTCGACACCCGACCAAGTCATCAATGAAGGCGCTCTGTTCGAATCCGGGCGGCCGGTCATCTTCGTCCCGTTCATTCAGAAAGGCGGAATGACGCTGCACCGCATCATGATTTGCTGGGACGGAAGCCGCGCCGCTTCACGTGCGGTAGCCGACGCTCTGCCGCTCCTGAAGAAATCCAAACAGGTCGAGGTTGTCATCGTTTCCGATAAGCCGAACAAAATAGATGAAATGCCTGGGGCCGATCTCGGCCAGCATCTCGCTCGGCACAGTCTCAGAGTAGATATCAAGAAGATTACATCGCCGGATATCGACGTGCCCTCTACTATCCTGTCCCACGCGGCGGATTCCTTCGCCGATATGATCGTGATGGGTGGCTACGGCCATTCGCGCTTACGCGAGTTTATCCTTGGTGGGGTCACCCGCGGCTTGCTCGAGTCGATGACGGTGCCGGTATTGATGTCGCACTAGGCGCGTCAGTATCCGCATATTCGCGCATAAGCGGGAGGCACGCGACGATGCTCGAACGCCACATCGTCTTGCGCGATGGAGAGAAAGTTTTGATTCGGCCACTGAGGCCGGACGATGCCACGCTGTACCCCGATTTTCTTGCTGAGGTGACAGCGGATGATTTGCGTCTGCGCTTTTTCGTGCCGATGCGTGAAGCTAGTCACGATCTGATTGACAAACTCATCCACTACGACCCTGAACATGCCATGGCTTTCATAGCGATCTCAGAGGTGAGTGGCCGCATGCTCGGTGTCGTGCGCCTGCACGATGATGTAGACGGTGACGGTGGCGAATTCGCCATCCTGCTACGCTCGCACCTCAAGGGGCACGGGTTGGGCTGGCTTCTGATGAAACACATGATCGTTTATGCTCAGGAGAAAGGTCTGCAAACTGTGCATGGGCAGGTGCTGGCAGAAAACGCAACTATGCTGCAAATGTGCGCTGAGCTCGGGTTTCACGTCGCAGATGATAATGAGCCCGGCCTGAAAGTGGTCACACTACCGCTGAACGAGCTGCAATCAATCACTGCGCATTGACAAGTTCACTAAATTGCACACTGCACAACGAGGCCGCGCGCGCGCGCATCAACGACGCCAAGTGCGCGCAATGCAAATAAGGTCACCATTTGCACGGCCTCACGCACGGTGCCGGTCTGTAACGCTAGGGGTCCGACTAGCCCTTCGATCAGAGCGCCGACAACCGCCAGCGCGGCCACCCGAGCATCTTGTTCGGGCAAATGGCTTCTCGCTATCGCGGTTCGAATGCGCGTTTCTAGTTCGGTGGCGAGGGCGCGGCGAAAATCCAGGCGCAAGGTGTCAATATCAGGATCGATCGGTTCGGCGGTCACTGCCCAGGCAAGCCGCCTTTCCTGTAATGCGCGCGCTGCGAAAGTGGCGATGCAAGCGGCAAGCGCTGATAACGGTCCGGGGGCGGCATCGCCGGCGGCGCGCATTGCGGCAAGCTCGCAGCCCGTAGCGGCAGTAATCACTTCGGCCACGAGATCATTTTTGGATGGAAAGTAACGATAGATGGTCCCGGCAGCGATATCCGCGCGTTGAGCGACCGCCGCGATCTGCACCGCGCCCATGCCACCTTCTCCAGCGATCGACTTCGCCGCGCCAAGGATTGTCTGCTCACGCTCGGCGAGCCGGCGGGCAACGTTTTCGGTGCGGCGGTAGGGCATGCAACGAATGAATGCTGATTCACGACCCCGAGGCAAGCTACCGGCGGTGGACAAGTGGTCATGCCGCCTTCGCGGGGGACAGTGGTAGAGTTTGTGCTAGCTTCGATGCGTCCCGCTCGAGCCACCACCGTCGGCGAGCGATTTTTCCCGAATCTCGGTGAGTGT
>Ga0126375_10000460_pt1 | contig 11148 bp, 11 predicted proteins | sample PanSoiMetPlot_14_FD_109577 | JGI IMG/M metagenome (GOLD analysis project Ga0126375, IMG submission 109577) | Tropical forest soil microbial communities from Panama - MetaG Plot_14 | ecosystem: Environmental > Terrestrial > Soil > Tropical forest | place: Panama | collected 2016-02-17 | reverse complement strand
CGTTTGTCAATATATTATTATCGTTGTGCAATCAAATTGTGCTATCTAATGTTCGGGTGGACATGGGTGCGCCCAACAGCCGCATGCAACCGAGCGCGCTGCGCGCGCTGACAGATTGGGACAGTGATGCAGGCGAACTGATTGCGCTCTATGAAAACCCGGACGCTTGCACCAACGACCATCATCGAGAATCTGGGCGGGACAAGACTTAACTGACTCTGCACAATAACTTGTTGGACCGGAGTTCCGACGAGCCGGAATTTTTCGCATCGTCGTAATCTTCCAAATGACAGTCCCATTAGACTTCCTCATATCCACACCTGAATTTCTGAAACAAAATCAGTGTTTGCGGTGTTCAGTTTTAAGGAACGCCGTGTGAATTTCTTAAGTAAGATTCGAGGATCAGAGATTTATGGAGAAGTTAACTTCAGTTGCGTGGCTATTTCTTCTGTTCGCATGTTGGATGTGGAGCGGGTATCGCGCCGATGCACAGGATCAACCACAACCGCCACGCCAATCTCCCGGATCATTGAGAGAGGCGTTAAGCCGGAAGAACTTGCCCTCTCAGCTTGAAAAAATCATTCCTCAACTGATGAAAGAAGGTGATGTGCCAGGTCTCTCGATAGCTCTCATCCGAGATGCGAAGATTGTTTGGCACAAAGGCTTCGGTGTAAAGAACGCCAACACGAAAGAGCCTATTGGTGACACCACCGTCTTTGAGGCTGCTTCATTGAGTAAGCCGGTCTTTGCTTACGCAGTTTTGAAATTGATTGACAGCGGAAAATTAGAACTTGACAAGCCATTGGCCGCATACCTTCCCGACGTCTATCTGCAGAATGACGAGCGAATCAAAATGATTACGGCTCGCATGGTGTTGGACCACACGACTGGATTTCAAAACGAGGCCGGGACCGGAAGGCCCTTGAAAATTTATTTCACTCCGGGCGAGAAGTTCAGCTATTCCGGCGAAGGCTTCCTTTACCTACAAAAAGTAGTCGAGCGTATAACCGGCGAGCCGCTTCAGACATTTATGGAAAAAGCTATCTTCGTGCCCCTGGGAATGACGAGCGGCAGCTTCGTCTGGCAAGAAAGGTACGAGACGCTTAAGGCGAACGGGCATAAAGTTTCGGGCGCCGTCGTCCCAATTAGACGACCTACCGCGGCAAGATCGTATTCAGGGCTGCATACCACAACTCTCGATTACGCCAGGTTTGTAATTGCCGTATTGAATGCAACCGGCGTGAAGAAAGAAACGATCGAACAAATGGAGACGGCACAGGTTCGATTGGATGAAGGCTGCTTTTCTTGCATCGAACGAAGCTCTGAGCGGCTTTCGCAAACCCTTTCGTGGGGATTGGGTTGGGGACTTGAACGAACCGAGACGGGAAATGCCATCTGGCATTGGGGCGACAACAACAGCGAGTTCCAGAGTTTCGTGCTGGCCTACCCGAGAGAAAAGGCCGGCTTCGTTGTGTTTACCAACAGCGGCAACGGACTCTCTATCATTCCCGAAATCGTCTCGCAAATTACCGGGAGACCTCACGCGGCCTTTGCTTGGATGCGTTATGAACCGTACAACTCCCCCGCCAAAATTCTGTTCAGAGACATCCTGGCACACGGAGGCGCGGCAATCAGCCAGTATCGCGCGTCCCACGAGCAGCGCTCGGGCACTGGTGTCTTAAATGAGGATCAAGTGAATAAACTCGGTTACTGGCTGCTGGGAAAGAACAGAGTCAAAGACGCTATCGAAGTGTTTAAGATGAACGTCGAGGACTTCCCGAACTCCTCAAACGCATACGACAGTTTGGGCGAAGCCTATATGATCAACGGCGACAAAGACCTGTCTATTAAGAATTATCAAAGGTCTCTTGAGTTGAACCCAAATAACACGAACGCCGTTGAGATGTTGAAGAAGGTTAAAGGCCAGTAGCTCCCGTCGCGTCAGCGGGTAGTGACCTAACTTGAAAATTCTCTGCGCTTCCTCTGCGTGCTCTGTGTCTCGGCGGTGAACGTTTTTGGACAGCTTTCACCGCGGAGGCGCAGAGCTCGCGGAGACTCAGAGAAAAAGCTGAAATTAGGTCCACTACCCGTCAGCGAAACGGTTAGCCTTTTATTATTGAATCATGTAAACATTAGCGCCTCCCCCCACCAACCTAAGGAGGATAATCATGCCTAGCAAGATCGTAGACCTCTCTGCGCGTTCCGCGATCATCCGTGATGAGCCGTTTTACGTGCACTTCTGGGAATGCACCCCAAAAGAGTTCCTCTCACAGCTGAAGACCCCGAGGAAATTCCTGACGCAGATGGGGGTGGACATCCCTGCCAATTGCCGGATCGAAACCACCATCGAGAATCACGATTGGCTTGAGGAGCATACGCGCGGGTTCGCCGCAGCCAATGGAACTATCGTTTGCAATGTAGGCGGCGGCAACGTCGCCCGTGGCGTTTACAGAATCATCAGCTTTGCTCACGATCACTCGAGCATAGGGAAGTTCAAGAAGCAGCTCCTTCATTCGCCTGAAGAAGAGCAAGTAAAAGGAAAGCGTTGAGTTTAGTCGCAGCGACAGCGTGATCAGAAACTCAACACATCGTACTTTAGACGCGATCGTTCTGGGTTGCTGTGTCAGAAATCCGATACAGCTGGAAAACCTGAGTGATGATCCCGTTGCTATCGCTCCGGGTTCTGACACGGTCGTGCGGTGGTATAGTGACCTGTCATGATTCACATCGGGCACGTTCGCGAAATCGTGCGCTATCCCATCAAGTCCATGGCCGGGATCGCAACTGAGTCGGCGCTGCTTGGTTGGCACGGGCTTGACGGTGATCGGCGATTCGCCTTTCGGCGGATGGGAGAAGACAACGGCTTCCCCTGGCTCACAGCGAGCCGTCTCCCCGAACTCTTGCTCTACCAACCAGTAGGTCTCGACGAAAGTAGTGGCGAGCCCCTTCCGACTCATGTGCGCACACCGGCCGGAACACACCTTGAACTGCGAAGCGCGAAGCTGAACGCTGAAATCAGCAAGCGTTTCCGAAGCGGTGTCGAACTGATGCATCTCAAACACGGGATTTTTGATGAGGCGGCAGTCTCAGCGATCAGTCTGGCAACGATTGCCGGCATCGGTCGCGAGGCTGGAGTATTAGGAGATCTCGATCGCCGCCGCTTCCGGGCCAACATCGTGGTTGAGACAGAACGCAGCGAGCCGTTTCTCGAGGACGCATGGGTGGGAGGGACGTTGATATTTGGTGACGGCGCCGCGACAGGTTACGAAGGACCGGCCGTAAGCGTCACGATGCGCGATGTGCGATGCGTCATGGTAAACCTCGATCCGGAGACCGCAGAAAAAGATGCGCGCGTGATGAAGACCGTAGTGCACCTCAACCAGAACAACGCAGGCGTGTATGGGACGGTGGTGGGCACCGGACGCGTACGAGTTGGCGATCGAGTGAGCCTTCGTGCCGTCAAGTTAACTAAACCGTAAGTCGTGACCTGACTGCAGGTTTTCTCTGCGATCTCACGCCTTTGCGGTGAGTTACCGCTGCGAACTGCTCACCTCCGAGACGCAGAGCACGCGGAGGATGCGCAGAGATTTTCAAATTAGGGCACTACCCAACGTTGGCATGCAATCCCACCAAGGAGTAGCAAAATGAAATCAGAATTTCCTGTCGCGGTTCCTGAGATACCAGTGAGGAATATCAATGCGGCGTTGGCTTACTATCAAACGAACCTGGGCTTTACTTTGGACTGGGGTGATGAGCAGCTCGGGCTGGCAGGGATCTCAAAAGGCAACTGTCGGATATTCCTGGCGAACCAGGATTTTCGGAAGGGATACGGCAACATTGGACCAACGTTGACGTGGCTGAATCTGGCGAGCAAAGAGGAGGTGGATGACCTGTATCGAGTCTGGAGCGCCAGTAATGCCAAATTGATCTCTGCACCTGAGTCGAAGCCGTGGGGTTTGCACGAGTTCGCGGCGGCAGATCTGGATGGCAATCTCTTTCGTGTCTTTTATGACTTCGCGACTCCTGAACGCGCTGGGAGTGAAGGGCGAAAAGATCGCTAGACTCCGTCACATTTGGGCCCGCGAAAAAAGAAAGGGCTCACACGATGGCCATGAAGAGTCAAGTACTGTAAAATCCGCCCGAAGATTGATCCCTCAAGCCGAAGCGGGCCGGATGTTTGCCCGTAAACTCTCAGAATGCCCAATCAACAGAAAGGAGCCTTTATGAACGATCATGGGTCAAGCTCATTATTACCGAGAGTCGGTGCACCACGCCGCGCGTCAATCGGAACAGTAAAGCGAATCCTTTTGCTGAGTTTCGTTATTGCGCTCACGACTGCCGGCAATTGCAACTCGCCAACGCTCTTCCAATCAAATTTCGATGCAACTGCAATCGGCCAGCCGCCATCGCCAACGCAGGCAGTTGGCACGGCAGCTATAGACGGCCCTGCGGGAAGTGTGCTCGTAGCCGCGGCGCCGCCGAATGCTCAGCCCTCGGGGAAGTGGCTCCAGATCAAGATTGCCAACAAGAGCGGGCAAGTCGCGTCATTTCAGGGTAAGCTGACACAGCCACCGGGCAACGGCACCTACGTATTCTCGACTGCTTTATTCATTCCACCAATCGGTCCTCAGGGTGAAGACAACGTCGCGACGATCTCCTTTGAGGCTTTGGCTCCACAAGGCACCCTCCCTGCGGAATTCCTGCACCTCGATTTCCTTTCCAACAACAAGATCCAGATTGATGACGACAGCAGCACCGTCTTCGGAACGTTCCCACGTAATCAGGTTTTCCTGGTGCAGGTCACGCTCGACATCAACGCCACGGCGCCGAAAGCGCACATAATCCTTTCAGGCGCGGGGGCGTCGGGTGAGGCAGATCGCAGTGTGGTGTCGGCATTACGTGGCCAGGCGCAGGCGTTCGGTGCCGTCAGAGTCCGAATGGGATTCCCTCACACGGGAACATTTTTTGCCACGAATGTCCTGGTCCAGCGCAAACAATAAGCAAGGTCGCGTCCGTGAGTTCCTAAAACGGAGACGGCAAATTCGCCGGGAGGCGAAAGATCTTGGACGGATTCCCAGCCGTCGCTGCGACATCGAACGTTTGCTGCCCGCGAGAGATTGCAACTTAGAAGAGATATTCAATTCCGCGGTGATAGCCGAGGCTTGGGAGGCAATCAGGCCGGCGCTTGATGTGTTTGAACTTCCGGACGGCGCCGGAGAGATCAATCCCGGTGATAGAAGAGCGATATTTTGCCTGATCAGTCACTTCAAGTGTCAGTCGGTTTTGGAGATTGGCACCCACATCGGCGCGTCTACTCTAAACATATCCGCGGCCCTTCAAAGAGCTCAAAGGTCATGCGATGAATTGTCCATCAACCTGGTTTCCGTGGACGTCGCAGACGTAAATGATCCAGTCTCAAAACCCTGGCTGCGATACGGGGCAAAGTTTTCGCCGCTTGAAATGATGCACCAGATAGAGTGCGCGTCATTGGTCGAGTTCGTTACCAGCCGCTCGCTGGACTACATGGCCAACTGCGGACAAAGATTCGACTTTGTATTCCTGGACGGTGACCATGCCGCTGTGACGGTGTATCAGGAGATATCCGCCGCCCTGGAATTGCTGGAAAAGGGTGGAGTAATCGTACTCCATGACTATTTCCCGCGCCTCAAACCACTATGGTCAGATGGGGCCGTCATCCCTGGCCCTTTTCTGGCCACAGAGCGGCTAGTAGCAGAAGGTACTCGTTTGGCGGTATTGCCTCTTGGCCGATTACCATGGCCAACGAAATTGAGATCAAACATGACGAGCCTTGCCCTGTTGTTGAGACAGACGATCTGACCCCGAACATGAATAGAAAACCTAAGTGCATCATCATTACAGGCCGGCCGGGCTCAGGAAAAACCACGCTTGCCAAGAAACTTGGTGAACGCCTGTGGCTGCCAGTGATAAGCCGCGATGAGATCAAAGAGGGGTACGTCAACACCTGCGGCGTAAAACACGATCAGCTTCCAGATAACACCAATGGTCTCGTGTCAGACTTGTTCTTTGGAATAGTAAATTATCATCTTGCGGGCAATATCTCAGTTGTCATAGAAGCGGCATTTCAACACAAGGTTTGGGAGGCCCGCATGCCTAAGATCCTTGAGTTGTCCTCACCCTGGATTGTTTTATGCTCGGCTGATGATGAGGTCGCCGCAAGACGTCACCTCCAACGAGGCTTAGAGAATCCAGAGCGGGAGTTTTACCACGGCGATAAGCGTGTTGCCCATTTTAGGAAGACAGGCGAAATTTTATCTCCCGAAAGTTATGCGGCGCCGAAATTCAATGTACCTACGATCCAAGTCTCGACGGATGGAGAATTTGTCCCTGGTATTGATGAAATGGTGAAGCAGATCCAAGCATCGACGGTTTCTCAGGTGAAAGTGTGAACCACCCGACGCTGAACCGGAGCGTTATAGACATTTCTGAGGCTACATAATGTTCAAATTCGCGATTCCTGTCCTGCATGTGAGCAGCGCGGCCACTGCAGAGAAGTTCTATTGTAATCATCTGGGATTCACTCGGCTGTTTGCTTATCGATTTGACGAAAGGCAGCCAGATCCGTGCTACATGGGTCTGGCGCGTGACAATGTTGAGTTGCATGTTTCCTCCTTTTCTGGCGATGGAGTCGCGGGCGGAGTGGTCTTTCTTGGGGTCGAAGATGTGGATGAGCTCCATAAAGAACTGAAAGCCAAAGGTGTCACGATTGATCTCGAACCGACTAATCAAAGCTGGGGAAATCGCGAAATGTACGTCCATGATCCAGACAATAACAGCATTCGTTTTGTTCATCGCGGTGAATAACAAATCATTAGCTCACGCGTTTCGTACTCATGACGAACCACCGAACAGAACCTTCAATCAACAGTTTTCGTAAGGCCTGCCATGAAAATCATTACGTTTTCAATATGTGTACTCTTGTTGTCGGCGGCGGTTGTCTCCGGACAAGAGAAACTCTCGCCGAATCAGACCGTCGCCAAAAAGATCGATCCCCACACGACGGAACTTTTCTCAATGACGCTGAATGACGGCGACTATGTCAACGTTTCGATTGGGTACAAGGGCAGAATCAACTTTTTCCTGCTGAATCCCAACGGAACGATTGCGCGTCGTCTTATCGGATCGTCGGGCGAGGCGAAAGTGCCTTTTGTATTTGCCGCCGAAGGCTCCGGCTCGTATTCGTTTAAGATTGAGAATCCCGCCGACCAATCAGCTACTTATGAATTAGCGATAGGGCAAGTTGTCTCACTCGACGAGCGGCTTAAACCAGAGCCCTGGAGCGATCCTTACCCGAGCCCTCGGATTCAGTCTCTTCGGAATCAACTTGCCGCAGGTCAGACAAACACAGAGGGCTTCTGGAAACAGGTGGCAGCAGAAGGCACGCCGCTCATTGAGCCGTACGGTTCAGACGGCAAATATCAACTGGTGACATTCCTGTGGCGAAAAACGCATGATACGAGAAATGTTCTGATCAGAGGTTCTTTTGTGGGAGTTGGTTCAGCCGCCGACTATTCGATGCATCAGATTTCCAATTCAGACATCTGGTATTTGACCAGGAGGCTTCCCAGCGGCTCCCGATTTACCTACCAAGTGTCGCCGAATGATCCGCTTACGTTCGATGGCCCTCGCGCCGCACAGCGCGCGGCCACGCGGCAGGCCGATCCGCTGAATCCTCATCGATCAGATTGTCCGCCGAATACCAGTAAGTTCAGGTGTCAAAGCGTAGCGGAGTTGCCCGGGGCGGTTGCACAACCCTGGCTCACCAGCAAACCTGGAACAGCACAGGGACGCGTCGAGAAGCAAACCATCAAGAGTACGATTCAAAAAATCGAGCGTCCTTTTTCCGTTTACACTCCGGCGAATTACAAAGCAGATGGTCCACCCAACGCGTTGTTAATTTTGTTCGACGGCGAAGACTTGTCATCAGATCAATACCCGGTGACGACGTTGAACAATCTCATTGCAGCTTCCAAAATCCCTGCGACGGTTGCCGTCTTTGTCGAGAATGTTCCGCGCCGGCGTCTGGTAGATCTCGTCGCAAATTCCGAGTTCGCCGACTTTCTGGCCGACGAACTGATGCCATGGATTAGGACGCACTACAACGTCAAAAAGGACGCCGCGCAAGTCGTTGTCGGTGGTTATAGCGCGGGCGGCCTTGCGGCTGCATACGTAGGACTGCGTCATTCCGAGGTCTTCGGAAACGTGCTCAGCGAGTCGGGGGCCTTTTGGTGGTCGCCTGAACACAACGGCGGAGTCTGCGGTCCGCGCTGTCCGAACTCCGGCGGAGTCGGCGGCGACGATTTTCTGGATTCGACTACTGAAGGCAATTTTATGGTTAAGCAATTCCTCGCAAGCCCAAAACTGCCGTTGCGCTTCTATCTCGCCGCCGGAACTTTTGAAATCGACAGGGACGGAACGGGTGGTGGCATTCTCGAAACGACGCGTCATTTGCGCGACGTGTTGCTGGCAAAAGGATACAACGTGCAGTATCAGCAGTTCGCCGGCGGGCACGACGGCGTAAGCTGGCCCGGCGCTCTAGCTGACGGCCTGATCGCGCTCCTCGGCCCCCGCTGATTTTTTGAGGTGATTCAAAAAACCGTCTTCGGCATTTGACGCGAGCGGGCCGAGCGCTCTCTCGCAACTTGATTCTTCCGCCCGTGCCTGATTGAATGCCGCACGTTTACGTCCAATCAAATTGCAGAATAGGGAAGGGAGCAACAAAAACACATGTCCATGCCGGCAGTGAATCCAAATAAGGCGCTATGGGAGAAAGGCGATTTCACTCGTATCGCTGCGACGATGCGCGAAAGTGGCGAGGATCTCGTCAAGCAAATCGGAATCAGCAAGGGACTCAAAGTTCTCGACGTTGGTTGCGGCGACGGCACCACGGCGCTGCCGGCGGCACAGCTGGGCGCGATGGTCCTGGGTGTCGATATTGCTCGGAATCTGGTGGAGGCGGGTAATCGACGAGCTGCTGAGCAGGGTCTAACGAACGTAACGTTTCGCGAAGGCGACGCGACGAACCTGCAGGCTATTGCGGATAACGAGTTCGACATGGTCGTCAGTATTTTCGGTGCGATGTTTGCGCCTAAACCCTTCGACGTCGCCAAAGAGATGGTTCGCGTGACGCGCCCCGGAGGGCGGATCGTAATGGGAAACTGGATTCCAAATGATCCTACGCTCGTCGCGCAGATTCTGAAGATCAGCTCAGCCTACACGCCGCCCCCTCCCGAAGGTTTTGTCAGCCCGATGACATGGGGCGTAGAAAGTCATGTCGCGGAGCGGTTTGGCAGTGCGGGAATCTCCGCTGAGAACATCTCCTTCGACCGCGATACATTCATTTTCCGCTTCAATGGCCCACCTGCCGCGTTCGTGAATGAATTCAGGGACTATTATGGACCTACCATGAACGCATTCGACGCCGCGGAAAAGAACGGGCGTGCGGCCGATCTGCAACGCGAGCTGGAAGAACTCTTCAACAGCCAGAATACAAGTGCTGAAGGCACGACGATTCCGGCAACCTTCCTGCGTGTTACGGTGACGCGCTGAATTGCTGGGCGTTCCCGCAGCCGCGGGAGCAACTCAACCGTGAGTGCTGTTCGGTAAGATGAAAATCGTTCTTAAGACAGATAGTCATTTCGACCTCGACGAAGAATCTGCTCATCGTTTAATGAACGACGTTCTGGCGCGCCCGCTCTTCGCACATTTAGCTACTGTTTCTGAGAAGGGTCCGCGCGAATCTCCTGTCTGGTTTCTGTGGGAAAACGGAGCGATTTGGATTATTGGCAACAACAAGACCGACTCCTTCCCATCTCGAATTTCGGCGGAGCCACGCTGCGCGCTGGGAATTGTTGACTTCGATGCCTCGAAAGGTCTGGTTCAGCATGTCGGGTTTCGCGGCCGCGCTACTTTGGAACCGCACGACCGGGACCGAATGGAGAGAGTTTTCACGCGTTACATGGGCGATCGTAAGGGTTGGGATTCCCGCTTTGTTAAGATCCTGAATGACCGGGATTACATTTTTATTCGCCTCGAGCCGGACACAGTTGTTGTGCGCGACCAATCGTATGCGGTGAGTCAGTGAAAGCATCTAACAATTCGACGGCGATCGCTGTGTCAGTAGCGACCCGATCAGGACGAGCGAGATTTCAGTGGAAGGTCCCTCCTAACGAGCCGCAGCGCCAACACGCGGGCATTCCAAATACAAGGTCGAAACCAATTTAATCGACGATGATAGAAATCTTGCTTCGGCAGTGCGTTATCAATTGCATGGAACTCCGTTTCATGATACTTCACACTGCACAATCACAGTGTGGGATCGATGCTCTTCTTTATCTAGTCCCTTAGGAGGCTCTTATGAACACCCAGAGGAAACGACTTATCAATCAGGTCATCGCGTTCGGAACTGTCTGTCTGGTTCTGTGTACCCCGATAGCAACTTTAGGTTGGGGAGCGGGCGGCCATATGATTGTCGCTCGCGTCGCTTTCAATCGGCTTAATCCACACGCGAAAGCCGAAGTTGCGAAGTTGTTGGCAGTCAAAATTAAGAAATCGGGTCTCTCTCAAAAGAGCACGGCCTTGCTTGCAGCCGCGACTGCCAAAAGCAAGGACTTTGTGAACGCGTCGCACTGGGCTGACGACCTGCGACCGATTCCGGAGTTCGATTCATTCAAACCGCTCCACTTCATCGATACGCCATTTTCCGACGACGGCACCGCTTTGCCGAGTGTGCCGACGCCGAATATCGTCAACGCCTTGCAGGATCAAGTGAATACACTTAAAACGAGCACCGACGATAACGAGCGAGCGATGGCATTACGTTTCGTCATACATTTCGTCGGCGACGTTCACCAACCACTTCACTGCGCCACCAGAGTCAGCAACGCCAACCCGGAAGGTGATCGCGGCGGCAACCTGGTTTCGATCAAGATCAAAGGCGCAAACGGCAAGTTGAAAAAAACGAATCTGCACAGTTACTGGGACGGTGGTCTTGGCAGTTTTCCGCCCACCGGACCTAATTTCAGTCCACCTTCACTCACTTCCGTTGCCGCTGCGGCGAAAAAAGCAGTAGCCGAAAACCCTGACACCGATCCTGACCTGAAACTGGAT
>Ga0126375_10000459_pt1 | contig 11152 bp, 8 predicted proteins | sample PanSoiMetPlot_14_FD_109577 | JGI IMG/M metagenome (GOLD analysis project Ga0126375, IMG submission 109577) | Tropical forest soil microbial communities from Panama - MetaG Plot_14 | ecosystem: Environmental > Terrestrial > Soil > Tropical forest | place: Panama | collected 2016-02-17 | reverse complement strand
TATCGGAACTGTTTTTTGAATTTCCCTGGCGGGCGCGATGATTTCTTTCATGGGCTTCATCTCGTTCGGCCTGCACAACCATTCAGGCGGTCCACTCTTGATCTCAGCGCATTTGCTTATGAACTAGCGCACGAGTCCATTGTTGTCCCCTGGCACTTTTCCTCGCTCTATTTCAATGGACCAATTCTTTGTAGGAGGAAAATTGTCTATTGCGTGAAAAAAAGTATCAAGAAATTCGTTGGAGGGGCCTCGTTGGCTTTATGTGCTTGATCATGGCCCCGGCTGCCATGGCTGGGCAGGCTTCAGCGCAACTGTCCGGAGCTATCTTTGTCTTAGTGCCCCCTACGTCAGCGGGAAAACCCACGTGAAGTGCCTGGAGATCGCCGAGCAAAGGCCGAGATAGTTCAGAACAATTTTGTTTAACGCCAAGGGCGAGTCGCCGTAGTGTCCACTTGCCTCTTGATGGATGGGCTCGGCTTTCGCTCCCCAAAACAGTACCGCTTTCCCCAAATTTGTCCCACTCAAATCGCTTTGCGCCGGTAAGTTCATCGCCCAAAAACGCCGCAATGCAGACAAGTTGCGAAATTGCAGTCCGGCACATGATTTGCGCTAAACCAACTGACTTAAGTTCAAGAGGAGGTCTCCAAATGTTTTCAATATATAGACTCTTTAAGCCAGTTGGCGCTGTCCGTTTTCTCGTCGGAGTCGCAGCTCTGCTCGTGTTGGCTGCACCGGCCCTGGCGCAAACTTTTGTAGCCGGCGACTTTTGTACGTACACCCAGGGTGGTTGGGGTGCCGTGCCTCACGGAAATAACCCAGGCACGATCCTGCATAATAACTTTTCTACAGTGTTCGGTGGTTTCGTAGAGGTGGGAATACCCGGGAGTGCCGGTTTCTCGATGCAGTTTACAACCGCCGATGCTATTACGGCCTATCTGCCGGCTGGTGGCAAACCGAAGCCGCTGGACAAGGACTATCCAAATCCAATAACTACTCCCTCCGGTGTCTTTGGTGGACAGGTGTTGGCGCTACAGTTAAATATGCTCTATGACTCCGCGTTCGGTGACCTCACGATCATTAACACAGGCACGTCCTTCGATGGGATGACGGTGGCGGCCGTCCTCGATGCAGCCAACCAAGCGCTCGGCGGAGGCGCTTTGCCTTCCGGTTACACCCTGTCCAACCTGAACGACCTTGCGTCGTTCCTCAACCAGGGATTCGATAACTGCCTTCCCTCTGGATGGGCACAGCAATATCTCACGCCAGCTTCGGGCGGGGGGGGAGGATCACCGCCGCCGCCAGCATAAGCGAGTAAGCGAATAGTGGTGTCACACAAGGGGCTCCGGAGCGATCCGGAGCCCTTTTTTATTTGTGCGCCCGGCAGGGCCCAGACCTAGGAGGTGAAAGACCTTGGCAGGCCCGATCAGGGGAACTGCTAGGCGGACGGCAAGGGTGTCCATCGCGAGGTGGAATTTGAAGGAAGCCGCAGGCAAAGCGCTGGATCGACGGACAGGAAGCGCATGAGGCGGGCAACGCTGGGTGAGATGGCAAATATCGTTAAAGCCCCAAACTGATCCGGAAAGCGTGGACGGAACTAGCGCTATCGCTAGCTCTTCCTACCCGATGCAGGAGAAGTCTTCGGTTCCCTTCTGTTACTGCTCTCCGCGTCTCCTTCGAAGTCTCGCCGATCCCTCGTCTTTAGTTTTTGTTTGCTCCATTTCGGCAATTACAATTGCTATCCGGTTTGATACAATGCTCCCCGGTTGTTCACCTTGGCTAGTGAGCGGTGTCATTTAGCCTATGGTTGATATCTTTTTAAGCTACGCCAAAGAAGACCGAGAAGTCGCCCGCCGGATCGCCGCCTTGCTCGGCAATGCCGGTTGGGTGGTCTGGTGGGACAGGCGAATCCCTGCGGGGCGCACTTGGCGCTCCGTTCTTGAGGAAGCGCTTCGGGACATGCGCTGCATGGTGGTTCTTTGGTCGGCTCATTCCATCGAGAGCGATTGGGTCAGGGACGAGGCTGATGAGGCGCGGGCACGCAAGAAGTTGGTTCCGGTCTTGATCGAAGCGGTCACCCCGCCGGTTGGATTTCGCAACATCCAAGCGGCAGACCTGTCGGGGTGGGACGGTTCGAGTAAGGCGCCAGGCATACAACGACTACTCGGCGATCTGGAATCGATGATTGGGAAGCCGGCGCGAAAAGCGCCGAGACCAATTCGCGAAGCACAGGGACCGGGAGAAAGTATCGCGGAGGGCAAGGCAGGTTCCAGCGGAACGGCACGGATTGACTTCGTTCTTCAGCTTGGGGCCAAACTCAAGACCAGCTGGAAAACAGTGGCAGCCGGCGGATTAGGTATTCTATTGCTTGTCGGAGTCGCGTTGTTTTGGCCCAATCATGAACGATCGACAAGCGAACATGTAGAAGCGGGAAAAACGAGTGCAGCGCCGCAACTGGTAAGTCTTGCGTTGAGGGCGGATCGCAAGGAAATCAAGACGAACGAAACTTTAGCTCTCACGCTGCGCGGAGAATACTCCGACGGAACCCAAAAGGAGATTAAAGACGGCGCGGAGTGGATGAGCAGCAACTTCCGTGTGGCGATCGTCGATGCGCAAGGTCAGGTTAAAGCGCTGGAAGCGGGCACTACGAAAATTATCGCTCGATACGGAGGCATTGTCACCCCGGAATGGACTCTAGCGATAAGCGCTCCAGAAACCACGACCGTTGCGGCTCCGGTCAAGCTCGTCGCATTGATGATCACAGGGACTAGAAAAGAGTTGATGGCAAAGGAAAAAATGGCTTTGCAAGCGAAGGGGAGCTACTCGGACGGGACTGAGAAGCCCCTCTCAAGTGGAGTGGTGTGGGAGAGTAATAACCCAGCCATCGCAGCGGTCAATTTCAAGGGAGAAGTGGAAGCGCTGCGGCCGGGCCGGGTGGATGTGGTGGTGCGGTCGGGTGGACTGACGAGCTCGCCGATGCGGCTAGTAGTGAAACCAGCGGCCCGACAAGTTCCACTCGAAGCGTCGGCGCAAAAGGGCGCCGAGGCGTCGGCGGTCACGTTGACGCCGGCAACCGACCAACTGAAGCTCAAGATTGCTCCATATATTACCCGGGCCAGGGATTATCGAGTCCAAGGAAATTATGCGGCAGCGCTGGCGGATCTGGAGAAGGCGCGCCGCATCGATCCTTCGAGCGCGGAGATTGCCGGCGAGATCGACCAGACCAAGAGGGCTTGTAATGCGGAGAGAAAATTGGGACGAAAGGATTTGGAATGCTGATGAGATTTTGGCTCAGGGCAAAGGGACATAGCGCAAAGCGTTATCGCTTTCCTTTTTGCTCCTTGCTCTTTGCGCTTGGGCACGTTGTTTCAACCGGCAAAGAGAATTTTTGAAACTCTATTAGCGCATCTGGTTCCGTTGCCTCTCGTCCGCTTCGTCGCGCCGGGCGCGATCGATTTCCTCCTCTAGCGTTTGGCCTATCCACTCACCGGTGGAGAGAATTTTCTGCCAATCAGGTTCCCGCGCCGAGAGAAGCGAAAGACCGCTTTTAATCTGCGTGCGGATTTCTCCCGTCGGATCCCAAAACCTTCCCTGGGTGCTGTGGGCGATGGCGTAATCAAGGGAGTCGCGAAGGCCGGCGAGGGCAGACGCAATTTCTTTGGCGCCCTGGGAAGTTTGATTTTCGGGTCTTTTTTTAACGATTTCAGCACGAATTTTTTTTATCTCATCCACGAGAAATGAATCAGCGCCTGCGCTTCTCAACTGATTGTCGGCCTCCTTGGTCAAATCGAAACCGATGCCACGTTCTTGCGCCAGCGCTGCGACTCGCTTCGGTTCGATCCCCTCATGAAGCGCGAATAGAACCTCTTGCAACGTAAAAGCATCGCTCCGGGTTGGAGCCTGGGGTAGTCGTAGCAACGTCAATCCTAGATACAATCTGGCCAGTTGGTCATCGTTTATGTAAGAAAGCGCTTTCTCGAAGTCTTGTTTGGCGTCGGTAAATTTGCCGGCGGCGTATTGTACACGGCCCACATAGGTCCAAATGCTTTCGCGAAAAACAGTGTAGTTCGTGACGTAGCTCGGGTTTCCACTCGCAACCCGTTGAAAATAAGTAAGAGCGGTACTGCTATCACCTTTAATCAGCGCCTGCCGTCCGACAGTAAACTCACCCTGTGATTCTATCGTGGCGCATGCCGCGAAAGACAGAAGGGCAATTCCGACAATCCACCAACCAAATTTCATGAGACTAACTGGTAGGATATGCGTGCACCGATGAAAACTCAAGATATTTTTGTTCCGCGCCTCCTCTTTCCCGTTTGTTTTTGTTTTGGCGGCTTGAGGATGTTTAGCCTGTCTGCTAGAAGGGGTTCTTTCCATCATGCGTTTCTCTCCGACTCCCTGGTTGGTCGCCGCTCTCGCTTTCATTATTCTCGGATTTACCCGCGGACTTCATTCTTCCTTCGGTGTTTTCTATGTTGCTTTGCTCGATAACTTCGGCTGGAGCCGGGGCGCCACCGCGGGGGTTTTTTCCATGGTGCTCACCGTCGATGCGATTCTCTCGCCTGTAGTGGGTCATCTTCTGGATCGCTTCGGCACAAAAACCATCGCGTGCGCGGGTTGCCTCGCTCTGACCGCTGGCCTTTTCCTCAGTAGCTCCATTGATCGACTGTGGCAATTGTATATTTTTTTCGGTTTGGTCTCCGCTGTCGGCATCACCTTTACCGGCATGGTGCCGCACGTTTTCTTAATCTCAGAGTGGTTCGCGTCCAATCGTGCTTCGGCAATCGGTTTCGTCTATGCGGGCACCGGTTTGGGCATCTTGCTGCTCGCGCCCATGAGCGAATGGTTGCTTTCAAACTGGGGTTGGGCGCGCGCCTTTCAAACTTTTGGCGGCATAGTGTTAATCGTGCTCCTGCCGCTGGTCTCGGTTTTTTACCAGCATGGGCCTTATGGCGAAAAACTTCGTTCGAAGAAGGAACTGAAGGCCAGAAGCAATCAGTGGACGGCAAAGCTGGCGCTGCGGAGTTTGCAATTCTGGTTGCTTTTTATCGCGCGGATTTGCGCCGCTTCGGGCACCTCGGTCATTGTGACTCACCAAGTCGCGCACGTCGTAGACATGGGATATAGTAAGCTCTTGGCGCGTCCATTTTCGGTCTCGCCGGCATTACTAGTAGCTTTGGCAGGGTGGTTTTCGGTTTCATTGCCGATCTGCTTTCCAAACAAGCAGCCTACACGCTCAATATTCTGATGACGCTGGTGGGCGTCGGCGCTCTTATGCTTCTTCACGATCCGACCCAAAACTGGCTGCTTTATGTCTATGTGGTCTTCTTTGGCATCGGCTTCGGCTCGCGCGCGGTGAGTTTTTCCGCGCTCACGGCGGATATTTTCTCCGGCAAGGGTTTCGGGTCGATTCTGGGCTATTCTACGGTTGCCGTTGGCATCGGTGGCGCGCTGGGTTCGTGGTTGGGCGGGGCCTTTTATGATTGGACGGGAAGCTATCTGGTTTCATTTGCGCTTTCGGCTCTTGTACTCGCAGGCTCCGACATCTGCATTTGGCTGGTGTCGATACCATCGGTGGAGAATTATGACAAGCGACTATGGGGCTAGCAGGATGTTCAAGGTTCAAAGTTGAACGAGAAGCCAGCGCCTTTAACCGAATCTTCGCCGAGGACTGTACAAAGCCGTGCGACTATCGTAATCCGCAGCAATCTTGAGGCTGTCCCGGGAAGTTGGTAATTTTAAATTTCGGTGCGAACGATGGATGCTCGGCTGCGAGAGGGTATAGGTCTGTTTAACCAAGGCCGTTTCTTCGAATCTCATGAGATTTTAGAGCAGCTCTATCACGAAACCGAGGAAGTGAATAAACCCTTCTTCGAGGGATTGATCCAGCTCGCGGCGGCTTTCAGACTCTATGCCGATTTTGGCTCGACCCGAGGGCCAGTGCGCATGATTTATCAAGCCTTAATTCGGTTTGAAAACTACCAACCTGCGTATTTGGAGATAAAAGTCAAAGAGATGTGCGAAACGATGGAGGCTTGGGCTAAACAGATGGAAAGCCCGGACGCCAGGCCGCCATCAGCGATTCCCAAGATCCGTCTGCAAGGCTTCAGCTTTTTTTCATGAGCAACGCTGCTCTTAGGAGTAAACTGCAACAGTTTTTGCGCGGCAGCTGGACCGGCGCCAAGCGCATACAGGGTCTCCAAGGCAGCGCGCGGGCGTATGTCCTTTCGCTGCTTGCGGAGGATTCCCGCCGTCCGACCCTCGTGGTGTCGCCCAGCGGGCGTGATGCCGAAAATCTCTACGATGATTTGGCTTTCTTTATAGGCGAGAAAGATTCCCTCTCGCCGTTTCGCAACCGCTTGCATCTGTTTCCCTCTTGGGAAATTTTGCCCTTCGAAGGATTATCGCCCCATCCGGACAACGTGGCGGCCCGCCTTGAAGGCCTGTACAAATGGATCGAAGAACCGGCGCCCGTTTTGATCGCCTCTGTCGCCGCTTTGATGCAGAAAGTGATACCTAGGGAAGCGTTGCGCCAATCTTACCTCTATCTGGTGGCGGGGCAGGATCTCCTAAGGGAAGCGCTGCTTGAACACTTGGTGCAGTGGGGTTTCCAGAATGTTCCGCTGGTGGAGGAGCGGGGTGACTTTAGTGTCCGCGGTGGTATCGTTGACCTTTTTTCGCCCGGTTACGCTCGGCCGCTGCGGCTCGAGTTTGACGCTGACCAGCTGGAATCGATTCGCGAATTCAATCCATCGAGTCAACGCTCCGAGCGGCTGCACGAGGAGATGCTGTTACTGCCGATGAAGGAGTTTTCGCTGCGACGCTCGACTCTAGAGGATGCTCTGCGTCAAGTGGATCTCCGGGCCGCCGAGTTGGAAATGGACCGCCGGGAGAAAAACAGCCTGCTTGAATCGCTGCGCGAAGGAATTCCGTTTCCCGGAATGGAATTTTTGGTTCCGTACTTTTACCCGGCGCTTGCGTCGGTTTTTTCCTATCTTCCACCTGAGACCTTGATCTGGCTCGATGGCGCGGATCGAGTAGAAGCCGAGGCGGAACGCTTCGGGCAACTGGCTTGGCAGCGGAACGAGAAGGCCAAAGAAGAACGTTGCTTGGTGCCACCTGCGGAATCGCTCTACCTTAATGAACACGAATGGCGCGCGGCGCTAAATCCCTTTGCGCAAGTGCACGGGGAATCGCTCACGATTATGGCGTCGTCGGAGCAGGCCCACCAAGCAACGCTCACTTTGGAATCGTTTCTGGTCAGCGATGTTCGCCATGAAGTCACGGCGCGGGCCGGGGAAGCTTCGCTGGCGCCGCTGGTTGAGCGACTCGGCACTTGGCAAAGCGAAAGGGTTTTCTTCGTTGCGCCCACGAAGGGGGATGCCACGCGGCTGCGAGACTTACTGCAAAACTATCATCTTGAGCTTCCTCTGTTGGACGAAGCTGTGCCGTCGCTATTGGGACGCGAAGAGCTTTCCCGGGGCATCCTACAGGGACACCTAAACCAGGGGTTTCGCCTGCCCGAAGCGCGTCTGGTACTCGTGACCTGTGACGAAATCTTTGGCACGAGAAAACGACAGCCCGCGGCGAGCGCTAAGAGCCATCCGAGCCATTTCCTCACCAGCCTGAGCGAGCTTAAGCAAAATGACTACGTCGTCCACTTGGATCATGGCATCGGCATCTATCGCGGGCTCAAATTCCTTCAAGTTGGCGGTGTGGAGGGAGAGTTTCTTCACCTGGAATACGAAGGCGGCGATCGGCTCTATCTGCCGGTGGACCGGATCAATGTCGTCCAGAAATACATCGGCGGCGACGGCGCCCAACCTGGTTTGGATCGTCTCGGCGGGACCGCGTGGGAGAAAGTGAAGGCAAAAGCCCGCAAGTCAGTGTTCGCCATGGCCGAGGAACTGATACAGCTCTACGCTCTACGCGAAGCCCGCGCAGGCCACGGCTTTAGAGCGCCAGACGCATTATACAAAGAGTTCGAAGCAGCCTTCGAATATGAAGAAACGCCGGACCAGCAGCGAGCCATCGATGATACCTTGGCGGACATGCAGAGAGAAAAACCGATGGACCGACTGGTCTGCGGAGACGTCGGTTTCGGAAAGACGGAGGTTGCGATGCGCGCAGCATTTCTTGCCATCGAAGGCGGAAAGCAAGTCGGGGTGCTGGCTCCGACGACGATCCTAGCGCAGCAACACCTGCAGACTTTCCGCCAGCGGTTCCGCAATCACCCAGTGCGCATCGAAATGGTTAGCCGTTTTCTGACAGGCAAAGAAATACAGCAAATTTTGGAGGGAACGGCCAAAGGTATCGTTGATGTTGTTATCGGCACTCATCGACTGCTGCAAAAGGATGTGGAGTTCAAAGACCTCGGCCTGGTCATTATCGACGAGGAACATCGTTTTGGCGTCGCTCACAAAGAGCGGTTAAAAAAGCTGCGCAGCCAGGTAGACGTTGTCAGTCTCACGGCAACGCCGATCCCACGCACGATGCACATGTCGCTCATCGGGATTCGCGATCTGAGCATCATCGAGACGCCTCCCCTCGATCGGCTGGCAATTCAAACCTACGTCACACGTTATGACGAGCGGGTGATCCGCGATGCTATCTTGCGGGAATTGCAGCGCGGCGGGCAGGTTTTTTTCCTCCACAACCGTGTAGAAACTATCGACCGGCTGGCGCTGAAATTGGCGGACCTGGTTCCTGAGGCGAAAATGGCGGTTGCTCACGGTCAAATGCGTCCCAAAGAGCTGGAGCGCGTGATGCTCGATTTTTTAGAGAACAAGACTCAAGTCTTGATTTGCTCGGCCATTATCGAATCAGGACTCGATTTTCCCAACGCCAATACCATCATCATCAATCGCGCCGACAAGTTCGGCCTGGCGCAGCTCTATCAGCTACGGGGCCGGGTGGGCCGTTCCTACCGGCATGCGTACGCGTACTTGTTAATTCCCGGGGAAAAAATCATCACCCCGGACGCGGAACGCCGCTTAAGGGCACTCCAAGAACTCGATGGTTTGGGCGGTGGATTCAAGCTTGCGCTCCACGATCTTGAGATCCGTGGCGCGGGCAATCTTTTGGGAGAGCAGCAGTCCGGTCAGATTACGGCCGTCGGATTCGAGCTCTATACGGAAATGATGGAAAAAGCGGTGCGCGAGCTTCGCGGCGAAGCGATGGCGCCGGAAGTGGAGCCCGAAATCCGCATGGGCATTCCAGCTTATTTCCCTGAAGACTACATTCCGGACGCCAATCAGCGACTATATTTTTACAAAAGGCTGGCGAGCTTGCGCACACCGCTGGAGCTGGAAGAACTCAAAGAGGAAATAAAGGACCGCTTTGGCCCCACCCCTGTGGTCGTAGAGCACCTTTTCTTGGTCATGGACCTGCGACGTTTGCTCAAGGAGTTTCTGGTTCAACAGATCAGCGTCTCCGAAGGCCGAGTCCTGATGTTTTTCCATCCTGAATCGCCGGTGAAAGTTGAAAAACTGCTGGAGCTCATCAAGAAACAAAAGAACAAGTTTCGTCTCGCTTCGGACGGACGGCTGTCCTTTACACCCCAGGGTCATGAGTGGGAGCCACTAATCGCCGAGGTGATCCAATTGTTGCACTCGATTTGTGAGCCCGCCCCGCAGCCGCAACTTGCACTGGAGCCTAGGCAAAGTTTGTAGGAACCGTCTCCGCTCCCGCGCATGCGGGTCTACCCATTGCTCAGTTGGATTTTTCGTTCTCGATATGGTAGCTATGGCCGGAGTCAAGCGGCAATCTTTTGTCGCTTTACAATTCCTATGCTGGCGCGAGCAGTTACGATTTTACTGCTGGTTTGTTTCCCCCTGGTACTTCCCATCACGGCCGGCGGCAAAGTCATTGAGCAGCTCATCGCCGTCATCGATGGCGAGCCCTACACGCTGTCCAATATTGGTAATTACGCCAAAAGCAAGATGGCCCGCTCATTTCCGACAGGAGACTTGAACCCCATTAACGCCAGCGATCGCGAGGTGCTGGAACAATTCCTCACCGAAAAGTTGATAGAGGCAGAGGTTCGAGAGGCGGGCATTAAAATCAACGATACGGAAGTTGATCAGTATATTCAACAAGTCAAACAAGCCAATCGGTTGTCGGATGAGGATCTGAAGACGGCATTGATTCGGGAAGGGCAGACGCTCGCGAGCTATCGGTCAGCGGTGAAGGCTGAATTGGAAAAGAACGAGCTGATCAATCGGCAGGTGAAAAATAAGGTCAATATTACTAACGAAGATGTCGAGCGTTATTATAAGCTCAATTCCAAGAATTATCGCGCCGATGATCGCGCCCATATTCGAATTATTTTGTTTACACTATCAGAAAAGGCGCCCCCCGAGCAGGTGCAGGCAACTTTGGACAAGGCCAAGGCGGTGTACGAACGGATCAAAGCCGGGGAAGACTTTGCGGCATTGGCGCGCGAATACTCTCAAGGGGCTGGAAGCGCTGACGGCGGCGACATTGGTTGGATCAAGCGCGGCACCTTGATACCCGGAATCGAAGACATGGTGTTCGAGAAATTGTCTGTCGGCCAGGTCAGCCCGCCCTTCCGTAGTAGTCTGGGCGTGCAGATCCTTAAGTTGGAGGGGCGCGAAAGCGGGAACGTTCAGCCGCTTTCCGCTGTAGCGCCCAAAATCAAGGAAGAGCTTTACGTTAAAGCCTTAGAAGAACGGTTTAACCGGTGGCTCAAGACCGATGTGAGAAGGAAACACCGGGTGGATGTAAAGATTGCCGGCGTTGTGTTCAAGCCAGAGGATAACAAGGAAAACCTCGTAGATTCTTTGATGGCCAAATCGCCGCGGTCCACTAAAAAGGAGGACCGGTCCTTCATGAGCTACCTGAATCCACTTTCATATATTGTCAAAGAGACTCCGCTGGAGGAAGAGGACAAGACGAGTCCGGTGTATAAGAAAAAAGTTGTCACTGTATTCGGAGTTCCACTCTTTTCCAGCGACGATGATGCTGATGATGTTCCTGATGTTCTGTCCGCTCCGCCAGAAAAATCAACGCCCGGTTCCAGTCAGCCCGGCGGGTTTTTCGATTCGCTGAATCCATTCTCGTCCAAAAAGCCATAATCTCTTGCCTCAGAGTTCTTAAGCAGAGATAATTGTCTGTCTTTGCTTATGCAGCAGTT
>Ga0126375_10000458_pt1 | contig 11154 bp, 12 predicted proteins | sample PanSoiMetPlot_14_FD_109577 | JGI IMG/M metagenome (GOLD analysis project Ga0126375, IMG submission 109577) | Tropical forest soil microbial communities from Panama - MetaG Plot_14 | ecosystem: Environmental > Terrestrial > Soil > Tropical forest | place: Panama | collected 2016-02-17 | reverse complement strand
GGCGTCGTCGTGCGCGCGCGCGATCCTCCCGATCGCCTCGAGCGTCTCGACTCCCTTCCGCGTGAGGTGCAGCGCATGGGCGCGCCTGTCCCCGGGGCTGTCGCGCCGCTCGACCAGGCCGCGCTCCTCCAGCTCGTCGACCAGCGCCACCAGGCGGCTCGGCACCAGGCCGAGGGTCGAGCTCAATGCCTGCTGGCTGATCCCCGAGCTGCCGTGGATGATCCGCATCGTGCCGGCATGCGCGGGCGTGAGCTGGAGGACCGCCAGCCGCTCGGCGAACCGGGCAGCCGCGTGAGCGCCGACCTGCGCCAGCAGGAAGGCGGCGGATCGGGGATGGGAGAGATTGGCCTTCATGCTGCCCATCATGCCTTGACAGTATCATTTCATCAACATATCATTCTTCTCATGAATCATTCGCAGCATCGAGGTCCCTCGCTCTCGGCGGTCGCCCTCGTCTACGCCACGCTGGCGGTGGCTTCCGTGGCCGTCCCGACCGCGATCGCCGGCGGGCAGCATTTCCCGTCCCCGTTCGATCCCGCGGCGCCGGGCTGGTTCACCGGGCATCCCGCAGCCGCTCTGCTGGCAGCGTTCCTGCTTTTCTGCTCCGCCGTGCCGCTGGGCATCTTCGCGGCGACGGCCTCGAGCCGGTTGCAGTTCCTCGGCATGAAGGTCGCGGGCATCCAGATCGCGCTGTTCGGTGGCATCGCCGCGTCCATCGCCCTCGGCACATCCGGGTTCGCCGCCTGGACGCTGGCCCAGCCGGGGATCCCCGGGTCTGGCGGAGTCGCGCACGCTCTCCACCTGTTCGCCTTCGCCGCGGGAGGTCCCGGCTTCGTGGTCCCGTTCGGGTTGCTGGTGGCGGGCATCTCCGTGGTCGCGGGTCTTCAGGGATTCGCGCCCCGATGGGTGATGGTTGCGGGGCTCGCCGTGGCGTCCATCTCGGAGCTCTCGGTGTTCGCGCTCGTCTGGCTGCCCGCCGCCATCCTGCTTCCCATTGGACGCTTCGCCGGGATTCTCTGGATGGTCGCCGCCGGGATCCTTCTTCCCACGTCGCGGACGGCCAAGGTGGGTGAGCCATGAATGCCCTGCAGCGGAAAGTGGCGCTGGTCACCGGCAGCTCGCGCGGGATCGGCGCTGCCATCGCGAAGCTGTTCGCGCGCGAAGGGGCGCAGGTCGCGGTCCATGGACGGGACATGGCCGCCCTCGTCGCGACGCAGCAACAGATCGAGGAGGCCGGAGGCCGCGCCATCGCCGTCGCCGCCGACGTCACCCGGTTCGCCGAGATCGAATCGATGCGCGCGCGCATCGAGGCGGAGCTGGGACCGATCGAGGTGCTGGTCGCAAACGCCGGGGGCAGCTACAGCCCGCCCGGACCGATCGAAGAGACCAGCGAGGAAGGCTGGCGCGCCTCCGTCGACGGCAACCTCACGGCAACCTTCCTCACCCTCAAGAGCATCCTCCCCGGCATGAAGCAGCGAAGGGCGGGAGTCATCGTCACCGTCTCGTCTTCCGCCGGCCGGCGTGCACATCCCCGGTCTCCGATCCCCTACGCCGCCGCGAAGGCGGGCATCGAGCTCGTGACCCAGGACGTCGCCGCCCAGGCAGGGCCTTTCGGCGTCCGCGTGAACTGCATCGCCCCCGAGACCATCCTCACCGAGCGAAATCTGATGAGGATCCCCGAAGCCCAGCGCGCCCAGCTCGTCGACGCCCACCCGCTCAAGCGGCTTGGAACGCCGGAGGACGTCGCGCGCGCGGCCCTCTTTCTCGCATCCGACGAGGCGGCGTGGGTCACCGGGATCGTCTTCGACGTCGCCGGCGGAGCGGTGATGGTTCGCTGACCCCGGATCCCGGGTCACCGCTGCTGGATTCGAGGCGCCTCATCGGCGCCGACCGCCGGGACCTCGCTTCTTGATCGGAAGCCAACCGGGAATCGGCACGTTCACCAGCACGGCCCTGCCCTGCTCGAGCTCGGCCACCTTCCGAAACGGATCGGCCAGGTCGCTGTTGTCGAACACCAGCACGTGCGGAAGCTTCTGAACTGCTCGCGCTAGATTCTTCATCGTCCGCGGAAAGCGAGCCGACAGCTTGTCGGCCGGCACATCGTGCCCGCCCTGCAAGACGCGCATCGCGACTCGCTGCTTGGACATCTCGGCGTCGTCGATGCCAATGAAGATCATCACGACCGCATGTCCCTGGCTCGCAGCCCTGGCGAGCCGGGCTGGCTTCGGGTCTGGCCATGTCGGAGTTACCGGCACAGTGCACTCTTGTTACCTCCACGCCCCCGGTATCGAAGTCCCGCTCGTTGCGGCAGGATCGTCCCATGACGCGAACGCTGGCCGCCACGCTTCTGGTTCTGAGTGCCTCCTGCGCGACCGGCGCGACCAGCAGCGCCCCCGTTGGCACCGCGGACGGAGGGCAGGACGCAGGAGGAAGCCCGGACGCTGGCACCCCCGACGCTGGGACACCGGACGCCGGCACGCCCGCTGCCGGCCCGCTCCGCGTCGATCCGCTGAACCCGCGCTATTTCACGGACGGCTCCGGCAAGGCCGTCTTTCTCACCGGATCGCATACCTGGGGAAACTTCCGGGATCGCGGCCTCACCGATCCGCCAGCCCCATTCGATTTCAACGCCTATCTCGACTTTCTCGTCGCTCACAACCACAACTTCTTCCGCCTCTGGACCTGGGAACAGCCGCACAGCTGGAACAACAACACCGACAACCAGAAGCGCTTCTTCACGCCCTTCCCCTGGCCCCGCACCGGACCCGGCCTCGCCAACGACGGCAAGCCGAAATTCGATCTTTCACAGCTCGACCAGCCGTACTTCGACCGGATGCGCGCCCGGATCGTCGCCGCAGGCGCACGCGGCATCTACGTGTCGGTCATGCTCTTCGACGGCTGGGATCTCGTGAATGCCTGGAATTCCACCGATGGCGGCTTCCCGTTCGCGGCGGGGAACAACGTGAACGGGATTTCCTCCGGCGGAGTGGAACCGCAGACGCTCGCCAACGCGGCGGTGACGCAATTGCAGGAGGCGTATGTCCGGAAGGTGGTCGACACCGTCGACGATCTCGACAACGTCCTCTATGAGATCGCGAACGAAACCGGCGGCTCCTCCATTTCCTGGCAGTACCACTTCATCGATTTCCTCAAGCAGTACGAGGCGGGCAAGCCCAAGAGGCACCCCGTCGGGATGACCTGGGCTGGCATCGACGCCGATCTCTACGCCAGCAACGCGGACTGGATCTCCCCGGGCGCGCAGCTCGCCGGGGGCGACGGGCGCAAAGTGGTGCTGAACGATACCGATCACTCCTACTATTGGGTCGGGCTCAAGGCAGACGGAACGGCCGCCCAACAGACGTGGGCGTGGAAAGTCTTTCTGTCCGGCGCCTCTCCGCTATTCATGGATCCGTATCTCGAGGCCTGGGCGGGCCGGAACAGCCCCACCGGATCGACGCCCGATCCGTACTGGGAGACGATGCGCAACGCGCTGGGCCGGATCCGTTCCTACGCGGACCGGTTGGACCTCGAGCGCGCGACTCCGCAAGGTTCGTTGAGCTCGACGGGGTACTGCCTCGCCAATCCGGGCGCGCAGTACCTGGTGTATCAGCCGGCCTCCGCGGCGTTCACGCTGCAAGCCCTGGCCGGAACCTATTCGTTCGAGTGGTTCAATCCGACCACTGGCGCCGTGGCGCAGACTGGCACGATCGCCCTTGCGGGCGGAAGCCAGCAGTTCACGCCTCCCTTCTCGGGAGACGCGGTATTGCTCCTCTCGCGCTGAAGCTACCCGCACATCTCTGACCGCGGACCAATCAGCTGCCGAGGCTCTATTCCCGCTGCGTCCGCCACGGCAAGCGGCGTAGCTCGCTGGCAAGAGCCTGGGCGCCGGACGCTCCATGGCGCTGCACCCAGAGCTTGAGCCACGCCTCGTTGTCCAGGAAGAACTTCCAGTCGCCGATGACCGCTTGCCTGATCAACAGAAACGGCACCGGCGATGTGAACGGTCGAAAGCTCGGGTTGTAGATCGCAGTTCCCTGGTTGCCTCTGTAGAACCCTCCCATCACGAATCCATCCTCCGCATAGGACGGAACCGCAAGATCCTGCAGGACGGCGTCAAAGAACTCCTTTGCTCGATCCGCCGACAAGTCGGTGAAGACAACGACGATTGACTTGGAGATCGCGTCGTCGCCGTCGGTCGGTTGAGCGTCCAGGAAGAGCTTCTGGTAACCACTGACGAGATCGACGACGTCTGGCACGCCGCGGCCGCCGACATGCTCAGAAGCGAGCCAGAGTGTCTTGCGTTCCAAGGAGTCAGGCACGAAGGGACAGACGGACCCAGCGCGCCCGAGCTCCTTGTGAGGTCTCGCGACGAAGCTCTTGATCCAACCTGCGACGGCTTGAAGCGCGCCGAGATCGCTTTGCGAGAGTTTGCTCGTTCTGCTGACGTCCTCGAGATCCTCGAGAAGAAACAGATTCGCCATCTCCGCCGGCTTGGTGTGTGCTGGCACGGCTCCCTCCTTGCTCGCGCAAGCCCCCGTCGTGTCGAAGGGGGACGAAGGACGTATCAGAAGTGTTCCGTGGAGTGCCACCCTGCCGCGCGGGATCCGCTTGACGCGGCCGAGACGACCGGTCATATACCCGGCGTGCCGCGCCCCGGGCTTCGCGAACAGTTGCTCGCCGCCGGACTTGCCACCTTTCACGAGCGTGGTTTCAACGCCACCAGCGTCCAGGACATCACCGATGCAGCCGGTGCCCCGAAGGGCTCCTTCTACAACCACTTCGAGAGCAAGGAGGCGCTCGCGGCGGAGGCGGTGCGCAGATACGCAGAAAGGGGTCGGAAGCGATTCGCCCTGCTCAGGGAGGACAAGCTTCCCCCCCTGCGGCGCCTGCGCAGGTATTTCGAGGGCCTGATCGAGGCGGTGGTCTCCGCCGGGTTCACCCACGGTTGCCTCCTGGGAAATTTCGGCGCCGAGCTGTCCTCCCAGAGCTCGGTGGTGCGGCAGCGCGTGGGCGAGGCGTTCGCTGGATGGACCGACGCCCTCGCGGAGGTGATCGCCGAGGCGCAAAAAGCGGGGGAGGTTTCGGGCGGCGTTTCGGCGAAGGCGCTGGCGGAATTCGTCCTGCACGCCTGGGAAGGCGCGCTGGTGCGGGCGCGGGTGGAGAAGGACAGGGGGCCCCTGGACACGTTCGTCAAGGTCGCTTTCTCCAGGATTCTCGCCTAGCCAGATCGCAGCGAAATTTTCGCCGCATCCATTAAGACGACCGGTCATCTTTAGACCCAGGGCAGGCAAGCTGCCCCGTGACGCAGGAGGTCGAAAATGAACCGGTGGACGAAGATTGCGATCGTGGCCGCGCTGGCTGGTGGCGCGGGTGTGCAGGCCAAAGAGCGGCTCAATCTCGCTGCCGGCGCCTGGAGAGGCCAGATCGACGGCGAAGGCTGGATCCAGCCGCTGAGTTTCGACCTGGATCAGCGTGCCGGCGGTTGGCGCGGCGAGTGGAGGTCCTCCGCTGGAAGCCCCAGCAAGCCGCTCCAGAACGTCGACGTGCAGGGCGATCAGGTGCGATTCGAGACCGAGAAGCTGCGCTTCGCCGGCCAGGTCAGCGGCAGCAAGCTCTCCGGCACCGTCTCCAACAAGGCCGGCGCTTCCGTGGGCGAGTTCTCCGCAGTTCACGACGCCGGGAGCCTCGACCACTACAACCCCGGAAGCGAGCCCTCGTTCCCGCTGCCGACGAGCTCCGACTAAGCCGAGAGGGCAATCCGAAGGAAGGAGGCCCCTGACCGTCCCGGGAACTCCAGGAGGATCAGGGGCCTCTGTTGGTCGGGGCGACTGGATTTGAACCAGCGACAACCTATCCCCGTACTTGGCTTGCAGATCATTCCAAATGAGCCTCTCACGGCGGTACGCCTCGGCCTCGTCCGGGCTCGTCTCGTAACCCTGCTTGGCCCTCCACAAGTATGAGAGCCACGTCATGCCCTTCCGGTACTGCCCGACATGCACGAGCTCGTGGCCCAATAAGGCCACGTTCTTTGAGGTCTCGAAGGTTTGATTGGGATCGCGAAAATAGATGTCGTCCCCGCGCGTAATGTCAGCGCCGGATCCTTCGCAGTCCATCTACCCGTCGCCGCGTCGTAGTCCCGTGCGTCGAAGCGAACCAGGCCAGGTCGGATAAGCCTCGTTCGATGTACTCCGCCCCCCGCTCTGCATCCTCGGGAACCTAGCAAAGTCTCTCCCGGCCCGTTCGGTGGAGCGGCCATGCGCCGGCGAATTTGACGGCGCTCCAACCCTTCCCTCACACCAACGCGGGTTCAAAGTCCTCAGTTCTCGAGAGCTGCGAGGTCGAGCTGGCTCAGGCGCTCGGGGTCTGCGACCACGTCGATTTCGACGATCCTGCCGCGCGCAACCGTGAAGCCCATGACCGAGAACGGTCGCTCACCATCGATCACGACCACGCCTGCGGCACCGTTCACGAGCGCTGGCCGCACGAGCAAGGAGGGCCGCGCAAACGCCAGGGCACGCCGTGCGATCGTCGTCGCGCCGCGCAGCACGACCGAGGCGGCGGGACGCCTGGCGCCACCGTCGGATCGCAGCACGACCTCGGGGTCCAGGACCGCGAGGAGCGCGTCGAAGTCGCCGCCTCGCGCAGCAGCGAAGAAGGCTTCGACCACCGCTCGCTGCCGCGCGAGATCCACGTCCGGAGTCGGAACCGCAGCTCCGCGCACCCGACGCCGGGCCCGGCTGGCGAGTTGCCGCGCCGCGGTTGGGGAGCGGCCCACCATGGGAGCGATCTCGTCGAAGGGCAGGTCGAACAGGTCGTGGAGCACGAACGCGAGGCGTTCGGCGGGAGGCAGCGTCTCCAGCACGACCTGGAGCGCGAGCCCGACCGAGTCGGCGAGCAAGGCGGCGTTTTCCGGATCGACTCCGCTCTCCGGAGTGATGACTGGATCGGGCATGTGCACGCCCACCGGCTCCTCACGCCGCACTCTGCGCGATTGCAACACGTTCAGGCACGACCGCGCGACGATCGTCGTCAGCCATCCGCCGAGGTTGTCGACCCCGCCGGCGTCCGACCGGCTGAGGCGCAGCCACGCGTCCTGAACGGCCTCCTCCGCTTCGGCGAGCGAGCCCAGCATCCGGTAGGCAACCGCCCTCAGGTGCGCCCGGTGCTCCTCGAAGCGTTCCGCCAGCCACTCATGCTCGCTCATCGGTCACATTCCTTCGTCCTGGCCTGTCAGTGCAATGACCGACCAGACCAGGTCGATGTGACGAGGAAAAGACATGGCCGAGTTGGTGACCGCTGCTTTGCCCGTGGATGCCCCCCCTCGCAGGCTCGAGGACCGGGTCCGAACGATCGGGTACTGGCTCTGCGCGCTGATCGTCGCCTGGGAGATGATCGCCGGATCCATTTGGGACCTCCTGCGCATCGAGTACGTCCGCGTCGTCATGACGCACCTGGGGTACCCGCTCTATTTCCTCTCCATCATCGGATCCTGGAAGCTTCCCTGTGCACTAGCGCTGCTCGTTCCGCGCTTTCAACGGCTGAAGGAATGGGCCTACGCCGGTGCCTTCTTCAACTACTCCGGGGCAGCCGCTTCTCATCTCCTGGTGGGCGACGCTCCCGGGAAGTGGGTCGGCCCGCTCATTTTCGCCGCTCTTACCCTCGCGTCCTGGGCGCTCCGTCCCCCGGCTCGTCGCCTGCAGCGAGCAACTCCGCCCCCCGCCGTGCCCGCAGTCTCCTGGGTCGCTCCGCTTCTCATCGCCCTTGCGCTTTTGGGGCTTTCGCTGGCAACTCTGCCAAAAGGCCCACCGTCGCCATGAGTGCACTGGAGACATCAATGCGTCTCTTCATCCTCGGCGCGACAGGCGGAACCGGCCGGGAGCTAATCGACCAGGCCCTCCAGCGGAACCATCGCGTGACTGCGTTCGTTCGCACGCCGCAGAAGCTGAGCGCCCCACGCGAAGGCCTGACGGTGGTCCAAGGCGATCTGCTCAGCGCGGAGGCGGTCGGCGCCGCCCTCGGGGGCCACGACGCAGTGCTCTCGGCCGTCGGGCCGCCGGGACCCGGACGCACGACGATCAGTCGCGACAGCGCGCGAACGACCGTGTCGGCAATGAGAGCGACGGGCGTCCGTCGGCTGCTGATCGTTGGTGTCGCCTTGCTCTTCGACGACGCCGGATTCCTCGCCAGCGTGTTCCGCAAGACGTTCTTGCGCAACGTCGCCAACGACTCAGCCGAGATGGAGGTCATCGTCAAGGCGAGCAATCTCGATTGGACGATCGCACGGCCGCCCCGACTGACGAACGGACCGCTGACGGAGCGTTACGGTGTCGCCGACGATCACCTTCCACCCGGCGCGGGCGGGACGGCGACGATCAGTCGAGCCGATGTCGCGCACTTCCTCCTGGACGAGGTCGAGCACCCGGCTCATGTCCGGCGCGTCGTGGGAATCGCCTCTACGAAGGGGCCCCCGCAGGCATGAACCAGCCGCCGCCGAGGGCCTTCCGATTTCTTCATCGAGCTGTCATTCCAGGGCGTGCTCGGTCGTCGGATCCGTGAAGGGAGGTCCAACCTCATGAAATACGCGCTTCTGATCTACGCCGCCGAGAAGGACTGGGCCGCGAAGTCGAAGGAGGAGCAGGGCCGCGTCTACAACGAGTACATGGCATACTCAGTGGAGCTCAAGAAATCCGGCAGGATGGCATCGTGCGAGCCGCTCGACCCCGCCTCCACTGCCACGACGATACGAGTGCGAAACGGCAAGACGGTCCCTACCGACGGCCCATTCGCGGATACGAAGGAGCAGCTCGGCGGCATCTACGTGGTCGAGGTCAAAGACCTGAACGAGGCGATGGCCTGGGCCTCCAAGATCCCTGATGCCCGAACGGGTTCGATCGAGATCCGACCCCTGATGAACGTCCCGGAGATCTAGGAAGGCAAAATGACCCAGGCCGCGCGTGCGCTTGACCAGATCTTCCGCGCGGAGTCGGGCCCTGTCCTGGCAACGCTGATCCGCATCCTCGGCGACTTTCAACTCGCCGAGGATGCGCTTCAGGACGCGTTCATGGCCGCCCTGGAGAGCTGGTCCAGGGACGGCCTGCCGGCTTCCCCGGGTGCGTGGCTGACCACCACCGCCCGGCGCAAGGCGGTCGACCGGCTCCGTCACCTCAGGATCGTCGAAGCCAAGAGCAGCGAGCTGGCCCTTTCGATCCGCCTCGACCAGGAGGCCCACGGCCCACAAGGCGAGCTCGAGATCTCGCCGGTCCCCGACGATCAGCTGCGCCTGATCTTCACCTGCTGCCATCCCGCTCTCTCGCGCGAGGCCCAGGTCGCACTGACGCTGCGCACGCTCGGCGGTCTCAGCATCGCTGAAATCGCGCGCGCATTCCTGGTCGGCGAAGCGACGATCGCTCAGCGCGTCGCTCGAGCGAAGCAGAAGATCGCGCGTGCCCGCATCCCTTACGAGATCCCCGATCGCGAGTCGCTCGCGCCGCGCCTCGACGCCGTTCTCAGCGTCTTGTACCTCGTGTTCAACGAAGGGTACCTGGCGACCTCGCACAGGCAACTCGTCCGCGGCGATCTCGTTGCCGATGCTCTTCGCCTCGCTCGCGGTCTGTCCGCGCTCCTTCCGGAAGAGCCCGAGCCCATGGGCCTGTTGGCGCTCATGTTGCTCCACGACTCACGGCGCGAGGCGCGCGTCAGCGACCGGGGCGATCTCGTGCTGCTCGAGGATCAGGATCGGACCAAGTGGAAACGCGCCCAGATCGAGGAGGGCGTTCGGCTCGTCGAAGAGGCGCTCCGCATGCGGCGGCCCGGCCCCTATCAAGTCCAGGGCGCGATCGCGGCGGTCCATGCCGAAGCGAGGACAGCGGCGGACACGGATTGGCGCCAGATTGCCGTCCTGTACGATCAGCTCCTGCGCTACGACCGCACGCCCGTCATCGAGCTGAATCGGGCCGTTGCCGTCTCCTTCGCAGTGAGCCCGGCCGAGGCCTTCAAACTGCTCGAGGGCATCGGACGCACCGGCGCCTTGGAGCGGTACGCGCCTTTCCACCTCGCTCGCGCCGATCTGTTTCGCCGGCTCGGCCGCAGCGACGAAGCGCGGAAGTGCTACCGGCGCGCCCTGCCGTTCGCCCAGAACGAGCGGGTTCGTCGATTCATCGAGCAGCGGCTGCGCGACCCGCTCGCTGATCTTCTTCCCGCTTCAGGACTGACCCCCTCACGGGGGCTGCTTGTAACCTTTCGCACCCGCCGCGCGTGAGACCTGCATGGACACGGGCGACGTCGAGGTCGTCGTGGTCGGTGGCGGGCTGGCGGGCCTCACCGCCGCGGTGCTTCTGGGCCGCGCCGGGCGCACGGTCGAGCTGATCGAGCGCGCGGCCGAGCTCGGAGGTCGCGCACGCACCCAGGAGCGCTCGGGGTTCCTCTTCAACCAGGGCGCGCACGCCCTTTATGCCAGAGGAGCTGCGCGCGAGGTGCTGCGCGAGATGGACGTGCCCGTCCGGGGCGCGCCGCCGCCGCTGTCGGGTGGATTCGCGCTCCGCGCCGGCAAGCTGCACACGCTGCCGACCGGCCCGGTCTCGCTTCTCAGCACCGGCCTGTTGCCTCTGCGGCAGAAGGCGCAGGCGGCGCGGCTCCTGGCGTCGCTGCCCGGCCTCGATCCGTCGCGCTGGGACGGCGTGCCGCTCTCCGCCTTCCTCGATGGCCAGCGCCTGGCCGGATGCGCGCGCCAGCTCGCCGAGGCGCTCTTCCGCCTCACCACGTACACGAACGCGCCCGACCTCGCGGACGCCGGCGCGGCCCTTCGACAGCTGCAGAAGGGACAGGAGAGCTCGGTTCTCTATCTCGACGGCGGATGGGCCAGCCTGGTCGCCGCGCTCGGCGATCGCGCGCGGGCGCACGGGGCCCGCCTCTCGCTCGGTCGCGGCGCCGGAGCCATCGAGCGCGCGGGCAATGGCTGGCACCTCGCGCTGGCCGGAGGCGGCGGCAGGCGCTGCCGCGCGGTGGTGCTGGCTCTCGGCCCGCGCGCCGCCTGCTCGTTGTTGCCCGCCGGCGCCGCGCCGCGGCTGCGCGCCTTCGCCTCCGAGGCGGTGCCGATCCAGGCGGCTTGCCTCGACCTGGCGCTGCGTAAGCTGTCGCGCCCGAGAAACCTCTTCG
>Ga0126375_10000456_pt1 | contig 11173 bp, 10 predicted proteins | sample PanSoiMetPlot_14_FD_109577 | JGI IMG/M metagenome (GOLD analysis project Ga0126375, IMG submission 109577) | Tropical forest soil microbial communities from Panama - MetaG Plot_14 | ecosystem: Environmental > Terrestrial > Soil > Tropical forest | place: Panama | collected 2016-02-17 | reverse complement strand
CTCACCGGGGTCGAGGTCGTCCCACGCCTGCTGTTCCTCCGCTGAGACACCCATCGCGTCGAGCCATCCCCGCACGTCGTGGATGCGGTGGGCCACCGCGAGCGGGTCGGGAACGTTGTCGGGGGCGTACGAGTCGGCTATCTCCCAGTCACCGAAAGTGCTCATGCGACCTCCCTTCGGCCGGACAGATTACGCCTCTGTGGTGAACACGCCCGAGTAACAGGTGCCGACGCAGCCGTGCTCGTTGATCTGCTCCACGGTGCCGTGCCCGCCCAGCCAACGGTCCAGATCCTCGCTGTTCAGGGTGTGCGGATGCCCGAGAGAGACGCCGTGGCCGACCCACTCGAACACCCGCACGAGTTTCGCCACCCGGGCCGCTTCGACGGCGATCTTCTCCGGGTCGATGACGTGTTGGAGGCAATTCATGATCCATGCCTCATCGAACTCGTCGTCGCCGTACAGGGGTAGCGTCACTTCTGCGGCTGCCCGGACCACCTCAATTCCGGTTTCCGTATACCGGGCCATAGTCCAGTCGGGGTAGACGCCGGGGTCCACGACCACACCTCGCCGCACACCGAGCGTCTTCAACAGGGGCGAGACCGGTCCGCCGCCGATGTCGATCACCGCCTGGGCGGCGACACGGTATACGGGCCACTGCTCTCCGAGCGAGGTTTGCACCACCCCCATGCGATGCAGGTAGACCTGCTGTTTCCATTCCTCCGACCACGTGAGGGTGCAATCCCCCCACCATGCCGACTCGAATGCGGCGTGCCGTGGGTCGTCGGCCGGGAACGTCACTACGCGGCGGGGCCGAGCGCCCAGGCCGACCCGTTCCAAGACACCTGACCGGCAGCGCCCGCCGTGGCGGTCTGGACGTACTGCCCGACTGTCCACGGGGTCGCCGGGCTGGCGACGATCCCGCCCATGCTGTTCGAGTCTGCTGGCGGGGTTGATCCCGCCGGGGTCCACGTGCCGGGTGTCCCGGCGGTCGCGCCGGTCGCAGCCGGTGGCGGACCCGATGGGCCGGTCGGCCCGGTAGCCCCAGCCAGGTGGGTGTCGTGCCTGCCCGTCATGACCATGCCGTATACCTCCGAATCACGCACGGACGGAGAGTGGTGAGGGGTCCATAACGTCCCTCACCACTCTCAATCCGCTCCCCAGATCTACGGGGCGACGCCTGCCGTCCAGGCCGTCCCGTTCCAGTACGCCTGCCCAGCAGTCCCGGCGGTGCCGGTCTGCATGAACGACCCGGTTCCCCAGGCCGTAGCCGACGGCGAGGCGGTGACTGTGGCCGGGTTCCCAGCTTGCAGGTTCGCCACGCTTGACGGCGGGGTCGCACCGGTCGGGGTCCACGTGCCTGCGGCACCGGGCACTTCGGTGGCACCCGTTGCCGGACCGGCCGGGGCTGCCCCAACCTGCCACTGGTTGCCGTCCCAGTACGCCTGGGTGGCGTCGCCCAGCACGACGTGCTGACCGTTCTGCCACTGAGCCGGTGGTTCGGCCTGAATGGTCGAGTTGGACAGTTCCGTGAACGTCTCCGGGGCGACCGAGCCGACCGGGGTCCAGAAGCCCGGAGTACCAGCGGTCGCACCAGTTGCCAGATCGGCACCGCACCCCAGCGAGTTGTCCGGGGTGTATGTCCACGCCCCGGTCCAGCCCAGGTTCGGCTTGGACTGCGACCGGACGTAGCTGAACGGATTCGTCAGCGCCGCCCGGTAGGTCACGAAGTCTTCGCCTGCGCCCATCGCCGGGTTGAGTCCGTTGGCGGTGAGGGCGTCGTTGCCGACCCCGGTGCCGGTGAACTCGTTGGCGAGCGCGCCGTTGGTGAACTCGCGGTCACCCTCGTAACGGACCCGCACGTACGGGAACACCCAGTGGTAGTACGGGGTGCAGGCGGCGGGCTTGCCGCGGACGATGGCCTTCGACCAGATCTCGATGGCTACCGGGTTCCCGACGGTGGCCCCGACCGCCGGACTCGTATACCCGATCACGGTCCCAGCGGACTGGCAGATCGGGTTGTCCGGGCCGGGCGGCGCGGTGGGGTCGGTCAGGATGTCGGTGGCGGCACAGATGATCTTGCCTCCGGCGATCAGCGCCGATGCTTCCGGGTCAGGTGAGCACAGCGACAGGTTGAAGGTGATTCCCTTCATCGAGTCGTCGGCCTTGAACTGGATGCAGATCGACCCGTCCGCGGCCTTCTCCGTGATCTCGTCGCCGTCCTCGAACTCCGTACCGAACGACGCCGAGATGAACCCGTTCGTCGTCAGGATCGGCTTGTTCGTGTCGATGCTCCCATCAACGTTCAACGGGGTGATGCGGATCGCGTCACCCTGGATGCTTGCCGCTCCGTCTCTCGCTGCCATCTCACACCTCCTTCATCAGGTGTTGGTTCCCCGACCCGGAGAGGTCGCACAGTGCGTCCGGGCCGGGGAGGACGGTTGGGATCACTCGACAATCACGCCGCCAGCGGGCACGGTCGCGATGGCGGGCGTGAACCCGCCGCGGATCGTGACTGGCGTCGTGCCGCGGAAGGCCCAGGCGGTTCCGGCGACGGTCGGCCCCATGTAGGCGACCTGCTCGAACGTCTCGGAGAACTCGCAGAACTTGTTCTTCTGCACGTCTTCCTTGGTGCGGACCACACCCAGATCGAGGGAGCCGCCATCGAGCCGGGTGAACACACCAGGCAGGGTCAGCAGCCACTCGGCCGGGGTCGGGTATCCGCAGTTCGAGTCGAAGTTCGACGTGGCCGCGGTGGCGGCGGTGCCGACACCGACGGGGATGTCATCGATGTACCACACCGGGTCCACGTTGATGTCCGACAGGTAGCCGTTGATCTCGGACCACGACGTGCTGAGCGTGTCGTCGCCGGGGATCTGCACCGCGAGGTCCGACGCCATCGCGTCCCGCAACCAGGCGGGGGCGTAGAGCCGAAGCTGCGTGGTGAGCGAGATCCGGTTGGCCCAACGGAACTGGGCGGCGGCGAGCCGGACGGTGACGAGGAAGTCACGTGCGACGCCGAGCGGCGTGTCCGGGGTGCCGACCACACCGGTCCCACCGGAGCAGGCGTTGACGACGCCGGGCGATCCGAAGATCGAGGCGAGCAACCACTGCTCACGGAACCGGGCCTGGGCAACCATCACGAGGTCCGTGGACGCCCTGACGAGTTCCGGGTTGGCCCGGGTCATCAGGTTGTCGAAGCACAGGCACAGGGGCACAGCCATCAGTTCGACGGTGTGCTCCTGACCGCACGGGATGTCCACGCACGGCTTCAACGCCTCGGGCGTGCCGTCCATCGTGGAGCCGGACACGAACTGGAAGTTCGGTGGCTGCCCGTCGGCGGCGGTGTTCTTCCAGAACCCGAAGTTGCCGTCCATCACCGCGGTGAACTGGGCGAGGGTCGGCGGCTCCTGCCAGATGATCCCGCCCCGGTCCACACCGAAGCTGGACAGGCTGTCCCCGACCGGCGTGTCGGTGGTGCCGATCCCGGGGATGTCGTACAGCGGTGTGCGCGGTGCGCACCACCCGGCGGCGGTCAACGACTCGACGGACTGGTGCTCAGCGGCGTACTTGCGGATCTTGACCGAGTTGCCTTCCGGGTCGCCCCGGCGCAGGATCCGATCCTCTCCGTACTCCGCTTCGAGATCGCGGCGGAAGCTGGCGACGATGACGTGCTCGCCGTCACCCCGGACGCCGCGCATCCCGTTGATCTTGCGGGTCAGCGCCTCGATGACTTCGTCCATGTCGCTGAGTTGCTGACCGGCGGTCAGGCCAGGGATGTCACCCCCGGCAGTGATGGCGTAGTGGGCCGATGCTGCGACCGCCGCGGGCTTGTGCGCGTCGGGCACGTCGGCGTTCGTGACTTCTTCGGCCACGTTCTCTACCTCCGAAATGGTTTCGGGAGCGACCGGCTCCCCTTCGGCTGACTGTGCGGAAGCCTCCGGCGCGGCCTCGCCCGGCTCCCCCTCCGCGGGGGCTTCTGCGGGCTGGTCGGGTGCGTCCGGGGACTCCGGGGTGGCAGGCTCAGACTCGGCGGGTTCGCCTTCCGCGGGTGCGCCTTCTGGCTCACCGTCGGGAGCTTCCCCCTCACCGGGGTCATCGGTCTCGGCGCTGGCGGCGACGGTCTCATCCACCGGGGCAGCTTCCGGCGTGGCCGGGGTCTGCTCTGGGGGTGCGGCGTTCGACCGCTTCTCGCGGACCTGATCGAGCGCGTCCGCAAGCGTCTGCATCGTTTCCACGTCACCGGCCGCATCGGCGGCGTCGAACGCGGCGACCATCTCGGTCTCCAACGATTCCAGTTCATCGGCGGACAACTCATCGAGCCGTGCCAACCGTTCCGCGAACTCGTCCATGCGGACTCCTTCGTTGCAGGGTTGGATTCGGTACGTCTCGGCGTCTAGGGCAGAGGTACACCGCTCCTGCACAGGAGTCCTGGTCGCTCTGGTCGGGGACCGTAGCAGGCCCGACCCACCAGACCGGGATTTCCGGGTTCCGTATACTGGACTGAGTGGTGGCCGCTAACGCTGCGATCCCGTGCGACTGGGATCACGAGTCGTATTGCACCGTGCCGGGCTGTCATCGTCCGGCCACCCATCGCCGCCTCGACGCGATGACCGCCGACGGCCTCGCGATTGTCGTGCTGATCTGCTGCTTCCACGCAGCGGCGCGCTAAGCCTTCAACGCGGCGAGCCGGTCCATCACATCCTTGGGTGCCTTCAACGCCCGCGCCCGCTTGCGGATGTGGGCCAGCGCCTTGCCCCGGTCACTGGCCCGGCCGAGCGACTGGATCGCGTTGTTCAAGTCGTTGAGGTCTGCGATGGGGAAGCTGCCGTCGGGCATCGCGATCCCCTTCTTCGACGCCAACTGGCGTGCCCGGGCGTTCCAGCCGCCACGTGCGAGCAGCCCCGGCTGCGGACCGCGGACCCGTTCCCGCAGCGACGCTTGGAGGCAGCCGCCGGAGGACAGGTGCATCGGCATCCCGTCACCCCACGTGGCGTATACCCGATCTCGGAGCGCTTGCAGCCGGTCTTCTTCGACGCGGCCTTCGTCCTCGTCGGGCAGCCCGACCTCGTCCTCGTCACCCCGGCCGCTTTCCTCGTCGGGAAGGTCTTCGACGGACTCGGCGTCGGGCACCGCGGTCATCTCGCGGGCCATCTCGACCGCCGCCGACAGGGCGTCGCGGCGTTCGAGGATCCGGCCGAGCAGGGCGGCTTCGACCATCCGCAGCCGCTCATCGAAGCTCTCCATCGCCGCGGTCATCGCCCCGTTCGTCTCGTGCTCCGCGAACTGGGTGATCATCGCTTCCACCACCTCGGTGGAGCCTGCGGCGACGAGCGCCACGGGATGACCGGCAGCCACCCGGGCGCGTGGGATGGGGAAACCGGGGACGTTGACCGAGCAGACGGCGACCAGTTCGAGGTTGCCGTTGATCGGACGCCAGTCGCCCGAGACGCCCGACGCACGCAGCTTGCGCAGTTGGAGTTCGTCCACGTCGGAGCGCAACGCTCCGGCGACCCAGATGCCGTGTTTGTCCTCTCCGACCGCCACGTCCATCATCGCTGAGTCGGTGTTGTCGTAGTGGGCGACGGCCTCCGCGACGGACGCTTCGAGCGGGGCGTGCCCGCCGACGAGGGAGATCTGTCCGACGTTGACCTCGTGGCCTTCGGCGGTGTGCAACAGCCCGGTGGCGAAGAACGCATAGTTCGACTTGGAGCGGGGTGCCCGGATGCGGCCGTTCATCCCGATGTGATCCTGCTTCCATCCGGCGATGTGCCCGTATACCCGGCCGTCGGACTCGATCACCAGCGGGGTGACCTTGTCCAGGGTGGGGGCGTTGAACCAGTCGGCGGGCGGGTTCACCGGGAACGCCGACGAGACCAGCACTTCGGGGTACTTCACGAGGTGCAACGACGGTGCTTCGCCTTCGTAGACACCGTCCGCTAGGTCAATCGGCTCGTCCAGCAGCGTCATCTCAGACTCCTTTCAGAACTCATGGCTGCGATCTGGGGTCTGGTAGGCGTCTGGTCTGGGCGTCGAGAATAGTCACGTGTACGGGAATCAGTAGGGAACTGTGCCCGCCGGAGCGGCCCCAGTCGGTTCCTCCTGGTCGAAGCCGAGCCGGACGAAGTCGGGTTCAGGCATCCCCGGGTTCTGCTCGAACTGGATGTCCTGGTCGCCGGTATACGGCTGACGGTGATCGACGCGGGATTCGAGGATCTCGTCGGGGATCCCGGCCGGGTAGGCGTCGCATTGCATTTCGACGGTGTCGTGGAGGTGGCTGCACGAGTAGCACATCGGGATCGCGAAGCTGGTCATGTCGTCTCCTTGGGCGGTGAGCGCTGACGCGACGGCGGCGGGCGGGGTGGCGGCGGGAGCTTCACCCTGGTCGGAGTCGATGATCCACTCCTGTTCCTCCTGGTCGCGTCCGCTGTTGATGTAGTCGGCAATGCGGATGCCGCGGCCTTCACCCGGTTCGAGCACGTACACCTGACCGCCGCTGAGCTTGGCGAACCGGTTGGCGGTGCGACGGTTCTGTGACCATGCCCGCAGGCCGGTAGGGGTTTGGGTGGCTCCCCGGTACAGCCGCATCGGGTTCGGGCGGCTGTTCGTTGCAAGTTCGTCCATGAGCGCTTTGGCTTGTGCCCGCATGATCTTGCCCGACCCCGAGTCCGGCTGCGGGTCACCGCGCCGTTCGTGAGCCATGTGGATCATCACGTTCGTCCAGTCGCCCTTCATCGACCACAGGGCGTCGCGGACCAGGGCGTCGTGATCCTGTACCAGCCGCGGTTCGTCGCCGCTCATGTCCCAGTAGCCGCCCTCAGTGCCGATCGCGGCCGGGCCGGGTGTGTTGATCGTCTGCATCAGCGCCGGGCCGTCAGGTGAGGGTGCCCCCGGAGGGGCTGGTGCTTCCCCCAGTTCGACCCCCGCATCGACTGCCTGCCCGGTGCGCCACTGGTCGTACGTCTCGGCTGCCTCCGGGTAGTGGTCCCGCATCCCCGGCAGATCCAGGTACGGGCCGTTGTGCGCCCAGAACTGATCCCGCTGATCCGGGGTGAGATCGGCGTAGCTCGTCGTGCTCGTATACCGGTCCGGCGGCAGATGCTCCGACAGGCCCATCAGGTTGCCCCACTCGTCCAACGCCGAGTCGAGCGCGTCAGACGAATCCCCGGTGAGCCGGGCGGTCCACGCCTCCGCGTACCCTTCGGAGGTCTTCGAGTGCCCGTACTTGGTTGGGGTGAGCTTCGGGATCGCGTACCGCAGTTCTTGGGTGCGGGTCCAGTTCGAGGAATCGGGGAACATGCCGAACCCGTCGTCCATCACGACCGGCGACCACGCCGACCCCACGTCGGTCATGGACTCGTTGAGGTAACGGAACTGGCGTTGATGGGAGAACTCGTGGACGAGGGTGAGCGTCGGGTCGTTGTACTTCGAGGACATCGACCACGACAGCGACCCGTGAGCGGTCATCTTCTGGTCGCTGGCGTACTCGTCGTGCGACGGTTTCATCGACCGGAAGTACGACGGGTTGAACGCGATCTCGATCTCTTTCGTGACCGGTCCGATCCCGCCCGGATGTTCGGTGCCGGGGTGAGCGACGGCGATTGCGCCGCCCCACATGGCTTCGGGCACGAAGTTGTCGATCCGTCGGGCCGTGGCCGGATCCCAGTTGGCGAGTTCCCGCCACGTGTTCGCCAGGTTGAGCGCGATGCCGGAGTCGTACTGCTTCACGTCGAAGATGACCGGCTTGCCGCGCCACGCCGACAGGTCGGCCTCCATCTTGTCCTGAACCCACTGTTTGCGGGCGTCCGGCGTCATCTGCTCCCATTCGGCCGGGGTCTGCAACGGGGCGAAGTTCGGGCCGTCGGGGTCGGCCACCATCTCCGGTAGGCCGTGCCGTGGCGGCGGTATACCGGTGTCCACGTACTGCGGATCGGTCGCCTTCGGAGCTTTCGGCGGCTTCGAGACCGGCGGCATCCCGCCCTGCTTCTTGGAGAAGCCGGGTTTGGCGACCTGCGACGGGCGCACGTCGATGGTGGCCCCGAACTGGGCCGGATCCCACCGGGAGTCGGTCACCTTCACCGTGATCACCGAGTCCCCGAGATGGGTGCCGTCGGCGGGGACGATGGCGGCGATCTCGCCCTTCACCACCGGATCACCGCGCTGGCCGTGCTGGAAGCCGTGCAACCCGGACACCTCGACCTCGCCGCCGACGGCGAGCGGTTCCTTGTCGGCCCCCCAGATCTCCACCGACCGGCTCGTGCCCGGCACGTCGTTGAGGTACGCCTTCGGCTCCGGTAGCCGTTCGACCTGCGAGGACCGCACCTTGTAGCGGGGTCCGCCGTCCGGCTCCTGAACCCAGATGTCGTCCGGCCCGTCGATCTTCTCGACCCGGCCCCGCCGGTTCTGAACGTTGACCCGCTGCCCGTTCTCGTCCATGCCGAACCCGAACAGCTTGACCAGCCCACCGACCTCGATGAACTGCCCGTCGCGGCCACGTGGATGCAAACTCGGGTCGAACACAGCGGCGGACATGCCGCCGAGCGGCAGTTCCTCCCGGCCTTCATCCCCGAGCCACAGCCCGACCCGGTCGAAGTACGGGGCTTCGTCGGTTCCGGCCACGTGCGGGATGAAGTGCGGATGCTTGTCCGGGTAGTCGTCCACGGTGCGCCCGACGAGCTTGTCGGCCATCGCGATGTCCCGGGCCTGCTGGATCTCCGGGGCTTCCACGAGCATCACGTCTTCGTCCCCGAACCGGGCTGGGGACAGGGCGGTCGCCTCGAACGGTTTCATGTTGGCGGCGATGCGCTCCATGACGTTGCGGGCGGCGTTGCGTTGGTAGCCGTCGAGATCCTTGGATTTGCCCAGGTAGCAGATGGTGCAGTGCATCGGGCAGTGTTCACCGTCGGCGTACTCGACCTCGCCGTGGTCGCAGAGCAGGACGATCACCGCCCCCTCGAACCCGCCGGAGCTTGCCCGCACCGGCCGTATACCGACGCGGGCTTCTTCGATCTCGTTGTCGATCTGGGCGGCGGACGCTTGGAGGACGGCCCGTTCGTACACGTTGGTGGTGAGTCCGGCCCGGACCCGCATCCGGCGTCGCTTCTTGCGCAGCGCCGCGATCAGCCCTGTGTCGATGATGATCACCGCCGCGGACTTTACGTCCGACGGGGGTGCTGACCTGGGAAATCGGAGGAATGGTTCCCGTATACGGTATGTTGTATTAGGCGTGACAGAGACATTGACCAGAGACCAGATTCAGGAGCTTGACCGGGTGTTCGCCCGTGGCGTGACCGCCCCCGCGGTCGTCACGGCGCACACTCTCACCGAGCTACTCGTCCCGATGGCCGACGACGCCTGGGAGACCCGATGACCCGCGACCGCACCTACACCCGGCCGTACGGCTTCCCTCGCAACCAGGACGACTACGACCGGCTGCTCGACATCATGCAAGACACCGGCCACGAGACCATCGACCACACGTGGGTGACGGTCTCGACCGGTGAGACCGTCTGCGAGATCTGCGATCTCGATCTGCGTGACTTTCTGGACGACGGGAGGTGACGCCATGACGATCAAAGCCCCTCACGCGAGCCACTGGTTCGCTCCCACCGCCGACGGGGACACCCCCCGCTGCGACTGGTGCGGTGTCCGAATGTGGACCGCCGCCGCCACCGAGCCGTGCCCGCCTCATCACGAGTTGGACGGCCGGGCAAGCAGGCTCACGCTGACGCCTACTCCCCGGCCGTGACCGGCTCGCCCTCCGCAGAACAAGTTCGGTGACCGGAAGACTACACGCCGGTCATTCCCCCACGTGGGTCGCAACGCCATGCCCACCCAGCGGTTTCGCCAGGTTCGTGCAGGCACCCTTCGCCCGTTCCGGGCCGATGTACTTCGACAGTTGCCGGTGACAGCGCGTCCACGCTCCCGGTGTCCCCCACCTGATCTTCGCCGCCCCCGGCCCGAACCGCCAGTACCGGGCGAGCTTGCCCGGCATCCGCCCGTCGCCCTGCGCCAGCAGCCCCGACAGCGACCATTCGATCACCATGTCGTCGGCCCGGTCCGCGAACGCCGACGCCCGCCGCGCCTGCTGCTTGGTCGGCTGGAACGGCTCCCCCGCCGTCGATTCATCGATCTGATTCAACACGTCAGGGATCTGGGCGGCGCTGAGCACCACCACCGGGGGTGGTCGCACTGAGCGCAGCACCGACACCCAGCCCGGGTCGTCCACCCACTGCCCGTCGTGCCGCCGTTTGATCTTCGGGCCGGGCAGCACCGCCACCGTGTCCAGCACGGCGTCCCGGTCGAACTCGTCCACGACGGCGATCACCTTCGTGCCCGGCGGCAGACCGCTAACCCCAGTATCAGCCGCCGTGATACCCCCGTTAGAACCCGCTTCTTGGCGGATCACCGCGACAGGGGTATACGGGACCAGCCGAACCGCGGCCCCTTCGAGCACGGCCCGGGCGACGAACGCCACGTCGTCGGCGTCCAACTCGCAGGATCCCGGCGGCGGCGGCGCAGGCTCCCAGCCGTGCCGGGTCCAGGCGTGCTGATCCCGGTACAGGCCGAGCACGAAATCGCCGTCGGTCGCCCCACGTGGCAGCCGCGCATCGCCTTGCAGCACCCGTTCGAGCATCTGGCCGTTCTCCTTGGCCCGCAGCTTCGCCGCCCAGTCGTTGCCGAGCGTGGCGGCGAGATCGATCCGGTCCAGGGTGGCCGCGGAGCCGAGCACCCCCGTCTGGAACGTCACCGGAACTGGGAACGATCTCTCAGCCATCTCGCTTCACCTCCCACGGCAGCGTTTCCGTATACCCGAGTGCTTTCGCCCGGCGGGCGACATACCACCGAGAACCCTTGCCCTCGTCGGACTCGGCGTACCGGATCGCGTGCGGCAGGTCTTCGAGGCTGGCGACGACGACGGCGTGGGTCGGCAGCGACGCCGTCACCGCGGTCGGCGGCGGTGCGGGTTCCTGAATGGTGACCAGCGACTCCGGGGTTGCCGCCATCGCCGTGATGTTGACCATCTGCCCGTTCGTGTCGGCCTCGTCGTACAGGTCGAGATCCTCCGGGGACACGTTGACGACGTTCAGGTGCGAGATGACGCCCACGTCGGTGAGCAGAATCCACTGCAAGCCGTACCGGGCGTAGATGCCGAGCGGGGTTTCCAGCAGCATGG
>Ga0126375_10000454_pt1 | contig 11179 bp, 12 predicted proteins | sample PanSoiMetPlot_14_FD_109577 | JGI IMG/M metagenome (GOLD analysis project Ga0126375, IMG submission 109577) | Tropical forest soil microbial communities from Panama - MetaG Plot_14 | ecosystem: Environmental > Terrestrial > Soil > Tropical forest | place: Panama | collected 2016-02-17 | reverse complement strand
GCGCGAGCTCGAGCGGCAGCGCGCCCTGAGCGGTCACCTGACGCAAGCCGATGCGCAGGCGTTCAATTGCCCACGCGAACAGCACACGATCGTTGACCGCGATAGCGGCCGCCCCGACGGCGAGGCCGGCCCAGTAGGCGTGGTTGTTCGCAGCGATGCTCATCTTGCCGGGTAGAGCCTCGCGATCGTAGGGGGGCTTCACAGCCAGCGCCACGGCGTGCAGCCATTCGGCCACCCGCCCCTTAGCGGTGGCGTCGAGGCCCGGGGCATCCCTGATCTGCAGGTAGGCGAGGGCTGCGCCGGCTAGCGTCCACTTGCGGTGATAGCCGCCCTGTTGGTTCACACGGCCCAGCATCGCGCGGGCGTCAGCCCAGGCGGCGAGCAGGCGCAGGGCACACGAGGCGGCCAACGGTTGTGCCGGTCGGCTGCGGACCCAGCGATTGGCCGCGGGCACGACACCTGCCAGGAAAAGATCAAGCGGGCGTGTTGCCACGTTGTTGGCTGCGAGCTTCGCCGAGTCGGGCCTGGAACCCTGCGGATCGCTGTAGAAGGACACGCCCTCGATGTCGCTAATGGCCGGCACTGGCTCAGGACACGCCTCGACAGTTACTGGCTTGCCTTTGGCGGCGCGAATTGCTTCGACATCAAACGGAGGGCGCAAGGGGTAGTCGCTTGCGACTATCGCCGATGCGGCCGGGGCCCAAAACAAGGCGGCGAAGATTACGAATCCGCCCAGGGCTAACTTTGCTTCCATCTTTCGGAGTACTTACCACAGCGCGCCTTGCCAGCGCCTCCCTCGCCGCCCGCTACCTCGCGCGCCACGGCGTCGGCTCCCACGCGGTGCTGGTCGCGCTCGTTGGCGAGTGCTCGATCCCGGTCGCGTCGAGGGCGCTTGCCAGCCGCGCATGGAGTGTTCGTGTCCGGCTAATGCTGCGTATCCGCCCCGTGGCGTACCGGGGGCGCCGTCGGCTGCACGCGCTTGTTGGGCAGGCACGCGGTTGTAGGGATATGTACTGGCAACGCACGCCCGAGTACATGGATGGCCGTTCAAGCCTATGGCAGTCGCTTGAGGAATCCCTCGACCTCGCTCTCCCACAGCGTCCGATCGCCAGCCACTTCATGACCACTGGCGAGGGAGTGTGATCTCACGAAAAAGTATTCCCCCTTGCCACCAGCATCTTTGAACGCACGAAAGAGTTCCCGGTTCGTCGTCTCGTTGTAGAACGGGTCTCGGTCTGCATAAACCCAAAACGTCTCAGCACGCGCCTTGGCAGCCGCCGATGCGAGCCGGCGCTGTTGCAGCTCGAGCCGCTTTACCTTGAGCTCGGCGTGCGATTTCTCACTGCTCGAGAACCACCCACCGACGAAGTTCACGACGCCTTTCACAACATCCGGCCGTTCGCCGGCCAGAACCAGTGAAAGAAATCCCCCGCGCGAGACACCCGATAAGAGGATTTTCGCGTCTGGCGGGGCGAGGTTGCCAACGATGATTTGGTCGATCACGGCCGACGAATCGAGCACGGCTTCCTGCAAGCCGGAGTCGAACAGCGCGGTATTCTCGGCTAGCGTGCATGCACCGGACTGAACAGGACATTCTTCCCGATACGTGCCCGAGGATTCACTCACCCCACGGCGCATCGGAGCCACAACCGTGTAACCACGTGATGTGAAGAATTGAATGACCGAACGTTCTGGCGCTCTCGGTTCCTTCGGTGAGACCGCGTAGCCCGCCGTCGAGCCATGGCTGTATAACACAACCTCGTGTCGGTTGAGCTTCAGAGGACGATAGACGTAGGCCACCAAAGTAATGGAGCCTTGATCGAAGGCGTCGCGAACTCTTCTCACCGCTTGCATGCGCTCGAACGTGTAGTCGGCGCCGTGCGAAAACACCGGCGAGATCGCCTGTCCTTTGGCTCCTGTAGCCACCGCCAAGTTGCACGCGGCCAACCATCCCACCAGCGAGACACCCTTAACAACAATATTCAGCTTCATGAGGACCCGCATTACGCAGTTCTGTTTGTCCCAACCAGTTGATGGTGCGCGGCCCGTTCCACTCCATGCGCACCTCGGTGAGGATGGCTGGCGGGGAGTCTATCAGACGACAGCTGATCGCAGGAGTTGGCCGCGTTGGGTCGAGCATGCCTACTCGATGATCTGATCCGCCCGCAGCAGCAGTGACTGCGGGATCGTGAGACCGAGGGCCTTCGCGGTCTTGAGGTTGACGACCAGTTCAAACTGGGTCGGCTGCTCGATGGGAAGGTCCGCGGGCTTGGCACCCTTGAGGATCTTGTCCACATAGGTCGCGGCCCGCCGATACAGATCCGTGAAATTGGGCCCATAGGCCATGAGGCCTCCTGCGTCCACGAACTCTCTCGACACAAAGATTGACGGAAGACGATGCTTCGCTGACAGGTCGACGATACGTCTGGAATTAGTCTGGGTGAGAGTGTTGTTCAACACCACGATGGCATCCGCGCGTTGCTTGATCGCGGTGTCGAAAGCGCGGGCAAGGTCCTCGGGTGCGCGCACGTCGAGGAGCTGAGGCTCGAGCCCCAAAGCTCGTGCCGCTCCCTCCATCTGACGCCATCGGGAGGCACTGGCAGGACTGCTGAAATTCGTGAGTAGGCCAATCCGCACGATAGGAGGGATCGCCTCCTTGAGTAACTCGAGCCGCTTACCATCCAATTCGACGGCAATCGTGCTCAGCCCAGTAACGTTCCCGCCTGGGCGGGCAAGGCTCGAGACGATGCCGCGGCCAGTAGGATCGGCACCCGTCGCCATGACGATTGGGATCGACCCGGTGGCTTTCTCGGCCGCCAGCACCGCCGGTGTCCCCTGTGTCATGATCAGGTCCACCTTCAAGCGAACCAGTTCGGTCGCTAAGCCGGGGAACCGCTCGGGTCGTCCGTCGGCCGAGCTGTACTCGATCACGAAATCTCGTCCTTCAACGTATCCGAGTTCTCGTAGCCCTTGCCGAAACGCGTCAAGGTTGACGGTGTTCAGCGTCGCGGACATCGTCTCCAGCACCCCGATGCGATATACCTTTCCGGTCTGCTGCGCCCCGGCCACGAGCGGCCTCACGAGGATGCTCCCACCCAGCACCGTGATGAAGGCTCGCCGGTCCATCACCGGATGATCTCATCGGCGCGAACGAGGAGTGACTGGGGGATCGTCAACCCAAGCGCCTTAGCGGTCTTCATATTGATCACCAGCTCGAATTTCGTCGGCTGCTCGACGGGGAGGTCGGCGGGCTTGGCCCCCTTGAGAACTTTGTCCACGTATGTGGCGGTAAGCTTCGCCATATCGGACGCTCTCGGGCCGTACGACATGAGGCCGCCTGACTCCGCCCATCCCCTCCCGCTAGAGATGGCTGGAAGGCGGTGCTTGGTCGCAAGGGCTACGATTCGCGTGGTGTTCGCCACGTTGAAATAGCAGGTCAAGACGACCATCGCCCCCGCACGCTCTCTGATCGCCGCTGCGAATGCGGTCTCATAGTCCTCGGCCTCTCGTACGTCCAAGAGTTGTAGATTCACGCCCAACGCGTAGGCGGCGCCCAGCATGCCCCCGAAGCCTTGTCCCACCAGGGATCCCTTACACTTCAGGATAGCGATGCGGGAGACTTTCGGAGCCGCCTCCCTGAGAACCTCTAGGCGCTTGACGCTGAGCTCCTCAGTCATGGAGGTCACTCCCGTGACGTTACCGCCCGGCCGCGAGAGACTGGCGACGAGTCCTTGCTCCACCGCGTCAAGCGACGACCCCATCACGATAGGGATGGTCCTAGTGGCTGTTTTGGCCGCGATGGTTTCTGCCCCAGCAATCGTAAGGATGAGGGCTACCTTCAACTGGACCAACTCAGTGGCGAGGGCGGGCAGACGATCGAGCCGCAACTCGGCCCACCGACGCTCCACCACAATGTTCTGTCCTTCTATCCAACCCAGTTCACGCATCGCCTGCCAGAAGGGCGTTCGCTGCTGCGAAGCAGGTTCAGCGGGAGGGGAGAAGGCAGACAGCATACCGATCCGAGGGAGGGGCACCGCCTTCTGCGCTTCTGTGGCGAGTGGAATGGCCAGGAGGCTGACAGTCAAAATGACGGCGGGCCCGATCAACCGCATGGGCACCTCCGGGTAGGGACGACTGGCGGGAGTCTAGCAAACCTCAGCTATTGGCGGTTTGACGGGAGCCCGAATGTGCCGCTGGCGAGGCGTGTGGTTGAGGAAGCGCGTATCTAGGCAGAGACTTCAGAGCGACAGCGATCACGCTGTCGAGGATTCACCGTAACCTTCTCTTCATCCCTCTCCGCGGAGTGTCCTCTGGGCCGGCGCCTTGATCGGCTGTGCCTCGCGCACATGACCGTCGCGAGACTTGTCGAGCAGCTGACGGACCTTGCCAATAAGCGCGGACGGGGTGAATGGCTTTTGAAGAAACGTGGCGCCGGGGTCGAGCCCCTGATGGACCAAGACCGTGTCCGTATAGCCCGACATGTAGATGATCGCCGTCCACGGGCGAACGGGCGCGAGCTGCTCGACCAGATCCCGTCCGTTCATCTCGGGCATCACCATGTCCGTCAGCAGCAAGTGGATCGGTCCAGCATACTGCTCGGCGATCCTGAGGGCCTCGCGGCCGTGCTCAGCTTCCAGGACGGTATAGCCCTGCGCCTGCAACACGTCGCGCGCAAGGCCCCGCACGGCCGGCGCGTCCTCGACGAGAAGGATGGTCTCGTGCCCGTGAGTGTTTGTCGGGAGGTCCAACTCCGGCAGCACCGGGTCCACCGTGGCGTCGACGCGCGGCAAGTAGATCTTGAACGTCGTCCCGCGCCCTGGTTCGCTGTAGACCCAGATGTGACCGTCGCTCTGCTTGACGATCCCATAGACCGTCGCCAGCCCTAGGCCTGTCCCGTGCCCCGGTCCTTTGGTGGTGAAGAAGGGCTCGAAGAGGTGGGCGCGCGTGTCCGGGGCGATGCCAACCCCAGTGTCCGTGACCGAGAGCATCACATAACGGCCGGGCTGCACGCCGACGTGTTGCCGACCGTAAGTCGCGTCCAGGTCGACGTTCGCTGTCTCGAGCGTGAGCCGCCCGCCGCGGGGCATGGCGTCGCGGGCATTCGCGGCCAAGTTCATCACGACCTGCTGGATCTGGGTGGGGTCGGCTTTCACATGTCCGAGCTCTGAGCCGAGTTCCGTCACCAGCACGATGTCTTCGCCGATCAGCCGTTTGAGCATCTCGCCCAGATTCGCGACAACGCCATTGAGGTTCAGCACCGTCGGCTGTAGCGCTTGCTTTCGACTGAAGGCCAAGAGTTGGCGTGTGAGGTCGGCCGCCTGATCGGCGGTCGCCTGGATGAGCTCGAGTTCGGAATGGATCGGATCCTGGGCGTCGAGCCGTCGGAGGAGTAACTGAGTACGCCCGATCATGACAGTGAGGAGATTGTTGAAGTCGTGGGCCACGCCACCCGCAAGCCGTCCGACGGCCTCCATCTTCCGGGCCTGCGTGAGCTGCTCCTGGGTCTGCGAGAGTTCTTCGTAGGCGCGTTGGGTCTGCTGATACAGCCGACTGTTCTCGAGCGCGATGGCCGCCTGAGCGGCGAACGCCATGGCGAGCGCCAGATCCTCCAAGGAGAACCCTCGCTCGCTCCGGGTCCGGACGCTGAGCACGCCGAGTACCTGTGGGCCGAGGATGAGCGGTACCCCGAGGAACGCCTTGTAGCTGCCGCGTCGATAGGCCTCGCGATGCGCCGGCGTCATTCGAGGATCACGAGCTGGATCGGACACGATCAGAGGTTCGCCGGTCGCAGCGACGAGCCCGGAGAGACTCTCACCTATCTTCAGGCGGGGTGTCAGCATTACCTCCCGCGCGTCGCCAAAGGCACCGGCGAGGACCAGGTCGTCCTCCTCTCGGATCCGAATCCCGACGGAGTCGGAATCGAGCAGGTGCCCACACGCTTCGGCAATCTTCGCCAACAGCGACTCGAGGGGCTGGAACTTGGAGAGTTCACGGTTGGTTTCCAGTAGCCGCTCAAGCCGCTCCCGATGCGACAGTGACAATCGCAAGGGCTCGGGCACGGACCGCTTCGGCGCGCTGATACTCAACAGTCCTCCTCACCAGTATCGCCACGGACGCCGACGCACCCCTGCGGTGCAAGTCGTCGGCCAGAGGGCCACCACCGGGAAAGTCGCCGGAATCTCTCTCAAGCAAATTTCCGGAACGGCCAAAGTAGGTGAGGAGCAGAGCCGATTCCTGACCAGAGATGGCTATTCCTTAGCCTCCGATCACCGAATTCAATCTGGCTGGACTCGGTCAATGTTGGCCAGGGGAGGTCCCCGCGGATCTCGGTGGGCCCTGGCCATGGTCCAGTTAGAGATCTCGTCGAATCGTCAGCATGACGACCCCGACCACTGTCAGGCAGATCCCGGCCACGAGCGTGGGCCACGGGTTCAGGGGCGTGTTGGCGGTGATGATGAACGCACCGACGACCAGCAGGATGCCACCGACGACGCAGCTCCAGGCAAAGGCCCGCATCAGCGGCTACCCTCGGCCGGGGCGCTCACTCCGTCTTCGGCCGTCGCGGGTCCTCGCTGTCGGGCAAGCATTGGAAATGGATCTCATGAGCCCCTAGAGTGGGATTAGAAATTCGATAGCCATCTGGATAGCGTGTCACGCTCGATCCACGTTGCCGCTCCAGCTTTACGGCTTCAGAAAGGTCATATGTCAGGAACCGATTGAGACTCTCTCGACACTCCACGGCGGACTGAAACAGCTGCAGACGGAGCCACACTTGCTCCGGTAGCCCATCGGGTCTTGTGAAACCAATTAACTGATTCCACAGAATCCAAGCCAACAAAACGGTCTTGGGCCATCGCCACGAATTCAGATTCATCCGGTTACTGCAATCACGGGTTTCGTCGATGAAACGCCGGCCTGGGGGCTGCTGCCTCCCTGATTAGCCGATCGAAGTGATGATTCTGCGATACTCGTCCTCGCTGAACGCGCGCAGTGTCTCGGTCCTCACGTTACCTATTGCCGCCGTTCTCAAAGATAGCTTGGCCACTGTCTCATCGTTCGGCGCTTCCGAGATCGCCACCGCGTCATATTGCCCCGTGACGAGATAGAAAGCTTTCAACTCGGCCCCAGCGTCGCGAAATGCTTGCCTCGCGACGTCGAGCCGCTTCGGCCCCTCCCTGATCGTCTCGACGCCCTTTTGAGTGAAGCGGCTCAGGCTGATGTACGTCGGCATAGCGGACTCCTTCTGCGAGGAGCCGGCCCCCAAACCGGCATGCTGAGTCTACTGCTCACGGGCGGAGCTATTCAATCACCTGATCTGCTCGCAAGAGCAGTGTCTGCGGGATCGTCAGGCCCAGCGCTTTGGCGGTCCTTGGCAGGCGTCGTCGGTTGAGTCTCAGCGGCGAGCGGCACGGCGAGAACACTCCCACCTACCACGGCAAGAAAGGCCCGCCGGTCCATTACTGGATCATCTGATCCACCCGCAGCAGCACCGACTGCGGGATAGTGAGGCCGAGCGCCTTGGCAGTCTTCAGATTGATGAGCAGCTCGAACTTTGTTGGCTGCTCGACTGGCAAGTCGGCTGGTTTAGCGCCCTTCAGAATCTTGTCCACGTAGGTGGCCGCCCGCCGGAACAAGTCAGGAATGTTCGGACCGTAGGCCATGAATCCCCCGACCTGCACGTCCTCACGGTCTCTGAATACCGTCGGGAGCCGGCTCTTCACCGCCAGCTCTGCAACCTCCTTTCGACGAGGGTTGAGAATCGGGTTCCACACGAGCATGAGGGCCGCCTCGGCTTGCCTCTTGCCGGCAGCCTGGAATGCAGTCTCGAAATCCTTGGGATCCGTCACGTCGAGGTACTGAAGCTTTACCCCCAACGCCGCTGCGGCCAGTTCCGTCTCTCTCAGCCCTTGTGCGTTGCCCACCCAGCTCGAAGTCCCGAAGAAGGCCACACGGGAGAGCCTGGATAGCGACTCCTTGAGAATCTCCAGCCGTTTCGCGCTGACGATCGGGTGAAGCGTCGACAATCCAGTGACGTTCCCGCCCGGTCGCGCGAGGCTCGCGGCGAATCCGCTGCGAACGGGGTCGCTATCCTGCGCCATGACAATGGGTATCGTGGAGGTCGCTTCCTTGGCGGGACGAGTGGCGGCCTCGCCGCCCGTGACGATCACGTCGACCTTCAGGCGGACCAGCTCGGCGGCGAGGCCGGGCAACCGGTCCGCCTTGCCCTCCGCGGATCGCCACTCGAAGGCGATGTCTTGCCCCTCCACGTAGCCGAGCTCGCGCAAACCCTGACGCAGTGCCACGACGCGCTCCGAGTTAAGGGAGCCGCCGGTCAGGTAGCCTATCCGGGGCACTCTCTTCCCGGCTTGCTGCGCCTCTACGGCGAGCGGCGCCGCGAAGATGCTCCCGCCCACGACGGTGATGAACGCTCGCCGGTCCATCACCTGATGATCTCGTCGGCTCGGACAAGGACGGATTGAGGAATTGTCAGGCTGAGCACCTTGGCCGTCTTGAGATTGACGACGAGCGTGAACTTCGTCGGCTGCTCGACCGGTAACCCGCCAGGATTCGCGCCCTTGAGGATCTTGTCCACGTATAGGGCCGACCGACGCAGTTGGTCCTCGTAGTTTGGTCCGAAAGAAATCAGCCCGCCTTCATCGGTGTATTGCCTTTCGCCGGAGATCACAGGTAGGCGAGCCTGTGAAGCCAGCCTGAGAAACGCCGGTCGATGCGTGAAGAGGGGAGGGCCGTCGACGACAAACACCGCCCCGGCTGACCACGCCGACGGCAGGACCAATCTCGTCTGGCGTCCGCACAGTCGCGAAGTTCAACTCTACCCCCAGCGTACGCGCGGCTCCCTTGAGGTTCTCGACGGCCCTGGCGTGCCACGGCGTGGCTGGATTCCAGACGACTCCAACGCGAGTGAGCATTGGGATCGTCTCCTTGAGCAGCTGCAGCCGCTTGACGCCGAGTTCGGCGAGCATGATCGACAGCCCGGTGACGTTTCCACCGGGCCGCGCGAGATTCGGGACCAGGCCGGACCCGACGGGATCCGCGACGATGGCCATTACGATAGGAATGGTGGATGTCGCCCGCTTGGCCTCTTGGATCGCCACAGTGATGTCCGCAACGATCACGTCAACTCTTCGTTCAACGAGTTCGGCGGCCAGCTTGGGGAGCCGAGTATAGTCGCCATCGGCCCACCGCCACTCGATCATCAAATCGCGCCCCTCGGTGTAGCCTGCGTCTCGGAGACCCTGTTGGAATGCCTGCGCCTCTTTGCTATCGGGTGACAAAAGCGCGAGCAAAACACCGACGCGTCGCGGCGATGGCGACGGCTGGGCTTTGGCGGCCACCGGCGCAAGAAGCCCGAGTGTGAGAATGACTGCAAGCCCGATCCGCCGCATGAGCACCTCGCGAGGATGGCTGGCGGGAGTCTAACAGACGGCCGCCGGTCGCAGAAGGCGACGAGCTTGGTCGAGCATCGGTTACTGGATGATCTCGTCCGCTCGGGTCAGGATCGACTGCGGGATCGTGAGCCCCAGCGCCTTCGCGGTCTTGAGATTGATGACCAACTCGAACTTCGTGGGCTGCTCCACAGGGAGATCGGCGGGCTTGGCTCCTTTCAGAATCTTGTCCACGAAGGTGGCGGCGCGGCGGAACATCTCGGGAATACTTGGCCCGTAGCTCATGAGCCCACCGACATCCGGGTGCTCCCGCCGCGCATACATCGCTGGTAGGCGCCCCTCTGCCGCGAATTCTGCGATCTTTCTTGCTTGATTGGTGAGCGTCGCGTCCTGGAGGACCACGAGGGCCCCAGCCCGCTCCCTGGCCATCGCCGCGAAGGCCCCGGCGATCTCCTCAGGACTTCGCACATCGAGGGCTTGAAGTTGCACCTCCAGGGCCCGAGCCGCGCTCTCCGCCTCCCGCGATTGCAGTATGTTGCCTGGATTGGCCGGATTCCAGAGCAAGGCCATGCGGGACACCTTCGGTACTACCCCCTTGAGCAGTTCCATCTGCTTGCCGACCAGGTCGGGGGCCATCATCGATAGTCCTGTTATGTTCCCGCCGGGGCGCCCTAGGCTGGCGACGAGTCCGCTCGCCACAGGATCCTCAACGAGCCCCATGACGATGGGGATCGTCCTGGTCGCTTGTTGGGCAGCCCGGATCGCCGGCACCCCCCCAGTTACAATGACGTCCACCTTCAACCGGACCAAATCGGCGGCGAGGGCGGGGAGCCGATCATAGTTGTTCTCCGCCCATCGGGACTCCACAGAGATGTTCTGGCCTTCGACCCAGCCCAGCTCGCGGAGGCCCTGCTTAAAAGCCAAGAAAATGCGCCCCCTTGCAAAGGTTGGCGAAAGATAAGCGACCACGGGTACCCTGGCCGCCTGCTGCGCCTCGGGCGCGAGCGGCGCAGCCAGAATGCTCCCACCCACCACAGTGATGAACGTTCGCCGGTCCATCACTCTTGGTTCACTGAATATCCGAGCCCGATCTGCCGCATGGGCACTCGATGACCTATCGGGCCGCAGCAGGTCCTCACCGCAACGGGGCACGATAGAGGTAGCGGGTGTTAACTTCCGTTTCGTTGCCATCAGGATCAAAGATGAACAGCGCCCGGCCTTTGAATGGCTCCTGGCGCTCGATCGGCCCCCGCGTCCGATACTGCGAAGAGGCAAACGTCTTGACGACTTCATCGAACGTGTCCTCAGTGACCGTAAAGGCAAAGTGCATCGGCCCGCCGCCCTGATGCCGCCCAGTGGACTTCTCGATTTGTAGTACGAGGTGCCCTCGGTCACATTGGAGATAGGCGCGCTCCTGATCGTGCTTGTCGAGCGGGATCCCTAATTTGTTATGGTAAAAGTCGATCGCCCGGTCCAGGTCCTGCACTTTGAGGAAGATCTCTTCGAGACCGACGAACCCCATGTGATGCCTCCCTCGGCCGACATTCCAGACAGCGAGCCATTGCGTTGGCCGTCCGCTACGCCTGCCTTCTTTTAACCGCAACCCCGATGAGCGCATGGTCATCTCGGGGAGGGTGGCCGGAGTCTAGCAGACGACGGCTGATCGCAGGAGTCGACCGCGTTGGTCCAGCAGCGCTATTGAATTACCTGGTCGGCCCGCAGCAGGAGCGTCTGTGGGATGGTGAGGCCGAGTGCCCTGGCGGTTTTGAGAT
>Ga0126375_10000453_pt1 | contig 11179 bp, 15 predicted proteins | sample PanSoiMetPlot_14_FD_109577 | JGI IMG/M metagenome (GOLD analysis project Ga0126375, IMG submission 109577) | Tropical forest soil microbial communities from Panama - MetaG Plot_14 | ecosystem: Environmental > Terrestrial > Soil > Tropical forest | place: Panama | collected 2016-02-17 | reverse complement strand
CGAACGCTTGGTAAGAGAGGCGATGGCACGGAACGTGACCATCACGCAGGGCAAGACCCGGCTGGACGTGAAATGCAGTAAGTGCGGTGCGCCCAATCGCGTTACGGCGGAGGTGGGCCAGAGCCGGGTGGAATTCGCCTGCAAGGAATGCCGCCACAAACAAATGACGTTGTGACCAAAAAGCCCGGTGGGCCTTGTAGTCACTATTCACGGGGGACTCCATCGATGCCCCTAACTGACAATGCGATGTCTCCCGGAGCCATCCGTCGGAAGCTGCGCGGCCTTGCCGCCGTACTCTTGGACCCGGCCGCAACCGAAGCCGAGAAAGCCAACGCCGAGACACTCACAGCACGGCTTGAAAAACAGCTTCCGCAGGAGACTAAACCGAGATGGACAGACATTATGTTTCGGCTGGGCCGAGGCGTTAAACAGATGACATCTGTACCTTCCCCAAGGGGCGACTGGACAGATCATGCCTTTCGACTTGGGAGAATGCTCCGCAGGGCAGGAAAAAAGTAGTCCAACCGACCTGCACGAGGGCGGCCTTAGCTGCCACCGTCGTTGCTCATCGCTCAATGTCTTCTTGCGGGTTAATCGCGTCAATTCGCTACCTGGATACATCAGCTCAACCCAGACGAAGCAGTCCACCCGACATGCCTTCTAATTGGCGGGTTTAGCCGCCAATCTGGTCAAGGAATCACGCCGCCGCCTCACCCGCGGCCACAGAAGGCATCCCAGCATTCAGCGCTGATAGCCGTCGACGTTGATGGCGGTGGAGGTGTTGCCAGCGGCCCCAGGTACGCTCAGAGTGATCGCGGTATTGGCGCCGTTGGCCGATCTTCATCACATATCCTTGAATTGTGACGCTGGCTCCGGCGTCACATCGATCAGCGGGCCGTCGGTAAGTGGCTGCGGTGCCCGGTAGGCGCCGGTTGGCGATCGCCAGGTGCTCAGTCCGATCATCCTCGCGCAAGAAATCTGACGGAGCCGTGAATTTTTCAGGGAACTCACGCGCATTGCTGAGGCTTGACCGGGACGACCTTGGGGAGGCGGTGGGCGTCAGTATCAACACGGTCAGAACAATGGAGGCCTGGCAGCGAACCCCGTCGGCGGCTTTGCTTCAACTCGCGACAAGGTGCGCGAATGGGGATCGAGTTTCTGAATCATGGTTCGCCAGGGGTGCGGTTCCGTGCCGGCCGTAAGGCCGCTACAAGCCCTACCGCCCTCGCGGCGCAAAAGAAAACCCGTCAACGGAAAGCGGAGTGGCCGGGCGGGCATGATCGGGCGGACATAATCTGTCCCCGCTATCCACAGGAACCCTCACGGGCCATTCCCGTTGAATTATTGCGCGTCGCGCGTGGCGTATTTGGTGGCGCGCGGCCCCGGTCCCCGCCCGTTTGTGTTCTACGTCACAAGAGGGACCGGGGCTTCTGTGTTTTCATTGAATTGAACAAGAAGCGCCAGCAGCTGGTGCGGCACATCATGGGACGGCTGATAAAGCTTCCCAAGCTCTTGCCCGATTCCCTTCAGAATGGCGCGGTGACAGAGCCTCAGCGCCAAGATGTTCGCCAACTCCGATTCGAAGTCTTGTTGAGGGCGATTCAGTTTTTCTGACATGTGCTGTCCCCCGATGCTGCAACGTATGGTCGGTAATTCGGAGAACCGTGATTGGTTCCTGGAACCGCGCGAAACATTGGCAATGATTCGCAGCGCCTGCGACGCGCCCTGGAGGTCCCCATGAAAGCACTTCGGGTATTGAGCATCTTGCTGCTGTCGATCGCCCCTCATCGGGCTACCGCATGGGGCGACGATGGGCACAAAGCAATTGCGCTTATCGCCCAAAACTATCTCGACCCGGCGGTGAAAACAAAAATCGACGCAATGCTTAAGGCGGATCCCGACAATCTCACACCACACGATCTGCCAAGCGAAGCCACCTGGGCAGATAAGTATCGAGACAGCAACAATCGCCGCGACCACTACCAACAGACCCAGAATTGGCACTTCGTCGATCTGGAAATCAATGATCCCGACATAAAGACCGCGTGTTTCGGGCGACCTGCTTTGCCGGCCGCTACGCTGGCATCGAATGGTCCGCCAAATGCCTGCGTCGTGGACAAAATCAATCAGTTCGCAGCCGAGCTGAAAGACCCGAACACGGATTTTGTGGAGCGCCTGTTTGCGCTCAAGTTTCTGCTCCATTTGGTCGGCGATTTGCACCAGCCGCTACATACTGCTGACAACAATGATCGAGGCGGTAATGGAGTGAAGGTGTTGGCGGACGGCATCGGTTCCAGAACGCTGCCCCTTCATAGTTTGTGGGATACGCAGTTTGTCGATGCAATTGCGAGACCGCCGGCCGCTCTTGCAAAACTCCTTCTGATGCAGATCACACCTGATCAGGTCGAGAGCTGGGCCACCGGAACGCCGGAGGATTGGGCTTGGGAGGCATTCGCCATTGCCCAGGAAGACGCCTATGGCGATCCACCGCTGTCAACGGCTGGGCCACAGCATGTTGATACCGTCTATGTGGATCAAGCCAAGGCCGATGTCGCCCTACAGCTAAGCCGAGCGGGTGTCCGACTTGCGCATATGCTCAATGACGCCCTGAAATAGAGCGTCACACCGGGGGGCTCAACAAAACCAACAACGAAAGCCCGGTCGTCCGGAAATAGCCGGGTCAGAAACGTGCTCACGCCGGGAGAGTTGGAACCCGTGCGTGCTGCCACTACGGCCGCGCGCGGTTACGGCTCCTTTGTTCCGGGCAATCGCGATTGCCGCTCACCGGAACACCTCACCATTATTCGCGTTGAATCCACGTGCGTTCCGGCGCACGGCTCCGGTCCCCCACACCCCACCCATCCACCCGCTGAGGGACCGGGGCTCCAGCAGGTTAATCGCATGCATCTGCCGTATCGAGATTAGGGACTGCGGTGGGACGCTGGCCTCTTTATCTGCCCCCATCATGTTTTTGTAGTCGTCGGCAATGGCCCGGTAACCGACGAGGACTGAAGCCATGATCATCTGGATGCCCATAGCTGTGAAGGAGAGGCCCCTTTGCGAGAAAAAGATCGCTGGGCAGTGGTCGGCCGTTCCGTCGTTCTGCGTCTTTGCTGGTGGCTTCACCAGCCTTCCGCTCTCTGACCACAATACCCTTCGCTACCTCTGATGAGGCGCGCGCTTGGGTGGAAGCGAATAGGACGGATCAGAGTTGTGCGAGCCAGATTCCGGCATCAAATTCTTGATAGCTTGGATTGCGCCGATGGAGCGGCACAGCTCTCCAATCAACGCTTCCGGTTAAGACGGCCACGCTGCACCTCGTTGCCGACGGTCGGCGATTACGCCAGCGCACCATCGATCGGTCGCACGTGGACTACGATCCCGCATAAGTATGCTCACTGATCGGATATGATCTCCATCACAGGGAACCAGCGCTGCACTCTGTTAGTTCTGTTTATGTCAGTCGAGTCCGACGTTCCAGCCCTAACGTCGCGCTTTGGTTCGTGTGCGTCGCATTCTACTCCGCGTCTATGTCCGCGGGTTTGGAGTTCCTTCTCCTCATAATTCAGAACAGGAAAGCCATGACATTCAGAACAGGAAAGCCATGACGCACGAAATCAACGGCTTCATCGTGGAGCCCACCACCACCAATCGTCTTCTTTTCCGCAAAGTGTCCCAGCCCAGGCACGAGTATATTTTCTGGATTTTTCCGGACCAAGTCCTGCTGCGTGCGACCTTGCCCGATGATCTAGGTGCCGATCGCGAAGACGCACTGGAAGATGCAGAACGTTCCGAGGAGGACGCTCGGAACGCAGCCAGAGAATTCCAGCGTCGCGTGTTCAGGTAAGGATTGCACCGCGCCGTAACTCGCAGCGCCTTCACGACTACAGGCAGAAACTGACCGGCATGCGGCGCAAAGGCGAGATCAGCTTAATCCGCACGCGTCCCAGAAGACGTGTTGGCGAAGATTGAGGAATGGGCGCAAGCCAACGAATGCTCGCTGTCGGAAAATGGTAGCGCGGTTGCTTGCGAGTGCGTTCGCCAAGCGCTGACGGCCTCAACGCTCGCCGCGTTTCGCACCGCGATCACGTCACGATCACGCTCGCACTAGTCGTCGAAGTGAACGCGGTCTTGCCGGGGTCAATCACGTCGAGAACTCACTGATCTTCGGCTGCAATGCAGTCTGCTGATTACGAGCCACCCGCACATCGCGGTAATCATACGGTGGTGAACCTACCAGTGATCATCCGCCCCATGGTACCATGGGCTTATTCCGCTACAGTGCAAGCACTCCCCGACCGAACTCAGTGACTTCACCCCCGGTCGGGAATAAACCACTCTCAACGCTGACTAGGCCCCGCATTTCCCAGCGGGGCCAGTTTCTCATTGCACCGCTGCGGGCCTCCGACTTTGCGAATGTGCCAGGTCCCCGCATCCACACGCAAAGCGCAAAGGCGGGTCCTTCCGCACGCCCGTTTCAAGCCGTTCCAGCAGCCAGGGTCCGGATAATTACCCCCCGGAAACTACGGCGATCATGTGCCTCATAGCACTAAACACTCGTCAACAACTACATTAAGAACTTGCCCCGATCTCAAATCCCCGAGGTCGGGCGCCCTCAGTTTACTTGGCCCCTTCCCCCCTCACGGCAGGGGCTTTTTTTTCTCATTAGACGCGCCGCTCAAGACTCCCCGGGCGAGTCGGGCACGCTGGTAGGCCGCGACCAGAATGAGCCGCCAACCGTGCACCGCTGCGACGGCAGCCGACACCGCCGTTCGCCCCACTCGTCGATGCTCTGCGCCATTGAGCGCTGAAGCAGGGGCATCCGCGACACGCGGATGTTGATAAAGTTCTCCGAAGGCGCGGCCGCACGGCCTGGTCACCCCCAAGGGGGCGCCGGCTCGAACTGCATTGCGACTCTTCGCCTTTGGCCGCGCCGGCACTGGTCTGTCGGCCGAACGCCTTTCTTTCAAATAGGTCGCCAACCTCGTGGTCGTTATAGAGTTCACGCTTGCGTCCCACATCACGCGAGTGACCCCTTACCATAAGTCAAACCTTCGGTCGCCACGACTCGCTTTCGCAAACCTCACGAAATGCATTCCAAACTTGCGCGCGTTGCTTCAACATGTCGGGCGCGACGAAATATTGCATGTAATGGTCGCAGTGAGGAAAATGATCGGCTTATCGAAATTGGACACTCTCCGTGTCGCGCCCGTCGCAATCATTTCTGAAATCTTGACCGTTACGACAGCAACATCCGCTCTCAAGGCGTGTCCGTGCTCGACAAAATGTGAGGTAGATCACCCAGGCTGCCGGCACCAACCTTTCGCCCGCGCGGCTTCGTCCCAATCAGATAGGCGCCGCGGATTAAAAGCGCCAACGTAGCCAAAGAACACGTGGCGCAGCAGGGGCGGATAAATGGAAACGGCCTGTGAGGACTGCACAATTTCGAGTTTGCTCGCTGGCCGCGTTGCCGCCCTATCGTCGTCGGACAGCAATCAGCGTATTCGGCTCTTTCACGTCGAACCGCCAGGCGGCTTCTGCGATGGCCGCGTCGACGTCCGTCGCCTCTACGGTGCCGAGCCATTTCTTTGCCGGCGTTGAACGCACAACGTAGATGTCCCACTCCGAATTTGGGGACACGGTGCGGACACGTGACGGCGGTCGGTTGGCCATGCTCCGAGTGTAGTCGAGGCTTTAGGTAGTGCAACTATTTCAAGAGAACGTCGAACGATGCGAGCGCGCTCAAGGTGCTGTGCTACACTGTTCTGGCGAACTCGCAGACAAGTAGGGTTGCGGGAAGAACTGAATGTTGGCATAGCGGCGCGATCCCGCGCATTTTGTCCCCGCCGAAATGCAAGCCTGATAGGAAGTTGCAGTCCAAACAGCAATTTGCCCACTGGGAATAAGGTTTACGATACAGCGTGTCCAAACAGGAGCCTCGGATTCATGAACGGGCGGCGCTATACTGCTGTGCCTATCATCGGTCGCCCTGTTGTCGGTAGACGGCATTTCGGATTGCGGTGCCGGCTGCGGTATTGTGATTTCGGCCTTGCCGTCATTCGGGACGGGCTCCGGACGCGTCGCCGAGGGCATCAATAGAGTTTGAACTTCCGGCTCCGCCTTCGCAATCTGCGTCTTGGCAGTCTCTGACTCGACAGTCTCCGTCTTGGCAGTCTCCGTCTTGGCAGTCTCTGACTTGGCAGTCTCTGACTTGGCAGTCTCTGACTTGGCAGTCTCTGACTTGGCAGTCTCTGACTTGGCAGTCTCCGTCTTGGCAATCTCCGTCTTGGCAATCTCTGTCTTGACAGTCTCTGACTCGGCGATCTCTGACTTGGCGGCAACGCTGCGGGCGTCAGTCGACGGCGATCCAGCTTGCGGCTGCGGCGCTGGCATAACGGGCTGCATCGTGACCGGAGGTGTTGTCGATGCGGTCGCAATACCCAGCTCTGGCGGCTCTTGACCTTCATGTCGCGTTGGCAATTCGCTGCCGGATTTTAGGTCAGGCAATGCGCCGTTCCTAATTCCAGTCGTTCCGCCCTCGCCCGTCCGGCTTTCCGACGCAGGCGTCGGCTGCCGTTGTGTCACCTCAGTCTCATTCGGCGTGGCTTCCGAGCGTGTCGTCACCGGCAACGATGGGGCCTCAACTTCTTTCCCCGCTGCGCCGCTCGCCGGAATGCCTTGCGACTGAATCAGCGCAGGCGCGGCAGGCCTAGGCGGTGGCGTTACGGCGAGTTCTGTATCGATCGACGACGTTGTCGATACGGCCGTAACATTCGTCTCAGGCGGCGAATGCTCAAAGGCAAAAATGTAGGCAAGAAGCACGACGATCGCACTCGTAATCAGAAGGATTAGTGCGCCGGAAAATGAATAGCGCATCAGAAGGATCAGTGCTCCGAAAAATGAAGAGGGCGCTGCCCGCAGCAATGGTGTCTCTGGCGCAATCGAGGCAACGTTCAAACCCGCACCCGCCGCCTCAACGTCGCCGCCACCAATTTCGACCAGCGCATCGCGGGCATCGATTTTTGGCGCTTCCGCTTCGGGGGTTACCTGCTCCATCTTCAAGGGGCGCGCCTCCTCCAGTACGTTGATTGCCTCCTGCATTCCCTTGAGTTGGGCCTCACGCTCCTGCATCCTGTACCAGACTCGGATGTTGTGCCAGATGAGGGCTGCCGCCAGAAAGAAAGCGCCACCAATCAGTATCTCGAATTCGACTTCCATGCTGCTATCCCTGATAGATAACTCCACCGAGCTATCGGAATAGTGTCGCATCTGCTTTATTTTATCGGTTCACCGCCGCATGATGCAAGGGTCGGCGTCCCGTTCGGCGCCCGATCAGAAATCCAGCTCGTTCATGGCGCGCGCCAGTTCGTCAAGCGTCGGTTGTGCTGCTGCCCAATCGAACCTCGTCAAACAGGTAATAGGAGAGCAACTTTGCCCGCCAGCGCGGCACGTGATTTGAGCCGACGACGAGGCGCATCCCGTACGTTGTGAATTTGAATCGCAGACTGTGACCCACATCAAAATATCTGGATCATCTCACTAAAGAGCGTCGAACTGCCGCAAAGTCATACAAGAAACGCCAGATTGAAATGCCGTTACGCCAGGATAAGACATAACGCGGCGAGACCCGTCAGCGCGATCATACCCAAGAGGACGCGCATCGTGGAAATATGACTTGGATTGAGCAGCCGCTCATACCGTGCCCGGACGGCTTCGGCCTCAAACTTTCCAACCGACGCGTATGCACCGGCCAATGTTGTACCGGCTCGTTCTATGCTCGCCTCGAGCATGCTGAGCTGGCCATAAAATCGCGACACGCACCAAGGCTGTACCATAAAAGTGACGTACCACGACATGGTAAACAACCGGTTTCAAGGCCGGCTTCGATGCCAGATGAGGAAAAAGCGGGTGGCGGTTACCTCATGACCGGGTTCGTCGCCCGGGACTCCGGGAGCCGTCCCGATCATCAGCGCGTTGCGCTCTCCTGATCGAGAGCGCCGGGACAAGCCCGGCGACGACGAAGCGACCACCAAACAGTTGTGCCGCTGTTACACACCTCACTTCTTCGGCTGAAAATACTTCTGTAGATATTTCGGATCTGGCGCACCCTGCCCTTTCTGGATCGGCATCAGATAGCCCTCTCCGTCCGCAAGATAGAGTTCCCCGCCGATCGCCACCCAGCGATTGTCCTCGGTGCAGGGATATTCCTCATAGATCGGGTTGTGCTCGCGCCGATAGAATCGCGACACGGTCCAGGGACGCGTCAATGCGTGGTCAAAGGTGGTGATCTCATTGCGCAGAATGTCGGCGTCGTTCTTGTCGAGATAAAGCTTCTCCTTGACCACCGTCTCGTTGTCCACGTGAAGCGGAATCCCAGTCGATTCGAACAACCGCGGGCCGCGCATACTACGGGTTTCGACCTCAAGCGTGTCATAGACGCCGTCGCCGTCGGTATCGAGCCACGTGCCGATGGAATAACCGGCGAACTGTGGATCGGCTTCCTTAGGCCAATCGCGCCCATCAGTGTAGATGCGCCGGATCGGGCTCATGGACTCCAGCAGCAAATAGGTGGTCTTGGGTCGGATGACGATCTCCATGGGCTCGTAGAGGATCATCACCCGCGGCATGCCCACGGGCCCGCAGGTCCCCTTTATGTCGAAGACGACGCCGGCCTTGCCTTTGGCAAGGTTCGCCTCGAACACCTTCTGATATTCGGGCGTCAGCGGCGGCTGCTGACCGAGACCTGGCGGCTTGGTCGGATCCCAAACGCCCACCGGGCTGCCGCGCTTCCATAGCCCCTCCCAGTCGGGATACTTTTTGGCATCTTCAGCCCTGGCGCTGGCCGACAGGCACAGCGTCGCCGCCAGAGCGGCTGCGCCTACCCACACTCGATGAAACATGCGGATCCTCCTGCCCTTTGCGCTACACGCGCCTGCGCATTGTGTTTTGCAGAAGCAAGCCTACTACGCTTTCAGCCAGTGGGCGAAGGCCCTGAGCCGCCATTCCAGCCACACTGCTATTGCGATGTCGCTAGACCGGCGCAAATTCGACGGCGCGGCGGCGTCGGCGGTCGTGTCGGCGCGACATTTGCGTGGTGAGAAAAGGGAGAGCCCCATCGCGACATTGAGGATGGTTTCCTTGATGCGGTGCAGGTTCAAGCCGTCCCGCCGTAGCTATCTTTGGGGGCGGCGGACCGGCCTTAATCGACGTTTTGCCGTTGTTTTCTCACGGGCGTTGCTTGTGCCGCTATTTGCCACGCTTGCGGCTGGACAAGCGAGTGCGGCCGAGAACCATTGACACCCACGAGCCGCCGCGACCGTGAGCCCTCGCCTAGCGGCACCCACCATTGCGCCCACCGCCAGAACCCTCTCCCTTCCCCCGGTTACCCTGCCTGCCAAGGACGCCAACTGATCGGAGAACCGCCGATCGAGGCGCTTCATGGGATCCTAATTGCGCACGCTATCTGTCCAAGGACGTCGCCTTCTGCCGGCATTGGCGAGAGATTGGCACGCTCTGGGCCGATTTCGATTGCCGTCTTGGCCATCTCGGTTAGCACATGTTCCAGGGCAATCTGCTCGTCAGCCCCAAAGCCCCAGAACCGCTGGTCAAGCGCCTCTCGGTTGTGGAAAGCTTTTGCTGGGGGGAGCACTTCTGCGGAGCGGCACCTTAGCTAATTGGTAGCTAATCGGCACTGAAGTTCGCCGCTCGCTTCGTATTTTGGCGGCGGGAGCTGGCGACGAGTCCGCCAAAGTCTCCACCCCGGTACGCTTGAACATCCCCCCGGCACGTTGCCGGACAGACGCCTAGCCCCCACCGCAGTCTGCAACACTCGGTTGTCAAAAAGACCTCAGAATGGCCGGAAAGTGGTTTTCTAGGGATGATTGGAAGTATCCTCGATCACAATCTGCTTGGGAGTGCGATACGATCGACCGGAGATGCCTGTTAACTCGTTACTTACGACGTTTGATGGCTCGTGTTGATGCGGTTATGCAAATGGTCGAGTTTCGCCGCCTCAATTGACCAGGAGTAAACCATGAGCGAACCGGGTGAGGTTGCGGGTGATCAATTGCGAGCTATCGTCGAACGCATTGAGCAGGTCGAGGAGGAAATCAAGGAGCTTAATGAGGCTAGGAAAGAAATTTATCTTGAAGCCAAGGGCAACGGCTTCGACGTCAAGGTCCTTCGAGAAGTGATTCGAGTGCGCAAGCAGGACCAGAAGCAGCGCGAAGAGCAGGAATCGCTCCTTGACGTATACTTGCAAGCAATCAAAGGAACAAAACCAGCAGCAAAAGCTGCTTGACTCAAGCCGCGATAGGTGCCGGTTGCTGTTCTCGAGAATCGGCGCCTACCGCGTCAGAGCAAAACCCCGGAGGTCATGGTGATCAAGAAGTCGAAAAGGCGGGAGTGGACCGCGCAAGACGTACGCGAACTCAAATCGCTCGCGCGGCAGAAGATACCGGCCGCCAAAATCGCCCGCAAGCTCAAGCGAACTGAGGGTGCAACCCGCCAGAAGGCATTGACATTGCATGTGTCGCTCAACTCGCGCGCGGGCAAGCGCAAAACTGCCAAATAAGCAGTCCGGTTTGAGCACTCGATCGCCAATCGGGGCTCCGCGATGTCGCTTGGCGCCGCGGCCGGCAAGAACAGGCATTCATGGACATGAGCACGCAGTTCACCCGTACGGGATCGTGCATCTGCCTCGTGGTCGGCGCTGTTCTCACAATTTCCCGTTTGTCAGTACTGGTTACCACCAGCAACGCCGAGAATGCGGTCAGCCAACCTGAATTAATTGATTTCCGAAGTGGCGATCTTGACCTCAAGGGATTTATCTGGAAGCCGCCGGGGGCCGGTCCGTTTCCGGCAATTCTCTGGAATCACGGCAGCGAGAGGCGTCCGGGGGCGGTTGATCCTGTTGCAACGTTTTTTGTTGCCCGTGGGTACGTGTTCTTTGTCCCCCATCGACGTGGCCAAGGGCGCTCGCCGGGCCCCTACATCATGGATGAATTGAAAACGGCCCGCTCGCCTGCGGAGCGCGGCCTGATGCTGGTCAACTTACATGAGGCACAGCTTAGTGATCAATTGGCGGCGCTGGCTCATCTCAGGGGCCTCTCTTTTGTGGATCGGGGCCGACTGGCGGTAATGGGATTCTCTTTCGGCGGCATTCAAACCATGTTGGCTG
>Ga0126375_10000452_pt1 | contig 11180 bp, 5 predicted proteins | sample PanSoiMetPlot_14_FD_109577 | JGI IMG/M metagenome (GOLD analysis project Ga0126375, IMG submission 109577) | Tropical forest soil microbial communities from Panama - MetaG Plot_14 | ecosystem: Environmental > Terrestrial > Soil > Tropical forest | place: Panama | collected 2016-02-17 | reverse complement strand
ACACTTCAGACGTATCGTATCCTCGTGACGACAATTCCAACGTCGTCGAACTAACCTGAACATTTGTCGCAATTAGCCTCAGGCTAGACCTCCTCTTTTCAGACTAAGAAACACTGGCCCCGATCTCGGATCGCTAAAATTGAAAAACGAAATGGAGCAATCCTCTTTGTCCTCGAACTCTCCTCCCGAAACAAAACACAACCGAGACACAAACGGCGATGACGTTGACGCGAAGGAACTAGCCGAGCAGCGCAACATTGCTGATCGTCTGGTCGCAGCTTTGGCCGGTGGCAATCTTGATCATCTGGCACGAGGGCGCGAAGCGTATCTTAACCAACCGTTATCCGTTACTAATAAAGATCGTGTCCCCGCCAGTTTAGGTCCGGGATGTGAATCTGTGGGCGACATCATCGAGGGGCCCGAGATCATAATTCTTGAAACACTCGACAGCCCCGAGCCGCGTATGCCCATTGATTCAGTCGTCCCCGTTGACGAAATCCGCGATGAGGAAGAAGAACTCAGAAGAGCGGAAGCCGAACTTGAACGAAGACGTGCGGAAATTCAGGCGGCCAGAAGAAGAGCTGAAGACGAGGCGAAACGGCGAGCCTTTGAAGAGGCACGCCGGCAGATGGAGATCGAGGCGCAACTACGCGCCGAAGAACAAGAACGATATTTAGCTGAACTCCAGGGACTTCGAGATTCCGCACGCGAATCCGCCCGGCAACGTTCCGAAAAATCACAATGGTTGGCAGCGGAAATTGAGACGCTGAAAAAGGCCGAGCACGAACAAACAAAGCTAATCGAGGAAACTCAAGTTCGACTGCTCACGCAACTTGAAGCTCGTCATCATGCAGAAACTGAAGTAAAGCGTCTGGCCGACGAGGAAGAACAACTCACAAAGAAAATTGCGTCGTTAAGGAAAGCGGAGCAGGAAACGCTCGCTCAAATCACAAAATCTGAGACGCAAGCTGAAGAGTTACAGGCGTCCTTACAGGCGGCAGACACTCATCTTCAGCAACACTCCGACACTCTGACTGAACTGACGTCGCGTCTTGCCACCCTGGAAAAGGAAGCCGAGGCTGCGTCTCGAAAAGTTCAAGAGGCGAACGTACGTGTAATTGAATTGATTCAAACGCGCGAGCGATTGGCCCGTGAGGTTAACGACCTAATCACCGACCAGCAACGAATCAGCGGCGAAATAGAAACACTTCGCGCGGAAGAATCTTCCCATCGCCAACGGGGCCAGGAACTGACGCTCCAACTTCAAAACCAGACCGAAGAACGCAATCTGGCGACAGCGTCCATTGCTGAACTGTCGGCGAGGAATGACGAGCTCGAGTCGTCAATCAAAGCTTTGCGCCATGAAGAAGAGCAATTGCGCGGTCGAATCGCTGAAATCCAGGAAGCCTCGCGTGCGGTCGAGCAGGATCACCTCAAAGCTAAAGTAGAAGCCGAACTGCAAGGCCGGCTCAGCGAACAGCGTCAAGCTGAACTAGCCGACCTGCGGGCAGAACTGCAAGTGGCGGCGCAACAGCGCGCTGAGCAGCTCGCGTCAATGGAATCTGAAGTTGAAGCGTTGCGCGCAGCCGGGGCTGAACAAATGGCTCGCGTTTCGGAAGCTGAAAATGCGCTAAGCGTTAAAGAGCAGGCCAGGGTTGAAGCCCAAGCCAGGCTCCAAATCGTGACTGAAAAACAGCGAGTGTTGGCAGCTGAAGTCGAACAGTTAGCCTCCGCCGAAACAGCGACAGCCACGCAGATCGCTGATATCGAAGCTGATATTCGCGCGAAACAGGAAGGTTGTGAACAAACCGCCGAGTTCATCCAGGAACTCGTTCAGAAACAGGCTTCGGTGGTTGCACAGTTAGAATCGCTGCGGGCGCAGGAAGAAGAGCAACTAGCGCGCGTTGCGGAAGTCGACGCGCGCATGGCCGAGCGTCAAGAGGCTCATGAAAAGTTTGGCGCGGAATTTCAGGCTCGTTTGCAAAATGAAGAGCAACGGTACGCCGAGTTTGAGGCGCAACGCGCGCAGGCTGAGTCCGAATTGGAGAGACTTTCTGGAAAGTTGCAGTCGATACGCTCGCACATCGAAGAAATCCGCCGGGCCCAGGAGGAACACGCCGAACAAATTGAAGCCTCACGGGCCGATTTGCGCGCTCGGGAAGAAGCTCATATGCACGCCCAGGCCGGGGCTCGTCAGTTTGCGCAGGAACATGAACAAAGAGTCATCGAATTAAAAGAACTCGGAAAGCAGTTCGGCGCCAAGGCTCAGCAACGGTATGAAGCCGAGGAGGCAATCAAAGCTCAGATTGAAGTGAATCGAGCCACTGAATCTGAAGCTGTGAAACAGCTGGAAAGTCTGCGGGCCGAATGTGAGTTTGCCGAACGCAAAATTCAGGAATATCGGACAGAAGTTCAGCGTCTGATGGAAAAGCAGCAGGCCCTGAATGCGGAAATCGAAAGCCTGCGGAAAACAAAAGCTGAATCAAACCATAATGTCGCTGACAACGAACAAAGGCTTTCCGAATTAAGAAGGACCCTTAACCAAGTAGAAACTGGCACGGCAGAGAATACGGCAATCGAGCAAACTCTTAAGTCGCAACTCGACGAGGCACGCAGAGCCGAAGCCGAACAGTTGACCAGGCTGGAAGACGTTCGCGCCCAATTTGCTCGTGCCCGCAGTGTACTGGATGAGCAAAGCGCGAAGATCGAAGAGCTGCGGCAAAAAGAACAATCCATCACGCTTGAAGCGGAATCGCTCAAGAAGGCCGAGCTTGATCTCCAGAGACGTACCGAGCAAGTTGAAGCCGCACTCGTCGCACAGCGGATGACTCACGAGTTCAAGCTCACCCAAGCCAGGCTGCAGCAGGAGCAGGAAGAGAAATTAAGAGCAGAACTCGAAATTCTGACCCGGTCTGAAGAGGAAACGCTGGCACGGATTGACGTCATCAAGCAGCGTCTTCCGGAACTTGAAGAAGATCGCAACGGCAGGCAGGCAAGTTCACAGCGGTGGGCGGAGAAAGAACAGGAGCTAAACGCTGAGATCGATGCGCTGAAAAAGTCCGAACATGACCAAGTCAAGCGAGTCGAAGCTGCCGAAATACTTTTGCGCGAAGAGCAAGAGATCGCGGCACCGCGCTTGAAACAGCTGGCGGATGAGGAACAGCGATTAACAAATGAAATCGAAGCGTTGCTCGCATCCGAAGCTGAGCACGTAACCCGAATTAAGGAAACTGAGTCTCGACTACTGGTTCATCAGGAAGCATTGCGGCAGGCAGAAGCACAGGCCCGGCAAAAAGCTGATGAAGAAATTCAGCAACTTCACGACCTTGAAGCCGTTTACGAAAAGGCGCGGGTCGAGGCCGAACAACGTAACGAACGCAAGCAAAATTTGACCGAGCAGCTTGATACTGTCCAGAGTGCATCATCTGACGAGGATCTGTGGCTGTCGATCGACGTCGACCAGACGAAATCTCATTCGAAGAAAACCGATGATGATCTTGTGATCGGTTTCGAACCGTCTGTGTCTGAGCACGATAATGGCACAGGCAGGCATTCGAGCGAGCTCGTTGGCGTCGCAGAAATTGGCGAACGCCTGCAAAGCGACGATCCCTCGCAACGCGCGGCCGCGCTGGCTGAGCTAGCTGGCGCCAGTGGAGAACGATCATTCGCTCTAATTACAAAGTCATTCGATGATCCGAGCGAAGATGTCCGGAACGCTGCCGCTCGCGCACTCTACGGCCTGCAGGCTGATCTCGCCGCTTCATTCACTCGCGCCCTCCGTGAGGCTTCATCAGAACGCCGGCGCAGAATCGGGTCGGCAATTGCCGGATCGGGCCTGGCGGCCGCCGCAATTGACGGTCTGACGGAAGCAGGTGGCAGTCGAACTTACAGCGCGTTCTCGATCTTGTTTCTCATGGCCAAAGCCGGAGAGATCCAACCATTGATGGACGCCATCGAAAAGCACCCGAGTACGGAGGTGCGTTTGAGTTCCGTCAAGCTGCTCGCTTTAAGTAACCAGCGACATGTCCTGTCCGGTCTGCGCAGCTTATTCTCGAGCGACACTCTGCCGGCGGCAGTTCACACCGCCGTGATGGAAGCAATTTATTTTTTGAGCAATCGGTTCCGGGAAGTCACGCAGCCTGCCGTGTTAGCGTGAACTCTCTTTTGTGACCCACAATAAAACCGCTGACGCAGTCCCATCCATGGTCGGCTCATTAGTCGAATAATCCTTGACATCGTCGTGATAGACGGCGCGTTCGTCCTGGAAATCTGCCAGCGGGTCGGGTTCGGTTATACCGACGCCCTTGAGCGATAGAAATATTCGCTGGTAGACCGGGCCATCGACTAAGCCGCCCCGCACCTGACGCTTCAGAATCGCATTCGTCATCAGATGCACGTCTTTGGGAAAAATGCCGCCGGCAGGGATCCCGGTAAACATCGAAATGCCCCACGGATTTCGACCCAGTAGCCAGTCGCTTTGTGCCGCCGCAAATTGACGATAACGTCTGTCGCCTGTCATTCGTTCGTACAACAAAGCCTGGGTCGCCAGAGCCACCACCAAATTGTTTGAGCACCAGATGAAGGGCACGCCAATACCGTAAGGATTTCTCTCGGCAATCTCAACGGATCGATCCAGACCGGTTCGATAGTACGCGGCCAGCGAGTCACGAGTTTTTCTATCAACCAGGTCATACAAACGGTAATGTCCCAGATTCATGAATGGATAATATTGATAGTGCTTTGTCTGCTCCTTGCCCATCCATGATTCATCTGCGGCCAGACGCGCATAACGAATGGCGTCAGTCAGAAATTCTTTCTCTGCCGTAGCGCGATAAAGCTCTGCTGCGCCCCATTCCATGTCATCAGCCCAGGTAGTCTCTTCATAACGATAAGGCGCACCGTATGAGTTGCCTTGTTGCACACCTTCCCTGGCTTTGCCCAGCGCGTAAACTTCCCTTCCGGCGCGCAGCAGCTTGAGCGCATAGTCCCGCAGCGTTCGATCGTTCTTCCAAATCTGATAACCCAGCGCCATCGCCGCTGCATATCTGCCGGCAAGGTTCGCCACGCCGGTCGATTCGCTCTGGTATTCGCGCAGACCCTGTGGTTTTCCATCCGCAAAATAGACCACTCGATAACTGCCGGCTCCCCAACCGTAATCGACACTTTCGTTTTGTGGCAGGCGCCAGCCGCGGTGATCGCGATCGTCAGCGACCTGGTGGTAAAGCTGATCCGGCGCCGGATGCAGCTTTAACATCCAATCCAAACCCCAACGAGCTTCATCCAGTACATCGGCAATGCCATTCGCGCCTGGACGGCCGAGTGAATCGAAGTGATCCTGAAACCGTGAAGGCTGAAATTGATAGGCGAGGAGCATCTGCGCGGTTGCGTTGCTCGACGTCAGTAGGTACTTGAGTAGATCGCCCGCGTCATGCCAGCCGCCTCGCGCGTCAAGATAGGTTCCGGCCGGCAGTGGTCCGTAAGCTGTCCGGCCATCGAAGGAATGGCATACCGCATCGAGCCAGGGGTTATAGCCACAACGCTGCTCGCGCATGAATTCGAGCGATTCGTCGGGAAGACCTCGGTAGACTGAAGCGTTTATTTTGAAAGTCTGGGAACGCGTTTCGCCAATCTGAACAAAATAATTTCCGACGCTTTGCAACGGCGTGAAGTCGAGCTCGGCGTGATAATCGTACTGCCCCCAACGTCCGGCAATGGGCTTCGTCGATCCTGAAAACCTGGATACATTTGTTTGAGCGTCGACGATTCTGAACTTCTGTGGCAAAGCGTTGCGGCCAAAAGCAATCGCGATTTTGGGATCTACTGAGTCGTAGCCGAGTTGGTTAATGCGGACAAAAAGCGTTGCCTCGGAATCACTCGTTACCGGAATCGTACGAATTTGAAAGAGACCAGCACCAAGGCAAAGGAATAGACAAAAACTAATGCGTGTTCGCATGCCGGTACGGGCTGCGGTGACTTGCATCGCTAATCGCGGTAACTGGGATCGATGCGATCGAGCTTTCTCAACAATCCCGGCCATGTCAGCGCTGCGCCCTGGCCCATCGTGACGGCGCTCATTTGTGAAGCAACGCGGCCGATGATTTCTCCAGGTATAGGCGCCAGTTCACCACCACCCGATTGTGCGAGAATCTGAATCTTGCAGGCGCGCTCGAGCAGAAACATGCCCAGAAATGCCTCAGCACACGTGCGTCCGACCGTAATTAATCCATGATTGCGCAGGATCATGTATTTCTTGTCACCGAGGTCTGCCACCAGACGCGGCTTTTCTTCCTCGTCCAGGGCCAACCCTTCGTAATTGTGATACGCCAGCGATGACAGCGCGAACATTGCCTGCTGTGACAATGGCAATAAACCATCTTTTTGCGCCGATACTGCGATTCCGTAATCAGTGTGCAAGTGCATCACACAAAGCGCGTCTTCGCGCGCCTCGTGCACCGCGCTGTGAATAGTAAAGCCGGCGGGGTTGATGAAGTAGGGCGACTCAGTGACTTTGTTGCCTGCGAGATCGATCTTCACCAGGCTGGAAGCGGTGACTTCCTCGAACATCATGCCGTAAGGATTGAGCAGGAAGTGATGATTCGCGCCGGGGACACGGGCTGAGATGTGAGTAAAAATAAGATCGTCCCAGCCGTAGAGCGCAACCAAGCGGTAAGCAGCTGCGAGATCGACCCGCGCCTGGCGTTCTGATTCTGAAAATTCGGCACTCATGCTGAACTGATCGTGCGGTATGAGTTCTCTGCCGGCGTGCCTGCTGCTCCCGCCATCACGGCGCGCACTGCGTTGGAATTCAAAAATATTGCGCGCAGGCCTTCGTCCGTGACACTCTCGGCAAACGATTGCAGAACTGCCGCGGCACGGCCAAACGATTCGCGAGCGGCGTCGGTGTCCCCAGCTTTAATGCGCATGCGGCCCAGGTCGGAATGAAGCCGCCACTCAAGCACCGGCACCGGATAATGCTCCAGTTCGTCAAGCGCAATCCCAAACTCTTTTTTTGCAGTCTCATTATCGCCTTCCGCGAGTGCAATCCTCGCGAGCAGCCGGTGTGCCTCGGCGATGTACTTATGTACCTCGTAGGTCTCTGCTTCCTTCATCAAACGCAGCGCGTATTCGCGCGCGCGAGGCAAATCCTTTTGCCGCAACCAATGCAGGGCCGTGGCAGCTTCCAACCTAATGTTGTAACGCCAGCGGAACCATGCGTCGCGTGCGAATATGTCACGTACTTCCTCAAACGCCGCAACAGTCTGATCAGCCTGACCAAGATGCGTATGATCTATCCCGATATTGATTAGAGAATTCGCTTCCGCTTCAAGCACATGATATTGCCGGCCAACAGCCAGCCCTTCCTGGTTATGTTTCGAGGCTCCTTCAAAGTCCTGCAGTTCACGATGCACCCAACCTATGCAATTAGGCATACGCGGATGCCAGAAGCGATCGCCATTTCGCGCTGCCCTGCGGATCGCCTCCTCGAGAAGCGCAAGGGCCGTTGACATGCGGCCGAGATTCCCGTTTGAGAGACCGAGAAAAAACATCGCCGTCAACAAAAGAAACGCATCGCGCAATTGCGAAGCCAGTTGCCGGCCTTCAGTCGCAAAAACGATGGCCTTTTCGTACTCAGTTTGGAAGAAGTAAAGACAGGCGCGCCAGACCAATCCGGCGGCCAATGCGGGTTTATGACCGATGGCGCGAGCACTGACAATGACGTCGTCCAGGATGGGCCTCCCGACAGCCAACTCTCCATAGCACAAATGCTTCATGGCCATCAGACACATCGTCTCGAGTCGCAGTTGTTCACTGCCGGCTGCCTTTGCGACTGCGAGCGCCTGATCGGCACTCGCGGCCATCTCTTCGACGCGATGAGAAAAGAACAGCACGGTGGCAAGAGCATTTAAAGCCATCGCCTGCTTTTCCAATTCGCCGGTTGCCTCGACCTTCTTCAGCATCCGCTTATAGTCATCGACAGCCTCGTCAAAACGGCTCAAAGCCATGTTGACACCGCCACGCTTTTGGTAGAGCGCGACGACAGTATCTGTCTGGCCATTGCCAAGTTTGCCCGCGAGATCTAACGCGTTCGTATAGTGTTCCGCGGCTTCGGCGTTTCCGTAGAGTTTCGTAGCGTGGTCGCCGGCGTGAATCATAAAAACCACCGCGCGTTCAAAATCACGGCCGCGATCGAAGTGAAGCGCCAGTTGAGTCGCAATTTGCGGCGCCCTCTTACCGTAGTGCGCCAGCAACCGCTCACCGGCCTGGCGATGCAGCATGATTCGACGCTTATTCACCAAAGCTTTATAAAGAAAGTTTTGATACAGAGCGTGACTGAACCGGTATCGGGTTGCCAGCGAACCGTCGGGAAGCTCTTCCTCACCTTTCGTCACGATCAACCGGTGGGTCTTTTCCATCGACGCCATGCGCTCTTCGAAATCTACCTCATCAATCTCCAGCAGTGCCGCGGCAACCGTCGAAAGAAACTCGGCTCCTTCCACGCTGGCATATTGCAGAGCTCGTTGTTCTTCTTCGGTGAGCGCATCGATCTTCCTGGCGATCATGCCGCGAACGCCCTCCGGCGCTTCCAACTCCATTTCGCCAATCGGCCTTGCCAGCGTCCAATGCTCACTTTCTCTGGCGATGTCGCCGCGCTCCTGCATGTAGTGCAAAAGACTGGTAGCAAACAACGGGTGACCTTCGGTTTTGTCATGGATCAGCGCAGAGAATTCGTCCGGGAAATCATTGGGAGCGAAAGTCGAATCCAGATAGAGCGCGATGTGCTCACGAGTGAGGGAATCCAGGCTGATTTCCTCGCACAAGTTGTGGGCTCGCATCTCAGCCCGGTAATTCTTCAATGGATGGTTGTTACGCTCTATGTCCTCTGGCCGAAAGGTCGCAACGATCAAGAGTCTTTGGCTGTGTATTCGATGGCAGAGATGTCTTAGCAGATCGACACTGGAGGGATCGGCCCAGTGCAGGTCTTCGAGCAATAAAGCGACGGGCGCCATGTTGGCGAACAGTCCCAAAGCATCGCCCATCTCGCGCATCATTCGTTCCTTCGTCGCGCCGATTGTTTCCTGCTGTATTCGCTCGATGGCAGCTGTCGAGGCGAAAGCTGCCGGGAGTTGCGTGCACCAGGTAGGCGCATGGATGCGCATGATCGAGGCGAGCCGATCACGGGCCGGACCGTCGAGTATTTCGCCGATGGCGTCCAAAAATGGCAGGTAGGCTTCGCCCGTGCCGTATTGCTCGATACAGCGTCCTCGTGCAATCGTCAGTGATGGATATTTCACGCGCGCGCGACGCAGGAACTCATCCGAGAGAGAGGTCTTGCCAATGCCCGGCTCTCCGGTGATGAATACGATGCGACCGCTGCCTTCCGTAGTCTGGCGCAACAGCGTTTCCATCTTCGTCAATTCAGGTTCGCGACCGACAAAAGAACTGGTGACGGTGGTCTCGACCAAGTCTTTGTCGTATACAATCGGAATGCCCGACCATTGAGCTTTCAAGTTGGCCCGCAAATTTCTCAACGCCTGCGCCAGTTCTGCCGCCGACGCGTAACGCTGTTCCTTTTCTTTGGCGTGTGAGCGTTCGATGATGAGATCAAAATCCTGCGGCAATTCCGGCCTTACGAGGCTGGGCGCCACCGGCTTCGCAGTAGCAATCTCATGCATCGTGGCCAGGAGACTCGGGCCGTTAAAAGGCAACGATCGCGTCGCAGCCTCGTAAAGCGCGGACCCCAGCGAGAAAATATCTGACCGGTAGTCCAGAACTTCTCCCCTGGTTTGCTCAGGTGACATGTAAGACACCGTGCCGAGCACTGTTCCCTCGTCCGTCAGGTTGTGCAGAGTTGGAGCTTCGAAATCAACGTCACCGGCAATCGTCCTGACAACTTTCGCCAGTCCAAAATCCAGCAACTTGGCCCGCCCGCGATTACTGATCAGAATATTCGCGGGTTTGATGTCGCGATGAACCAGGTCAACTTCGTGAGCTGCTTCCAGCGCGTCCGCCGCCTGAATCCCAATGTCCAGCAACTGATTGAGTGGCAAGGCCCCATCATGCTCAATACATTCCTTGAGCGTACGACCTTCAACGTACTCCATGACAATGAAGTCGCGGCCGTCAACCTCCTCGATCGCATAAATCGTGATGATGTTCGGATGGTTTAGCGACGAAGCTGATTGGGCCTCCTGAACGAACCTTTGCCGCGCTTTGACATTGCTATGAATTTCCACCGGCAGGAATTTGATCGCTACCGGACGGCCGAGCTTGGTGTCCTCTGCCTGGTAAACTTCACCCATTCCACCGCGGCCGATCTTTCGGCCAAGACGGTAATGAAGAAGTCTTTGCTCCGATTCAGATGAATTCATTTGGAGTCGCCCCCGAAATTAGTGGAAGAGTCTGGCGAAATTTAGAACCGGCTACTTGAACTCAAACGACTTCAGGTATTCCGAGTATGATTGATCCCAACGCGCGATCGTCTTTGCCGGACCCGCAAGTTTAACGAAGTAATTTCCTTTCGGCGTTTCGACCACCGCCGCTCGCAGCCGATAATTTTCATCGTTGTGGAACGATCCACTGCCGGGCGCCATCTCTGCCGTGTATGTTCCTGTGACATCAACGGTCGTCACTTTCAGGCCGTTAATTGTCAACGTTTCGGTTTTTGCTTTGTCCTTAGAGGAACTGCCGTCCGGTTGTTGTATCTGACCAATCCATCGATCGATGTTGGCCTGGGCTGTGCCACCCTGGTTTGTGCCAAAATAATAAAGAACCAGGCTGCCGTCATCTTTGTCACCTTCCGCTTTTGGCAATTTGTATTGCGCAACGCGCATTGATGAAGACGCTTTCTCGGAAACCCAGCCTTCCGGTGCTTTGAAACGCAAGTCGCCGTTGGTATTTGATTGCGCGGAATTAGCTTGAAGAGTGCGGGTGGCAGTCGATCCCCGACCGCTGCAGGCAGAGCATGTGAGCGAGGCGATCAGAGGCATCGCAAACACCATCAGTTTTATTTTCATCCGGCAGAATCTCCGCCGGAGACTCTACACTGCCGCCTTGACGTTCGGCAATGTCAGCCAAAGTCCGTACCTTCGTGCCAGCGAATGGGATGATGAAGAACCGCCTGCTGTAGCCTGATCTGCGATGAATTGAGCAACATTGGTGCATTGAACACGGCCGCGTTT
>Ga0126375_10000451_pt1 | contig 11181 bp, 27 predicted proteins | sample PanSoiMetPlot_14_FD_109577 | JGI IMG/M metagenome (GOLD analysis project Ga0126375, IMG submission 109577) | Tropical forest soil microbial communities from Panama - MetaG Plot_14 | ecosystem: Environmental > Terrestrial > Soil > Tropical forest | place: Panama | collected 2016-02-17 | reverse complement strand
GGATGCCCGCCCCGGAAAGTGAAGGCGACCATGCACGACGATCAATTCACACTGCGATGGTATCGCGATCAGGGCAACGGTCAGAAGGCATCCGATGCCGTCAAGGCCGTCGAAGTAATGGAAGGCACTTGGCCCGTCGCGATCCTGCCCTGCCAAGACTACGCTGACGCGGGGCGGAAGTGGGAGCAATTGCTCAAGGAACACAACATCAATGCCATGACCTATTTCCCCGTCGTCAAGAGCGAGTAACACCAAACGGGGGCGGATGCCCGCCCCGGAGAGTCAGCGGTGAATGGGTCTCGGACGATTTGACGAACCCATTCCCATCGGCCAGAAGGCCGACAGGGTGAGGGCTCGACATTGTGCTGGTCGCACACGGGCCTTCCCGCTGACTCTCTGGTGGGCGGGCTGTCCGCCCCGGAAGGGAAGGCGACCATGTGGAAGACGATCAATTTTCCGAATGGCGACCAATACGTCTACCAAGACGGAGCACTTATCGTCAACTTGATCGTGTGGAAGATACCAGACGAGCACGAAGGCGACTGGTGTGCAAGTTTCTTCAACTGTCGTTTCACAGACGTGTTCCTGAAGGAGCACCTGTCGTTGGACGAGGCGAAGAAGGTGTGCGAAGAGCTGCTCAAGGTGTAATACAAACGGGGGCGGAATGCCCGCCCCGGAGAGCTGCTGAGAAGGAAGGACGTGGACAATGCTCCAGTTCACCTGCTCACGAAGGGAAGTCTACTGCTACGCGGCGTTGATACTGCACATGAATGACGCCTGCTCGAAAGAGCGAGAAGACATCGTGTCGCCCATCACGCCACCGAGGCCCGTCTACAATGAGAAGGGCTTCATCATCGGCCGCCGTTGCGACTTCCGAGTCGCCTACCAAGGTCGGACGATCAAAATCAAGACCGACCAAGTCAACAAAGGCCAAAACTTGTGGTGCATCATCATGGTCGAAGACCTCTAACATCTCAGCGGCTCGAAGGCGGGATGCCCGCCCCGGAGAGCGAAGTCGGAAGGAGGCCCACACATGGAGAAGTTCAACGAGTTCTACGAAGTCCTGAAGGGACACGACGTAAGGCTCCGTATCCGCCTGTCGAATGACGAAGGATACATCCAAGGCTCGTCCTCAGACGAAGACTTCGCGATCCGTGTCCTGGCCGCACTGCTGGCCGGGATGAAGGTCACGAAGATCAGCCTGTGCGACGAAGATGACGTCCACTCCCCGATCAAGTTCCTCGAAGGCGACCTCGCCGTCCGCGACTTGCCCACTTTTCAGAAGCCCTAACCAAAGCCGACTTCGCTCTCAAGAGCGGGAATGCCCGCCCCGGAAGGTCAAGTGACGGAGGAACTGCCAATGGTCCTACAGTACGAAGGCAGGGACAAGACCCTGTACGACTTGGAGCTCAATGAGCTCTTCGCAAGTGGTGGGAGCCTGTACACCCTGGACGGCCCCCTCGACAACACGTCAGCTCATGCGACCAGGATCGCCATCAAGGGAGCGAGCGGTCGCTGGATCAGTATCGAACCCCAGAAGGTCGTGGTCGACGCCTACATCCAGCTCGAGAAACTCTAACAAGTCACTTGCCCACGGGGGCGGGATGCCCGGCCCGGAGAGTCAGGTGTCGCACTCACGGAGGGGAGCCAAGGCACCATTGAGACCACTCCCGGTAGGATGCTCACGAGCAGACCAAGTCCGGGCTAGGTCCTTGGCCAAGGCTCCCTTCCTCCTCCTCTAACGGGATGCCCCGCATCCCTAAGTGACCCGTAAGGGTCGAAGGAAGTGGATCGTGACGATCCTAATCGCGAACTTGCGGAACGGCGTCCAGATCAGAAGGAAGTCCAGCAACGGCAAGAAATTGAACCGTCTCTGGAACAAACTCTGGGACGTGATCGAGTCCGGCAAGTTGCTGTGCGATGGCGTCGTGATATGCCGAAAGTGAGGACGGGCACCATGCTGGGCGAGCTCTTACTATGGCTCGCTGTCATCTGGGTAGTCAACAGGCTCCCCACGATCAGCAAGGGCCGTCTCCGCCGGAGGCGATCAGGTCGCCACAAGTACCTAAAATGAGGCGTCGATCCGTTCCAGGCTCCTTGGAGACTTCCTCCAAAGGCTCGGATCGGACGACCCAACGGAGGACGAGACCGTGTCCATCAAGGGCAAGAGTCTGAAGGGCGACCTGCTCATCTGGCATCAGAAGGAACTGTACGGTGGATGCGTGGCTCCGACGAGCGAGAAGGGTCACGAAGGCGGGTACGGCGATCCGTACCTGTCGCTCGGCTACCAATTCCTCGCTCAGAAGGAGCTGGATCTGGTGAGCGAAGCCGAGGCGGAAGATCAACGCGAGTTCGATCTCCCGATCGACGAGCAGTGGAAGGCCGCACTAGCGAGCCTGCTGCCCGACGAAGACCAGCCGATGCTGGTTCTCCAGATCATCTACGGCGGCCACCGAGGCTGCTACGTCAAGGTCGACCCCGCGTCCGACGGCAAGATCCGAATCCGGCTGATCTCTCAGCACCAAGGCTCGGAAGTGCTCGAGGACCGCGTGATCGACAAGACCAAACTGCTCGAGTTCCTGGACAACTACCAGGCGTACTAACCAACAACGGGGGCGGCTCGTCAAAGCCGCCCCAAAGGAGGAAGGCACCATGAGACCGATCGAGATGACCAAGGCTCAGTTCCTGTCGTTCCCGGTCGCTGACCGCCGCCGCCGCAAGGACGGCACCCACGCGGTCAGCCTCCGGCACAACGGCGTCAAGGTCTGGGTCCCCGTCACCTGGAAGCGGTGACCCGGCTCCAAGGAGCCAAGGAGGAGAGCGATGCGCTTCGTGTTCGTAGTGGTGAACGAGCAGGGCACACCGATCGGCGTCTACGGTGACGCCGACGGTCAGCCCGTTCGCCTCACCGACGTCAAGGTCGTGCGAGCGAGGCTGGAGCAGAGGCTCCCGGAGACCAGGGGCAAGACCTCCCTGGTGCCGATCAGCAGCACGCCCGACCTCGACCCGTTCTGACCGAGCGGCCGAAGGTCGGCTCACAAGACCAACAAGGGAGGTACACCGATGGAAGTCTGGGTCGTGATCGACCGAGGCGAGTTCCGGGGCGTGTTCTCATCGCTCCAGGGAGCGAAGGACGCATACGTCCTCTGGAACGCCTACGTGATCAACACGGCGAAGAAGTGCAAGCTCTTCGACGAGGTCACGTGGGATGACTCCGATCCACACGTCACCTACTTGGATCCCAAGATCAAGATGGGCGACGTGCGGATCAAGCGCTGTAAAGTTCAGTGACCATTGAGCCGGGCTCTCTTGAGCCTGGAAGCCCGGCTCATCCAACCCAAGGCTCATCTGAGGTAACAAAAGTGCGAACCGGATCTACACTCCTGACGATCAAAGCCGAAGCCGTCTTCAACAACGGAGACGGGACGTTCGGCCTGGTCATCGAAGGCGTCGAGCTGACGGACGAGCAGCGAGCCGTGATCCACGACCTCCTGCCCAACTTCTCCGACGATTTCTACAAGGCTCTGAGCAAGGAGCTGCTCGTCGCGTCGTTGGTCAAGGAGCCCGTCAAGGCTCCCGAAAACCCGACCGAAGTCCAACCCGAACCGAGCAACGACTGGCCACGGAAGGGCAAGCCCAAGAGCCGCTCGAACGACCCGCCCGAGGACAAACTGCCCTACTGAATGAAGATCCAGCGGGCATGGTCATGACGCCAACTCCCAACGAGACCCTCCCGCCGCAAGGCGGGAGGGTCTTTTTTCGCTTCCGAGATCAAGTCCTACCCCGAACGAATGATGATTTCCCGAATCATCGAAATGGGCAAAAAGAGACCCTCCAAGTAGCTCAGTACGATTCTTGATTGACCCCCCAAAATCAAAAATAATCAGAAGGCCAAAAAAAATCACTGAACGACTGAATTGAATGGATCACATTTGCAAGCCTCATTGCTGAGACTACTACTACCCTCTTCTATAGCAAACAATATAGTGCTACATTATCACGCATTGGTTTGAGTGTACATGCGTACACCGTCGCCCCAATTCGTGATTTGGTCGTCGCAAAAACCAAATCAGGAATGCGGTTTCCCGGATTCCGCGAGCACAAAAATAAAATCAAAGCAGGAGTGCAGTGGGCCTTGGTTTTGAGAGCGATGATACGCATCGTGAGCTGGGTCGCAAGAGCTGGTCGCAAGAGCTGGTCGTAAGAGCCATGTTTCAAGATGCTGGGTCGCAAGAGCAGGTCGCAAGAGCAGGAGTCACTCTGGTTGTTTCTTCCCGAGCGTCTTCGTCTGTTCTTCGGTCGGCAGGGCGACGCAGTTGGCTTGTAGCGAGCGGATCGCGTTCTGTATCTTCGCGTCCAGGGCTGCGAGCTGGTGTTCGTTCCCGCCCGCCAGACGCCAGCCGAGCCGCATTCCATTGAAGAACGCTAGTTTTGAGAAGCCTCCGGCCAGGGGCGGTACCTCGGACGAGCCGCCGTTGGCTATCAGGAGGCCGGCCATCTCCCGGATTGCGTCGTCGGTCCAGAAGTCGAACAGGGTCACCGTCGTCCCTCCTTGATTTGATTTTTGCTTTTCGGGACCGTCACTCCTCCTTGGGGATCTCGATCGCGGGGTCGCGATCCGGGGTCACGCTCACGGTCTCGTCCGGCAGCATCAGGTGCACGAGGCCCTCGGCCCGGAGCCGGGTCTCGAGCATGTGCCTCGCCACCTTCGCTCCGGTCGAGTACCGCGAGCAGCGGTCCAGGAGCGGCTCGCTCTTCCGGCCGCCGAGCTTCCCGTCTGCCTTGATCGCCTCGATCAGCTCCTCCAGGTGGAGCGCCATCCACTCGGCTTGTGATTTCACTGTCGTCATTTGGTTCTCCGTTCGGGATCACGGTATCGAGTCCCACAGCGCGACTGCGGCTTTGGCGATCTCTTCACCGTAGCCCAGTTCACGCGTGATCTCCAAGGCCCTCCCTAGCTCCGCTCGCCATCCGTTGGTCCTCAGTCTCTTCACCACCTCTCTAATCTGCTCTGTCGATCCGAAGCCTCCTTCTCCTCGTGTGCTCTCCGGAAGCTCTCCTCCGCCAGCCCGGATCAGCTCCACGTCTCCGCAGAGCAGGAGCACGAACTGGATCACCCGGTCCCCTGCAGCGACCTCAAAGGGGTCGAAGGTCGTGTTGTGCAGCAGTGCCACCCACTCGTTTCGGTAGGTCCCCTCGATCACGCCCGCGAGCCGGAGGATGCCCCGGTTCCCGGTCTTCCCGCGGTCGAACAGGAAGGCTCCCCACTGCCCCTCGCCCTCCCCCAGTCCGTGTCGGGGGTCCCAAGCTGCCCGGAATCCCAAGGGCACGTTCGCTTTCCGGAGCGGGTCCACTACCAGTTCGACCCGCGAGAAGCAGTCCCACCCGACTGAGTCCTCCCTGCGTTCCGGCTCCCGTCCTCCCGGGAGCACGTCGATCGTCACGGGGATCATGCTTCGTCCTCCTCTTCCTCCGAGGCCTCCCTCAAGAAGACCTCGAATGCCTCGTCGGTCAGCTCCTTCCCCTCGGGGAAGACGTGGAGCGTCGCCAGGATCCGCCTCCACAGGTTGAGCGGTGTCCACTTCACTTGCTCCCCCTCTTGGGCCGGGGAACCCGTTTCCCCTCCGAAGATCCAGTCTGTGGTCGACCACCGGATCGCGGAGCACTTCTCGCTCTCCTGTATGGAGGGCTCCCCTCGCCAGCCGTCGATCAGGATCCAGTGGACCATCATGCCCTCCCCACCCGGTCCCGACTCCCACCCTGGAGTGGATTCCAGGGCTCGCCAGTGCAGCACCGTGACCCCGAGCTCTTCCCAAGCTTCTCGGAGCACGCACGTCCCCACGTCCTCTCCGCTCGCAGTTTCGACCATGCCGCCTGGCAGGGCCCAGATCCCGACTGCGTTCCGGCAGCCGGGACCCCTGAGCATGAGCAGGATTTCGTTTCCCCGGATGAAGAAGAGCCCGACGCCCTCCGGGGTCAGCGGATCTTTCGTGTCTGTGGTCATCGTGTCATCCTTTCTAGAATCAACCGTGATGCTACGCGTCCGCCGGTCACCCGTTGAACAGCCCTCTTTTCCTCGCCACCTCGACCAGCAGCCTCACCGTCTCCGCATCCGAGTACGCCTCGTGGATCCTACGCCCTTTAGGATCCGCAGGATCCACGATCCCCGCCCGCTCCGCACAGGTCGCCAGGTCGGGAAGCACCTCGTCTTCGGGGACCGCGAACCAGGAGGCGGGATCCAGGGAGCGATGTCGGAAGGTCTGCCCGCCGATCCGGCGGCGAGCAGGAACTGCAAATCAAAACTGGCGAAGTTCTTGCCTGCTCCGGTGACCTTGGCTGGCGACCGTCCCGACCACCTCTCGAGCCACTTCCTGAGGTCCGAGATCACGTCCGCGAGCGACAGCGATCGGGTCGGGTCCATCACCGCTTCCATGAGCCGGGCGTTCATCAGCATCGCCTTGGGGTGCCCTGAGACGCGGTCCCAATGCACGATCCTGTGGAGCGTTTCTCCGTCGTCCGTCACTGCCGCGACCTCCAGGATCTGGTCCTGCTTCGGGTCCAGCCCCGTGGTCTCCAGGTCCACTGACACGAATCTGATCATTTCTTCCTCCCGTGTTACGGGGGCGATTTCTTGGACGGGCGAGCGGGCTTCTCTCGTACCTCTGGGCAGTGCTCGCAGTCCCACTGATGGGGTAGCATCTTTCTCTTGCATCGCCTGCACCGCCTCGCGAGCCGGGCAGCAGTCACCCACCCAGTTCCCCAGCACTGTCGACACGACCCGTTCCGGCCCGTGCCGATGCAGACCGCACACTGGAATGCGTTCGACGGGTATGGTTTCGAGGCCGGCGGTTCGCGGGTCGGCCCCATCTCGCGTAGAGCCTCTTCAGCCCCGAGCTTCAGCTCGAGACCTTGGATCCGGGAGACCAATGCTCGGAGGCAGGCTCCCGGATCCAGCTCCTCCGAGAGGACCTGGAGACAGTCTCTCAAATATGCCACCAGTCCCCTCGGCGAGATCATTTCGGCTCCTCCGATGCTACGCATCTTAAGAGGATGCGTAGCATCGAGATCATTTCGGCTTGTCCAGTGCGGCTTTGGCCCCGCTCTTGAGTTCGAGCTTCTCTTCCACTGTTGTTCCGCCTCCGCCCGCAGCGGGGACCTCCTCGCCTTCGTGCTTCACCGATCGATTCTTCCAGTCGATCTCGAAGGTCGGACCCCCGACCGACCCCTCCCGGTGTCGGAGCACGTTCCCATGTAGTTCATACGGAGTCGTCATTCCAAGTTCCTCCTCAGTCTCATGGTTTCAGGAATCTCGAACAAGGTCAGGACCTGCTCCTTGACCCGCCTCCGAACGCTGTCCAGGCACACGACGTCGGTCACGTGCATCCCTGTAGCGAGCTGCAGACCGATCATCCATTGGACTAGTTTCTGGTTCGGCTCGTCCGACCACAACGACAGTACTTCGTCCCGCGTGAACGTAGCCGACCACGTGATTGACGGATGGGGAGACAGCCCCTCGACCTGTCCTTCACTCAAGTCCGGGATTGGGATCGGACTTGCGAGTTCGACTCGAAAGGACACGCTCTGCTTCAGTCCCTGGAACAGCGGAGGGAAACTTCGCTTCAATCGGTCTTTCTCCTCGACCACTTTCCCCCATTTCCGGGCGAGCTTCCGACCTGCCTTGAAGCTCCGGCTCTGCACGACTGCTTCAGCATATCCATTCTCAAACGTAAGATAACTTTTCTCTCCGAAGCACACGGGGTTCAAATAGTAATTTTGGTCGACTGCCTCCACGATCATGATTCCTCCTTCCTCATTCCGTCCGTGAACAATTGCCAGGGAGTCTTGTCACAGTCGTCAATATCCTCACTTCCGAGAGGGCCTCTTATGTTCAGGAACTTCATTTCCTGATACATGCTTTCGAGAGCTTGCCAATGTTCTTCAGAAATGATCTGTCGGTTGTTCTGGTTCAATGAGTTTTGAAATCTGATTGCGAGTTCAGCTTGCGGCTTCTTGATTAGGAGTCTGTCTTTGATTATCTGTGCAAAGTTCGCAGCCCTGTCTGACCAGATCGTCCACTTGAATGTGGCCGCATACTTGTTCGTTTCCTCTCTTGATGACCGAACGTTCCCGCCCAATAGTTCTTGGATCTGTTTCAAGACGCTTAGTTGTCGAAGATCAATCTGGGCGAGTAGCTTGATCTCGACACCCATCCGATTTCTTCTACTCACGTTGCGAGTGATACAGAAGCACCCTTCACCGTCGAAGAGACCAGCGAGGTAATCCAGATTCATGACTCCGAGTCCTCCTTCATCTGACGTTGAAAGCCCTCCCAAAAAAGTTCCCATGTCTTGGGAAAGAGGATCGATACAAGCTCGCCAAGAGCGTTGGCGTACACTCGGATTTCAAACTGTGCTTCAGGAGCCATCCGCAGGGTCAAAAATTTAAGTACGTTCAGAAGCACGGCTTGGGCTCGCATCCGCGAATACCTACCTACACCCACATGCATACGAGCAAGCTCTTTAGGCACGCCTCTCTCCAGTGCCCAACGGTAGAACTCCTGCTGACTAGCGTACTGCTCCCGCAATCGTTTTTGATATTCCTCGGCGATCTCCGGGGTCAAAGCATCGGCCCCCTTGATTGTGCCTGCCTGCTTGTTTCCCGTCCAACCGGTAATCAAAAGCCGCTCAGCCGTTGGCACGTAGTTAGTATCCGGGAGCGGGGTGTATCGGGCCGACATTTCGTTGTAAGACCAAGTTCTGTGTCTGTGATACTCCCTGAAGACCATGATCGGTGCAGCGACCTCGATCACGACCCCGGCCATCTCGAACGGGGTCGTGTGCCGCTTCTTGTGCAGCCGACGAAGCAGCTTCTTGTCTCCGGGGATCGTCCCCTTCCCCTCGCACGCGATGCACGGCACGTCAGCCCGACCCTCGCACACGGGGCAGGGACCGGCCTCCCACCCCAGGAACCCCTTCCCGGTCGACATCCGGGCGGCTTCTACGATCCGCTCGTCCGAGCCCCAGTGCTCGACCAGGCGGAGGTACCCGTGGTCCAGTAGTCGTCGTTCAAACTCCATTACTTTTTCCTTCTTTCCTTGGCGACGATTGTCAGGAGCTGCATTATCGAGTTCAGCCTCTCGGCCATCGGTACTATCTCATAGTCGACGATCATGTGTAGTGCCGTCGCGAGGCCGACCACGAGCCCGTGGTAGAAGTCGGGTGTCTCCTGTAGACGGAGTTGTTTTCTGAACACGAAGTACGCTATCGTGTCTACGCCGGGAGCTTCTTCGGCGAATTTTTTGAGTACGTCTTCTGAAACCCTTTCATCAACTGCCATTTCAACCCCCAGAGCTTGACTCTCGGATTGGCGGGTCGTACCCGACGAGCACCCACCTGCTCCCGTGCTGCTCCAGGAACACGTCTGCGTTGATCACGCTTTTTGAGAGTGTCATCGCACTGATGATCACGTCCTGGTTCTGTAGGTCTGAGTCGCCGTCCAGGATCAGGCGGGCCAGTTCCAGGTATGTCATCCTCATGTTTTGATCCTCATCCCCACGTTACGGAAGTGCAGCAGTCGCATCTCCGGATCCAGGTGGCTGGTCCGCATGAGCCAGTCCCATGCGACGGCCACGTCCAGGGAGTCGAGCCACGCCCGCACGTCCTCGGGCATAGACTCGATCTCCTCAGCCAGTTGGATCGCACGATCAGGTTCGATGCTGACGCTTCGGCTCGCTCGGAGCGTCAGCCGGTGTCTGTTTGCCAGTCGGAGTTTGTTAATCGATCCCATCAGACCTCCTTCTCCGTAACGATCCCTTTCTGCTTCTTCGGGTCCCGGAACTGCCTCAAATCATTGAGTACTGAGGCTGCGTTCGGAAGCTCCATGTTGAGCTTCTGCTGCAGGAACGCAAGGAATGCAGCGTCCTGCTCGGCTGCTCCTATGCATTGGATCACGTTCATGGCGAACGCGAGCGCCTCTTCGGACGAAAGCTGAGCCCTTTTCGGGTCACCCAGCCACTGCAGCGATACATAGGGCCGACCGTCCTTTGAGCCTACCATACTTTCTACACGGATTATGGTCATGTTTCTTCCTTCTCAAGTCCTTCTTGGAAGAGCGTCCAAGGACTCTTATCGCAGTCGTCAGGCTCTTCAGAAGCTTTTGATCCTCTCATGTTCAAGATTCGCATTTGTTGATACATTTCCTCCATAGCTGCCCAACGGTCCTCCGAATTTGGATGGCAGTTCATCAGTTTTTGAAATCTGATCGCAAGTTCAGCTTGCAGTTTCTTGATTCGGAGCCCGTCCTTGATCGCAAGAGCAAGCTTAACGGCTTCGTCTCCGCCTACTGTCCACTCAAAGCAGCTTGCCCATGCATCTTTTGACTTATGTTTTTGGCGAAGGCTACCACCTATGAATCCTTGAATTTCCTCTAGGACGGTACGCTGTCGGAGAGCTATCCCAGCTCGCATCGTGAATGCGTATCCTGCTCGAGTAGAGGGCACCCAGTGCTTGATTATCACAAACCAACCTTCGCCATCAAAGAGTCCGGCTAAGTACTTTGCGTCCATTTCGACCTCCTTATCCAAGGAGCCCGGATCCGGGAGCCCGGATCCGGGCTCGGTGTCATGCGTCCTCCGTCGAAGGGGCTGAGACCGCGTTGTACCCGAAGCTCTTCATCCGGTCGGCGTTCTCCTCGCTCCATGCCTGTGAGTCCTGGTCTCCGGGAGCAACGAGGTCGAAGCACTGTCCCGTCTCATCGTCCCGATGGACCGTGATCAGCCCCGCGTACCGCAGGCAGTCTATGAACGTGCTGTCCACGATCTGTGCTAGTGGCCGCGGGTCGTCACAGCCGATGACCACGCGGACCACCCATTGTCTCTTCTTCATCTGCGATCTCCCTCATCACGAATATGCCGATTTGGGTCTGGTGGACCTCGAGCCTGTTGGTCGGGCCGATCTTCCGCTCGATCGTCTCCCTCGCGTCGTCCTCGCTCCAGGCCATCAGCACTCCGTAGAATTTTCCCTTCTGCGACTCCGCGTAGAAAGCGTACTTCTCCACAATCGCCTCCTGCGACGATGCCAGAGCATCTGGTTGTGGCGACCATGGGGAGGGCTGTTCTACAGCCCTCCCTCCCGAGAACGGGATCGCCAGTTAGGTTTCCTCATTCCAGTCGATCAGCCCTGC